>Ga0209815_1000995_pt1 | contig 19657 bp, 17 predicted proteins | sample CoawatmetaG00DNA_FD_187507 | JGI IMG/M metagenome (GOLD analysis project Ga0209815, IMG submission 187507) | Marine microbial communities from the West Antarctic Peninsula - Coastal water metaG002-DNA (SPAdes) (version 2) | ecosystem: Environmental > Aquatic > Marine > Coastal ...
GCGTGCAAATGGCCAGCTTAAGCTGGTTTGGCAAGTGGGCAAACGAACTTACACCGGCAGAATCTGCGCTGCTGGTGGCGTTACCACAATCCCCAGAACGCAGGCGCCCAGACCGTTTTCCACTAAGAGTCGATGAAGCTCGAGCATTAGTGTTAGAGCGTGCACTTAACAAACATATTATCGATCAGAATTACCTCACTACAGCACTGCTGTCGCCTTTGCCTCAGCGTATTAAAACCATGCCTAAAATGGCACCGCATTTAGCTTATCGTTTAAGGGCGCAAGGCAGTTTTCAGGCCCAAACAACTCTTAACCTTGAATACCAGGCCACTTTAAATACCATTGCTAAGCTAACCAAATTACAGCCTCACACCAACATGGCGATAATTTTAGCTCATGCAAAAACAGGCGAGATTCATGCTTATGTGGGTTCTCAAAATTATACCGATTTTAATCAATTTGGCGCTGTAGATTACAGCCAAGCCATTCGGTCGCCAGGTTCTACACTTAAACCGTTTATCTATGCCCAAGCCGCCAGTGAGCGGCTTATTCACCTTAATGGCATGATTAAAGATGAACGCATTAACATTAATGGCTACCAGCCACAAAACCTAAGCCGACGTTTCCATGGTGACATTACCATTGGCGAAGCATTACAGCGCTCTCTTAATATTCCGGCAGTTAAAGTGTTAAATAAATTGGGCCCAGAACGCTTTAAAAGCAAACTGGCCCAAGCTCAGATCCCATTACGCCATGGAGAAGGTTTACCCATTGCCTTGGGTGGGGCAGGCCTCACCCTACATGAATTAGTGAGCCTTTATACTGCACTGGGAAATGAAGGTAAGGTGATAAAAATTAGCGTATCACCAGTGGTTGCAATCAAAGCAAGAGAAGAAGTACAGCCTCTTTTTGGTGCAGCAGAAATAGCTCAAATTAATCACTTGCTCAGTAATAACACGGCTGGTGCAGGCCGTTTACATGGGCGCATCAAACGTCAAGCTATTGCCTACAAAACAGGCACAGGCCCAGGGGGCAGTGATGCATGGGCTATCGGAACCAATGGTGATTATGTCGTAGGTATTTGGATAGGTTCACCAACCGGCGATTACCTAGCCAAGAACACAGGATTAGCACAAGCTGTGCCAGTGATGAATAAAGTATTTGATGGGTTGCCAGTAGGGCAGTTGGTACAACAATCGCCACAGGCAGCGCCTGAAGCATTAGTTAGTGTGGATAAAGATAAGATTGAGCTAGTAGTGCGCTTTCCAGTAGATGGCAGTGTGATTGAAGGGCGAGGTGTAGGCGTTCCCATACCTATTGCATTGGAAAATGCACAATACCCAGTATTAGTTCTAGTTAACGGTCAAGAAAGTCTATGGATTCCTGCAGCAGGCGTAGCAAACGTGACGCTTGGCCAAGCTGGAACATACCAGTTTAGTTTAGTTGATAGTGATGGTAAGTCGGCAAGTGTGAAATTTATGTATAGGTAGTCGTTATCCTTGATGAGGTTCTTTTTTGACAAAATATGGTGTCACTTTTAGTTATTATTTTTAAAAGTTAAGCATTGAGTATTCAAGCCTGTTACTTAATAATAATTAACTACCTGGAGTTTTAGTAAAAACCTGGTAACCTTAGAGCAAATCAATATAAGTGCTAAACATATGAGCGAACCAATAAAAGTAATAGATCTTTTTGCTGGCCCTGGAGGACTTGGGGAGGGATTTGCATCAGTAGGTCCTGATAACGCTCCGGCCTTTAAGATATTAGTGTCTGTTGAAAAAGAATCCAGCGCCCACAAAACTCTCACTCTGCGTGCGTTTACTCGGGAGTTCAAAAATAGAGTTCTACCAAAAGAGTATTATCAATACGTGAGAGGCGAAATTACTAAAGCTGAGCTTACTGATAGGTACCCATTGGAGTGGGCTGCTGCTAATGCAGAGACTCTTGGTAGGCCTACTGCACTGGGTATCGATAATAAGACGATTCATAATGCAATTGATCAAGCTCTTGGTGAAAACCAGGCCCCATGGGTCCTTATCGGCGGTCCGCCGTGCCAAGCGTATTCACTAGTTGGACGGGCTAGAAACGCTAGTAAAAAGGACTATGTTGCTGAGGAAGATGGAAGACACTTTCTATATAAAGAATACCTCAATATCATCAAAGAGTTTGGGCCTTCCGTATTTGTCATGGAGAATGTTAAAGGAATACTTTCGTCGACCCCCACAGGAGCACCTATTTTTGAAACTATACTAAATGATTTAAAGGGGTCTGGTAACGATATTTTTCAATATAAAATTTATAGTTTAAGTATGCCACCTCGTTCATATAATGATGGTAATCCCAATTTTTCTCCTAAAGATTTCATCGTAAAGGCAGAGCAGTATGGTGTGCCTCAAGCACGGCATAGGGTCATTCTAGTTGGTATAAGGTCAGATCTAGAAGTAACAGCTGAAGATGTATTGTTAAAACCAAAGGACGAAGTAGTGCTGGATAGTGTGCTTAGCCATATGCCGAGGCTGAGAAGTGGCTTGTCAAAGAATGATTCAGAAAGTCGGTGGGCGAAGCTTGCTCAAGATAGTCTTAATGATAGTCAGGCCATTATTAAAGATTTGGTATCGATATCCCCTAAGATTGATCTCCCTACTTCGCGTGGATCACTCTTTATCCCGCTCGTTGATTATCCGCTCTCGCAAGATATTCCAGCAGATCTTTATGAGTGGTTTTATGACTCAAAGTTAGGAGGTTTATTAGATCACGATACAAGGGGGCATATGGACTCTGATGTATCTAGATATGCTTTTGTCTCATCATTTGGGGAGAAAATGGCGAGAAGTCCTCGCCTAGATGATTTTCCTGATCACCTGCTCCCTAACCATAAAAATGTTAAATCAAACAAATTTGTAGATAGGTTTAAGGTTCAATTGAAAAATAGACCGGCAACAACAATTACTTGTCATATTTCTAAAGATGGGCATTATTTTATTCACTATGATTCGAGTCAGTGTCGGAGTCTTACTGTGAGAGAAGCAGCAAGAGCCCAATCATTCCCGGACAACTATTTCTTTGAAGGTGGCAGGACAGATAAATATGTTCAAATTGGTAACGCCGTTCCTCCATACTTGGCTAGGTTAATAGCAGTTAATTTAGCTGCTATACTTTCTGATTAACGAATCGGCTCCTGGTTGAGCAAAAAAATCATTAACTTCACGTGATTTCTTAATGTCAGTCCATAATTCTATATTTTTTGAGTACTGAGGGACGTCGTCACTTTTTGAATATTGTTTAAGCAGTTTATTGGTCAGCAAAAGTAATTCTTCGCAGAAACCACTTAAATCGTCAGGCACTTTTCCAGTTTTCCATATACTCAAAAAATTAAAATCACCACCACTTTTAGCCCCATCAGTTTGCATATAAAGGAGTGATAGAGCATATGGAACAGCCGAAGCCCTGAGTTGCCCCATTGAATTTTTTGAAGATCCGTAAATACTGGTTAAAGTATTTACGAGTATTATTTTGGCTATTAATACTTCATAAAAGTCCCGATCAATTATGATTTTATTTTCTGGGGCAGAGGTGTTGGAAATTTCTTCCATAAATGTCCGGAATATCTTTTCTCCACCTCTTTTTACAAACCATGGTTTATCTCCCCATGATAAATATACCTTTGCTAGTTGGTCTTTAGAAAACTGGCGTTCTTTAGGAACCTCTCTTTTAATCCTTGCCGCACCAGATGAACCAGTCATTTTGACTGCAGTTTTAAACTCACCACGAAAACGCTCAAAAAACCATTTTTTCCCACTTGGGCTTAATACACTATTACTAAGGTTTTTAATCTCAACTAACTCTTTGCTGCGTGATCTCAAATCAATCGCTGAGACATTGGTTTGAGTGTTTGAAAATTTACTTATATTGGAGATCAAATCATCTATTGCTGATTCTTTGAGATCTTTAACAACATTTATTTTTGCCATTACGCGAACTTTGGAAACGTCAAGACCGTCTTTTTTGCTAAAGTAGATTGAAGCAGTAGTTTGGCCACCATTTACGATCTGAAAATCAGTCAAAGTTTCTATAAAAATTTGATTTTTTTGCCGATCTAAACTGACGTCAGTTGCAGTAATAGTTAATCCATTGTTGTAAGCAATAAATCTTTCTGGTTGCTCTCTTATAGTGTCACGAATCCCTTTATTTTTTCCTGTAAATTGAAGGAACGACCTAACATTTCTGTCTAGTAAACGAGTGCTATAACGCTTGTAGAGTTCAGCGATAATTTGTGCGTCTAGCACACACAGATAAGTACTAAAATTAACTGAGGACGCCGCCTCTATAACCTTGATTTTTTTCCCGAAGGTTTTATCAAAATCAATTAATAAAGGCTGTCGGTTACCTTGTGAAGTGATAATTTGATGGATAAAATTTAGGTCTACAAGTGTCTTAACTATCATTAGTTCCTTTTCTAATCCGCCTCCCGAGACTTGTATAGATTCATCTTTAAAATATATATCTTTTGCAACTGTCACCCCTTGGCGACTTGAAGCTGTGGCTGTCAAGGAAACGAGAATCAGTTCTACAACGTCAATCTGATCCAATCCCTCTTTTGATTGGAGCTTATTAACAAGCAAACCTATTGGGTCTGATAATTGAGTTGTTTTAGATAGCTTTCCTTGAATAGCGAGCTTTATGGTTCTTAATGCTCTATTAAATTGTGCTTCGTAATCAGCTCTCAGTGTACATATATGGTTTTCAATGTCTCCATCTGTTAAATGTTCCTCATCGACAATAAATATTTGTAATCTTTCGCCTGATTCATTTAAAAGGTACCCATTAATTTTCAGGTTAGTTGGTGTATCTAACAAGTAGCTATTACTGAGTTCCTCTGTTTCAATAATCTTTGCGTCGAGCATATATTTCATAGAATTCTCAAGAACTTGTTGTTGAGAAACAAATCTATCATCATCTTCACACTCTAATAAAAAATCTCTCCTGAGAGAATCTAAGTCTGATATATCCATCATATGAAGTCCTTTTGTAGTAAAAACTGATCCAGTTTACTTACATCTATTTTGTATGAAACCTTAGAAATAGCATTCTTGAGGTCCTTTTTTTGAATACATGGAAAGTTATGCATTGAAGCGTTGTATGTCTTAATGTCTGAAAAAACAACCTTTATGTGGTCATATGAAGATACGTTTTCTTGAGTTACACCAAGCTGGCCCAAGGCTTTTAAGTAAATTGTCATATCGCCATTTTTTTTACGTATTTTGTATCTGATATTTTTGTTAAGGTCAGATAATGAGACCCCTTTTAACTGTTCTAACTCGCCAGTTACGACTGATAGATGGATAGGTTTTTCGCTGTCTGAATTCAGCTGAAATTCGCTACTAATTTTTACATTGCTTTGGTCTAAACCTTTGTATTTAACCTCAATGTAGCGGTCATCCAGCTCAAAATCTTTAGAATAATGATAGGGGCCTCTCCAACCTTTAAGCGTTGAGTTAACTGGATATTTTGAAGAGTCTAGTACTGTTTCTAAAACTAGCAATTCGGCTAATAAGCCCAGCACGCCCTCATCGGACAGACCTTTTTTTCCAGAGTGTTCAAAAAACTTAAGCCAATCAAATATGGTTTCTAAAAAAATCAAAGCACTTGTATGCTCATCAGAATCTAATATTTTTGGTAAAAGGGCATTTAGGAACTCTAAAAACGTCTCAAAGTAAAAGTCGTCTTTGAGAAGAAGGATTAGCTCTCTTCCCTCATGAAGGAAGAGAGCTATGTTGAGGCGTTCAATACCCGAACTAAGCCTTGATATTTGAGCGTGATCTGAAAAATCTGTAGGAAGCACTAAAACAAGACATTTTTTTCTATCAGAGCTAATTCCAATATTCAGGTCGGTCATGCTATTAACGTTAATTTTTTTGTACGAATATTCATAGCCAGTTATAGGATGAATCGTGCCCCATAACTCTATCAAATCATCTTGACTGTTCAAATCACTCTCCCCAAATCTCTTCTACGATGGTTGGATCCTCGTTTCCATTTCCATCTAATTCGTTTTGATAAATAGAAATATTCTTATCTTCTACATAGACAACAAGCGGAGAATCTGAGATTTTTGGAATTCCTATCACAAACCCAATGAATGGTTTATCAGTTTTAAATAACTGCCTTTTTGTCCGTAACTCATCCATTACTTCACCAGTTTTTTTATCTATATAAATCCCGGCACTGTCAATCAAGTATAGAATCACTACGCCGTTTTGGGGGGGTTGGAGGTTTCTATAGACCTTTGCTGGAACCTTTTTCTTGCTTGGGTTGTCTTTTAGCCATTCTTTCTCCGCTTTTTTAATTATGTCGGAATCATCAATTGCGACTTTCATATCTATTGGATCTAAAATATTGGCATTCCGTCCGCCAACCTTAAACATAGGGTCATCAAGCAATAAATCCTTAATTGCATCTGACCTCGATTCTGCTCCCGTGGTCGATATTTGTCGTAGTGTAGATTGCATCTCAATATTTTTGAAACCAAAGTCTCCAGATTTTACTTTTCCCCCCGTACCTGAGATCTTAATAGCGATGGTCCAATCTGTGAGTTTGTTCTGTTTGTTACATGCTTGAATGAAATTAAGAATGTCTTTGATATTTGTCTCTGAAAAACTTCTAGGGCACTCTAATAATTCTTTTACAAATGTTGGGTCAGCGCCTCTATAAACGATCATATTAGTGTTTTTTTCTAATTTAAAATGGTTGGATTTCCCTGAAATCAATTTTGAAACTGTGGAGTAAGCCGTATCGACTGATTTGTCATTTACCAAGAATTTATATGTTTGCTCTAAATGGTCCTCAAAACTCACCCTCTTTGTTTTCGTATGTTTTAGCATAGAGGTTCTAGTAAGCTTTATAACACCTGGGTTAGAGGCAACCTTTAGTGCATAATCACTTGGCTTACTTTTGGGATCTTTCGATAGATCCTCAATAGTACTTTCCAAATCTTCTACAGTGCGACTTATACTATCGAACTTATCAATAGCATCGTCGGTAAAAAACAACTTGCAGCAGTCTAAGTATCCTATTCGATAGCCAAACCATCTTCCCATTTGGAGCAGTGTATCGGCGAAGTTAGTTTCCCTGATAAAGTAACAGGTGCTTAGACCCTCTAGTGTGAATCCACGTGAGAGACGGTTTCCACCAATTGCGATGTAGGTCTTTGGTTTTTTTTTGTTATATATCAAGCTATCTTTAGTTTGACTGTTTAAAGCGACACACTCTATTTCATCAACCGTTTTAGCTAAGAGTGATTTGATGTCATTAAATGAAACTACAGACATGTAGTCATCTAAGTAGTTCTCTGGCAAATAGTCGTCTATCCCCATCGTTAATGATGAGGCAAAGGATCTGTCAAATTGTTTCTCTAAGATTTCGTAGATTCCCCCTATATGACTTGTAGGTTCATTCGCTAATTTATTAGAAGTTTCACTTAAGAAATCAGACATTTTTTCTTTTGTTCGAGTCTGCCAATTAATAAATCTTGAAATATGAATCAGCATCGTATTGTGTGGTTGATGATAGGGCGTGTTTCTTAGGCTTCTAGACCGGGTTTTTCTTATAGCTACAGCCAAAATAAAACAATAAACCGCGTCCTTGAGTGAATTTGGAAGTTTTTCTGGATAAGGATCGTCTTTATTGGCAGCTCTTGTCCCTTTTCCCTGCAATGTAGTAGGTTCGTTAGTCTCTTTATCTAAACGTCTAGGGAATACTTGTAGATCGTCATCAATTCTGGCACCAAATATTGGAGACAATTTTGTTAGTTCTGTATTCGTGTCAAATAAAAGTTTCAGACCAATATAGGTTGGAGGTGGTTCAATTAATTCAATAAAATGTGTTGGAAAAAGACCATCACACACTTCGAACTGATACTCTTCTTCTTTGTATTTAAAAGCGTCTACATCTATATGATGATCGCGCTCCCTGTTTTGAAGAATGTTGGCAAATGGGCTTGCAGTATAGCCAATATAGGCGCTTTTTGAGAAAAGTTTGAGTATTGCTCGGATTCGTTTATTAATGAGGGAAGCTACTGTTGTGTCCTTATAGCTATTATTGTTAAGGGAGGCGTTATCTGCTTCATCATCTATTATTAGTACAGGTATCTTCTCATTTCCATTTCCAGCTTGCTTTTGCAAATAGATAAGAACCTGTTTCAATATGGCGCCATTTTTTTTACAAATAATTAAAGTTTTACTAGCAGAAAGCCCTTCCTTACCATCTGCTGCCGTAGCGTTAAAATCATTGGTTGATGATGTTAGAACATTTATTGGGTTAACGTCTTCTTGGTCGGGCTGTGGACCGAAGCTAGATACCATTTCGGCTCCGGTCTTTAGGCCTCCTTCAGATGTTCCTAAGAGCTCTTCTTGAATTCTGTCTTGAGTTTGCCTTCTAAGGTCTTCCATAATCCCTGACATGATGATGACTAAGTGATAGCCTGAATCAAATGCAGTTGCCACAACTCCGTTAAAATGCTCTGTCTTTCCCCCTTGAACAGGGCCAATGACTAATCCTCTTGAGTTAAATGCTTCGCTACCAAGGGGGTCCCCAATGTTTTGGATAACACGAAGTGACGATAATTTTGATTTAGTGAGTTGTTCTATACTCCTGTTTTTGTAGACCTCTAAGTATTTGAAATATCTATCACGATATGTTTTTATCGGCTCATCGCCCCACCCAATTTCATTTTCTCGGCTGGGGTTTAACCATGTCGAATTATTCAATTTAATAGTTTTATCTTTGTCAGCACCTCGCACTACTTTATGCTTTGCTGATGCAATTACTTCTGCTGTTATATCGTCCAATAATTTTTCAGAAACTGGTTCTTTACTATAAAATCCCATTATAAGAATAATTTGCTTTTTCCAATTAGAAATATTATTGGAAGCATAAAAAAACTCGTTATTTTTTAATAAGTTATCTGTGGATTCAAACTTTTCAATTATGATGTCAACGACGATATTGACAACCTTTTTTTCGGTTTCTTTCACAATCACTCCAATATTTTTAATATGCTGTGCGGCAAAGAACTTGGTTCAAAACCGAAGTCGCCGACAATCATTTTTAAAATGATATTTTTAGGTATTCCACTGCTGACTAGTTGTGAAACATTGTCTAGAAGCTCTTTCTCCGTCAAACGCTGTTCATCCCCGATAGCCATATAAAATAGCTCTGGTTCATGTGAATCTTTTATAATATTTAATTTAACAGTTAAGAGTCTAAGCAATGCCTTGAGCGAAGAAGCTTGTACTTCATTAAGTCCTGCTGTTGCTGATTTAAATAGCGGGAATTCTTTGTTTATTTCGAATGAAGAACCTTTGCTAGTCCTAACCATACTTAAGAAATCTTGATTTTTTACAATTTGTTTACTGGTAGATTTGACTGATTTGTTGTTGTATTCTCGTAATGCCTCTACTTTTAAATTTGTTATGTATTTTTGGAGACCTACACGTAAATCATCAGGAATTTTAACTTGAGATTTGGCGACATTTAGATGGAGATGAAGGTCATTGTTATTACCAATGTCAACTTTTAGCCTTGCCAAATTATGTCGTGAGGTTTTTTTGGCTAGATTACTCCAGCCACCGAATGAGATGAGTCTATTGGCTCGGTAGACATAAATTCCCTCCATATCCAAAAGACTTAGATATTTAGTAGTCCATACGGAGTGACTATGGCTTTCAGAAATAGCTCTAGAGGGCAGAACAAAACCTTCGATTGAAAAGTTATCGTTATTAAAGCGCCTGCTTAATGGTTCTATAGGGCGAAAGTCCTTAATGTCGACTGGAAAAGGATTAAACGGATCAAGTATTGTATTGTTTAATCTAATTGCTATTGGATTAGTTGTGCTCTCTAAAAAACGATGAAATGATATAGATAGGTGTTCGGCCACTACTTCCTTAAGTTCCTTTAACAGAATATCCTTTCTATTTTTCTCAGATATATACTCTTCGAACTTGTGTAGACCATGCCATACAACAATGGTGTTAGGCTCATATTCGATAAACCCATTTAAGAATGAACCACACAACTTCTTATATTCAGATAAAACTGTAGCTATTTCAGCCTGAGAATTAACCGTTATTTTCCATTCACCTTTTTCTAGGACTTCCAAGTCCCAGGTTCTCGCAGAGTAAGCCTGTTGTCCTTTTTTCCTTGATACCACTGTGAACTTTCTAGTTTGAGAAAATGACGCTGTTTTCATCCCCAAACCAAAGCGCCCAAGATCCTTGGAGTCCCTTCCTTTCTGGGGGGATTGGCTGGGGAGTTTCATAGCGCTTTGCAGTTCACTATCTGTCATGCCAGCCCCGTCGTCTGCTATAAACAGTGTAAAAGGTTCCTGTTCAGATGATATTAAGACTTCAATTTGGACTGCTTTGGCCGAAATAGCATTATCAATCAGATCAGCTAGCGAGGCTTGAAAAGAGTACCCTTGTTCAGATATTGATCTGATCAAGTCTGCTGGAGAGGGCGTTCCATCCTCGTATATCTGGGACATCACATTATTCCTTCAATGAGTTCTTGATGTGTTCATGGATTTTTAAAATCATAGCCCCTTGAGGCCTTAAAGCTTTACCCAATTCATAAGATCCTTGTACACTGTTTACATAATGTTAAACGGAAGTGCAACTGTTTTGACGAGGGTCCTAGTTAAATTTGGTATGGGTATACTGGTCATCTGAGTCGTTGGTAATTTCTTGTTAGTGCTGTGTCTAGGTCAATTATACGATGTGTAAATATTTTTTTCAGAATGTGGCTCATATTATAGTGCGTTACGCGATTGCGCTGGCTGTGGCGTTAGTAGTTGGCAGTGTAGGTCACTTTCTTATCTTTGGTGCTCTCAGTGGCAGCTTCCTTGCAAAGACCATGGTCCTGCCATTGCTCGTTGTAATGATGCCCTCGGTTCTTCTATGGCACTTAGTCACTCAGCTCTTGCCAATTATTCGGCACAACGTAATACATGTCGAACTTAAGTCTGCGCTTATTGCTGTGGTTCTAGTATTGATGGGTATTGTGATGTATTTGCCTTATCTTACTGATGCAACCGCGATAGACATCACCTTATTTGTTGGCACTCTCACAGTTGCTGCTGGCTTGTGTGGGTATGTAATGGATTGGCTTAAAGCAAAGGAATGGAAGCTGTGTCGTTTCATCGTTACTTAACACCTGAGCTTGTAAGGTTTGTAGTGAGTCAATTTAAACTGTCTCACAGTGGCGTTCATGGGCCAAGTCATTGGATGCGTGTGCGTAAGAATGGTTTAGAGTTAGCTCAAAAAACTGGAGCTAACACTGGCGTTGTAGAGCTTTTTGCATTGTTTCATGACAGTTGCAGGGTTAACGAAGACGTAGATCATGGGCATGGATCACGAGGCGCAGGCTTCGCTCAGCAGTGTTTTGATGATGGGCTGCTAACTTGTAGTTTAGAAGACCTTAAGTTGCTTAAAATGGCATGTGAGGCGCATACAGGTGGTGTTTATGCTCCTAATGTTACCGTGGCTACTTGTTGGGATGCCGATCGGCTGGATTTACCCCGCGTATTTATCCAAGTTAACCCTCGATTACTGTGTACAGAATACGCAAGAGACCCAATAATGATTGAGGCAGCGTATCAGCGAGTAGAGAGATGGCTCTCAAGAAGAAATGATGTCTGATCAGCGAGTCATTTACATTACAGGCCGTGGTGGTGATGCGAACAAAGGGTTAGGCGCATACCTAAAAGCGCTTGATGCGAATCGTATCGGCTTGTCTGTGAACAGCCAATTTCTGCAGTTGGATTTCCAACATCAAGTTAATGTTGTTTCAAAGCTAGTAGGGGAGTTCGATTCGTCCAATACTCGTATTATTGCTAATTCTTATGGAGCCTACCTATGCCTTCATGCCCTTATTGATGCGCCAAGCTACTTAAGCCAGTTTCTACTCCTTTCACCAGCCATAGGGGCTGCGTTAAACAAACAGTCCCTTGCTTACTCAAGAATGCCTGGTTATCAGAAGTATGATCGCGCTGTTACTGAAAAACGATTATCCAAACCAGGTTCCCTAGCAATACACATTGGAGACAAGGATGATGGCTATGACTTGCAACGTTTTACAGACCTTTGTGCAGCGTTAGCAACTGGGCCACATCACCTTGTTGAAAACCAAGGGCACGCTTTAGACAAAGTATTAATTCAAAACATAGTTGGACAGTATTTAAGCATGGAGGCGTTATGAACCAGGACAGAGCCATTGGAGCGATGCTAGGTTTGGCCATAGGCGATGCTATGGGCGCACCCGTAGAGTTTAGATCCAGAGGTAAGTTTACGCCTGTTACTGGCTTTAGAGATGGTGGACCGTTCAAACTTAAAGCCGGCCAATGGACAGACGATACATCCATGGCGCTGTGTTTAGCGACTAGCTTAATAGAATGTGAAGGGATGAATCCAAAGGATCAAATGGATCGCTATTTGCGCTGGGCTAACGATGGTTATATGAGTTGTGTGGGCAGGGCGGTTGGTATTGGTCAAACGGTGTTAAAAGCATTGGTTCGGTACCATGACACTCAAGACCCATATCAAGGTTCTTCTAACCCTAAGTATGCTGGCAATGGCTGTATCATGCGTTTAGCGCCTGTTCCTATCTATTACCATAGTGATGCAGAAAAAGCCGTACTCAACGCCGTAGACTCTGCTAGAACGACTCATGCTAGCCCTCAAGCATTACAAACAACTGCCTACTTTGCAGGGTTGATTTGGGGTGCACTTAACCAAGTGCCTAAAGATGAGTTACTTGGACCTTATTATACGCCCATGAAAGACCTGTCATTTACGGACCTACACCCACATGTAGAGAAGGTTATTAGTGGAGACTACAAAAATCACGGCATTGAAGACCTTTCACCTAGCGGATACGCGCCTGAATCCTTAGAAGTAGCGTTATGGGCTTTTTATAACAGTGAAAGCTTTGAAGAAGGCCTTTTGATGGGTGTCAATATGGGTGGTGATGCGGATACTATTGGGGCTATATATGGGCAATTGGCGGGAGCATACTATGGTGTTGGTGGTATCCCGAAGAGTTGGGTACAAGAGCTGGACGGCCTTGAATATATAGACGATGTCATCGCCAAACTGATTTAGTTTATCCCTTTGGCTAAATAAAGGAGGCGATTCAAAGTGCGGTAGGCGAGTTTCGGCACCTAACTATGCTAGTGTGTTCTCCATAGCATTTAACCAAATAAAGGGTTGTGGCAAAACGATGAGTGATGAACAAGCAGCGCTAGTCAGACTAAGCTCCATACTTGAAGATGTGTATAAACAGTATCGTGACAACGGCGCAATGCCTAATGATCGGAAACAGTATTTTAGTGGTTTTGCCGATGCTCTAATGACATTAGGATTATTGAACCAGTCCCAGTTGGAGACGCTAGTTGAAGAGTCCAACATGAAGGTGTTCAGCATGAGCCTTAAGGAGCGCCGTGAAGAATTGGATATTAAGGCTGATCCTTCAATGTTTGATTCTCCAGCATGGGTTAGGCAAGGTAAAACCATTCGCTTTTAACTGAGGTCATGCAGTTAATCTGGCGACATTGCAAGAGGCCCCATAACCATCTCTGATCTTTGAAGTTAAAGCCCTATTAGGGCGCAGTGGAATAACCACTTTTTCTCATATCTCACCAAATGATCGATTTCTCATAAAATTCATCCCGCAGCTTCCAGTTCCTTAAGAACAAAACTAGGCCTGTGCCAGATTTAGGCGTCTGGCGGAGTGATTGCTTGAATTACTTATATTGCAAATGTAACGCGTTTGTACAATACTTGTCCCATGATAGCTAAAAAGACCACTACACTTAATCTGCGAGTTGATCCCTTAGTTAAGGATGCCGTTCGCTATGCCGCTAACCAAGAACACAGGAGCGTTGCCAATATGGTAGAGATGATGATTCGACAATACTGTCGTGACGCAGGTTACCCTGTATTAGAACAAACCCCGCTGTTTGACGATGAATAATAAAATGCTCAAAGGCCTCGTTGAGGCCGGTGCGATTAAAGCAGTGAGCATTATCGCTAATGGTTCTCTTGTGCATGCCGAGGTAATAACCATTAGTGGTGATAAGAAGATTATCACCACTCAAACTGGCACGATTAAAACGTGGGGTACGATAGACTCAGCTGCCAAGTGGCTGAAGACGATCGGCTTAGGCACCATGAAACTTGAAGTAGGGAAGTGGATGCCTAATCAGAGAGGCTTACTGTTATAGCCTTAAGATTCGCTGGTCTTTAGCAATTCGTGCATCCACTCACCAAATGCCTGATGGATACTATTCTTTCTTCGTAAGATTCATTAACACCTGTTGTATTTGCTCTTTGAGCTTGCTCAGTTTTTTAGGCGTGCTATAAAGCCCACGATTCAACTCAATCATTACCGACTGTACTCGGTGATCTTTTTGGTAGTAATCAAGTGGCACTAACGAGCCGGCAAAGGGTGAGTTAATAGCCACTGAATATCCAAGTTCCTCGAAGGATTTTACCGATTTATCTTCTAGACTGGGCAGTGTATGAAAGGCATCCGTTCCAATACAAATATCAGGTCGGTACTGGTCTGTTTCGTAATATAGTGGTTCCGCTGGAAAGCTATGGCAGTCAATGATCAAACAACGATCATGGGTATTTAATACGTTACACGCCATTGCTGTTAGTTGTTGATGGTGTGGGTGATAGTATTGATCAATTAAGTGTTGCCGCTGTGTCGATGATATTTGCCTTAAACACTTGCCTGCGCTCGTATGAGTGTAAACCACTCCCATACCCACTTCTTCCATAGCATCTTCAATAAAACGCTCAGGATCCACCACTAAGCGACTTACAGGAAAAACACAGCGCTGCGCTCCCGGTAAGTAGAATAGTAGATCGGTAGAGTGGTCTGTCATGGCATCCACTTCATAGGCCAGTGCTTCATTTTCCAGCAGAAACTCAACATTATTAGGCAGTACAGTTGATGCATGGGGAATATGTAGGATGATGGCCTCTGCGGGCCAGCAGGGTGGTAGGTCACTAGGTGACATTGGGATTGATGGAGCTTTCATTGTATATAACCTCTTTAGTGCTTTGACGAAATGTCTGGCGCACAATCTGGTGTTCAAATGCCATGCTTTATAACTATTTCTTACATAGCCCAGGTTTATATGCGTTCTGGCCTAATTCATTCTCTTACGGTAGGTGAGTCACTTGTATCTACACCGTAGTCGCTTCGGTTACACAATTGCATCTATCTTTTTTGTTAAGTCCTGAGCGAGTCCATCCAGATAATCCTTTTCCATAGCGATTTGGGTAGATACACTCAATTGCCCTGGGCGAACAAGGTACAAAACGGAAGTTTCCTGCATCGTCAATTGTTCCTTCAAACCCTGTATTATGTGAAGATCTAAGCTCATCAAATCCTTTCCCTCTAGCATATTCCAGCCTCCCGAATATTTATTTTAAACACCGTTGTTTCAACGTTTACCCCACTCACTTACATTAATGCTAAGGGCTGTCTCTAAAACCCACACTTTTGACCTTTGGAGTCCACAGTAGCTCACAAACAGATCGCCATTCTCTCCCCAATAAATTGCATCTTGCTTAAAAGACAACCCAATATCACAACCTTCTTCAAAGCTACAATTTACTAACCAGCCTGGTTCGGAATGCCCAGTTGAAGATGAATAGCCTGTGATTCGTTTCACACAACTAAAATGGGATTGTAGGTATTCCTTAAGCAGTTCATCAGCTTCGGTATTTTTCAAGTCAGACCAATGCTCACCAGTTGTTGCGTATGCAGTAATAATCGCAAACTCGTCAGGTAACTTTTCTAACGTATTAAACAGTGGATCATTTTCACTATCGCGTTTAAAGCAAGTTTCTAAATAGATTGGGTTCATTTTTCCGGGTCTTTTAATGAAGGCTATTTGTCAGTTGGTGAGGCCTCGTTTCTGGGGTCACCTACAGGATAAAGAGTGCCGTGAGTTTGGGATGAGTTTAACCCCTGAGGATGTATAGCCTGTTCTCTTAGCGCAAGCCGAATCATCTCTCCAAGCTCACTAAAATCGTCATTATCTGTCATGTCTAAAAATCCCCGTACATTTGCTTTAAGCACTTTTTACGGGCAATAAAAAACCCGACAATACCATGTTAAAGACATGCTAAATCGGGTTCAATCAAGGGCCGGTTTAGCAGTAATTTATATAGCACCCCGCAATCTGGATCAAATCGGTGCTTGTGCCTCATATTGGAAGCGAATCAAAACTATACGCTCAGTGAGTGATCGGCGCAATAAATTTCAGAAGTCTTCCTATATCAATAATGTTGTTATAAACGTAGTATTTATGGTCATTATTGTGAGTTTTTTAGGATAGAAATATGGATAGCCAAAAAAGCATGTATGAATAAACCAGAGACACGCTGATGGAGTAATAAGTTTTCTATCGCATTTTAAAAGAGCTTACTCCACCAAGTTGAGACCTTCTTAGGCTTCATTTTATTAGAAGTTCCACCCTTTTTCCGGTCAAGCGTGCTTTGAAAATCGGCCTTTTCCTTCTTACCATATTGCCAGTTTTTACCTCGGTAGCTGGAACCTTTTGTTAAGTTTTCCTCAGCAGTGATGACTTGAACATTACTTGGATGGTGACGTCCGCCAGCAGACAAAGGCTTTATATGATCCACATGATATTGAATCCCACTATCCCGCGACAGCTTCCTAGCTCTTGCATAGGTATCCGAAATGCTGCGCTTGTCAGCTTTGGAAAGGGTTTCGCGAAAGGCTCCTCGTTTAACGGCATCCCTCATTTTAGTTTTAAAGTCCCTGCAGTGAACACAGCTATTAGTTGAAACCATCCTTTCACCATCATGACCATTAACACATTTTGAGCCAAAGTATGTCCGTTGATTATTCCCCTTCGCTTTCAGACGGCAATGTCGATTAGCAGCAGTTTCCTCCGCTTTTTTTTCTTTTTTAGCTTTTACGCTTCTTGATGCTGAAAATCTTTTGTTCTGCGATTCAATAAATGCATCACCATACCTATATGGGTATATATCTTTGAGAAACTGTTTATAGGTATCATCTTCTCGAAACTCCACCCACCTCGGATCCGTTTTACGATCCCTTCTAGCTGGGCACGATAAATATGCATCGTTATCAACTTCTTTTTCTTGAAAATCGACTGACAACACACTCATTGGAAAGCCCATACATCCGCAATCACAGCTGTCCATGTAGTCCTTACCCACATAGGAAAAAAACAGCAATTGTACTTCTTCAAGTTCATCTGGAGCCCAAGGAAAAAAAGTAGTCACTAGAGTTCTCTTTAAGTATTGATAGATGTCAGAGTCTATATAGGCCCAAAATCAACCATAGCTAGCTCGAGCCTCGAACGCAATACAAACCACAGGAAACCTCACGAATAGGATAGACTACTGCCTCAACATGCCCCTGTGTAAGCCACCAGCGCTATAACAATATCAACGCTCATTAGGCCTGCTTAGAAACTGCTGCAAGGGCAAAAATCAGAATTCTTCTTATATCTATAACAACCGTATGGACGTAGTATTTATTGTACTGATTGTAAAACTTAAGGGGCTGAAATGTGGTTGCCAGCACTAGCCCCGGCTACTTACCCACCTTGTCCCCCTCAAACATAAACGGTGAAATATGATGATTAAAAAACTGTTCACCAAAACTCGCTTTAAACTGGGGATGGACTGCCCTACAAAGCTTTACTACAGTGACAATATCCAGTATGTGGACATCAGCTCCACAGACCCATTTCTGGCCGCATTAGCTAATGGCGGATACCAAGTGGGTGAATTAGCAAAATGTGACTACCCTCAGGGTGTGGAGGTAGAGGCTCACGATACGTACGAAGCGTATAAACAAACTCAGAAGCTCTTGACCAGAGATAGTGTGGAGATTTTTGAAGCGGCGTTGGTGCACGATGGCTTGGCCGCCCGAGTTGATATATTAACCAAGCGGGATGGCGTCATCACCTTGTTCGAGGTGAAATCTAAATCCTATGAGGCTGGCACGACAGAATTCATGAAGAGTAAGGGTAGAGCTTTAACCACTAAATGGGCGTCTTACCTTTACGATATTGCCTTTCAACACTACATAGCTACATGCCTGTTTCCTGATTTCACGATCGAATCATATCTGGTATTAGTGGATAAACACGCCGAGTGCACCATCGACGGACTCAACAGCAAGTTCAAGGTAATGAACCAAGGGCGCACAGGCGGTAAAGTCACTATTAAACAAAATCTCGCACCAGGGGAGTTTGTAGGGAACCTACTCACTAACGTGTCGGTAGAACAACCTTTGAACCACCTATTTAATGTTGCAAGTTTTGGGCAGGTTAGTTTCGTTGAGTACATTCACTATCTGGCATCGATCGACCAGTCGGGTGATCGTACGCAGGGCAAAATAGGGAAGCATTGTAACACGTGTCAATTCTACCCAAAAACACTTGATGTAGGGCAGCACAGTGGATTCGCTGAATGCTGGACAGGGAAGTTTGAGCTGGACGAGGCTGCACTTAAAGAACCACTGGTTCTTGATCTTTGGAACTTTAGGACAGCGGATAAATTAATTGCACAGCGAAAAATACAGCTCAATGAACTCACAGAAGACGACATTTCACCTACAGATGGCAAAACCCCTGGGCTTTCGAACAGTCAGCGCCATTGGTTGCAAGTAAAAAAGGTTAAAGACAACGACTCATCACCTTATCTTGATCAGCAAGGGCTTCAGGTAGAGATGGCATCTTGGAACTTCCCACTTCACTTTATTGACTTTGAAACCTGTGCGACGGCACTTCCGTTTACCAGTGGTAGGCGTCCATACGAAGGTATAGCGTTTCAATTCTCCCATCACACAGTAGATGAGAATGGTCGCGTTTCCCATGTCGGGGAGTTTTTGTACGCAACGCCTGGTGCCTTTCCTAATTATGAATTTGTAGCTGAACTTCAGCGGCAATTAACACAGGATTCTGGAACAATATTCAAGTATTCGGCCCATGAAAACACCTATCTAAATGCTATCCACAAGCAGTTGGAAGACGACACATCTATTGAGTTGCACAAAAAACTGTCGCATATGGACTTTATAAAATCGATTACCCATTCGACCAAAAAAAGCGCCCAGTCATGGGCGGGAGAGCGCGATATGGTGGATCTGTGGGAGCTAGTAAAGCGATATTACTATGACCCACACACCAACGGATCCACGTCCATTAAGGCAGTGCTACCGGCAATCATTAACTCTTCTGCCTACATCAAAGAGAAATACGGCCAACCGATTTATGGTGCAAAAGACGGCATTGCCAGCCGGAATTTTAAAGATCACATCTGGGTTAAAGAAAAGGGGGGAGAGCTGCTGGACCCATACGCACAACTACCGCCTTTATTTGAAGATATCTCTGCTCATGACACTCAGCTATTGTTTGAGGAGACCGAGTTATCAAACGGAGGGGCAGCACTCACAGCATATGCAAAGCTGCAATTTACAGAGATGTCTGATTATGAACGCGAGGCGCTCACGCAAGGGCTGCTAAAGTATTGCGAACTAGACACCCTTGCGATGGTTATGATTTACGAGGCGTGGCGGGAGTGGT
>Ga0209815_1000998_pt1 | contig 19598 bp, 33 predicted proteins | sample CoawatmetaG00DNA_FD_187507 | JGI IMG/M metagenome (GOLD analysis project Ga0209815, IMG submission 187507) | Marine microbial communities from the West Antarctic Peninsula - Coastal water metaG002-DNA (SPAdes) (version 2) | ecosystem: Environmental > Aquatic > Marine > Coastal ...
CTAAATATATACTTTATTAATGGCATTTTAGACCTCGTACCACTTCTTATCTTGGAAAAGCAAAGCCTCAGCTTCCCTTCTTCTTATTAATCCATTTAAGATATTTCCGCCAGCCTTATTCCATCGCTTCATCTGCGCCGGTACTTCTGACTTTTTGCCTTCATTGAGCACTTGCAACATCGTGCTTGATTTCAAATTGGTTGGTCCCAGGTTGAATGTCCAGGCAACCAGAGCGTCAAATTCATTTTGCTTCAGCTCCACAGTAACCAGTTTATCCACATAGCCTTCAAATTCTTCTAAGTCATCAGTCAGCATCTGGTCTGCTTCTTCTTGTGTGCAGCTATCGCCATCGCTCACGCCCTTGGTATGACCAAACCCAATGGTTGATACGTCGGCGCTACACCGATAACTCTCCAGCTCGCATCCCTCAAACTTTTTTATTAACGCCATGCCTTCTGCTGATATGTGCATTAGTTATTCTTCCTTTCGAGTCGGGTCGTTTTCACGATAATACCGATTGATATTTAACAACTGCGATATATACCTGCGTATGTCGGCCAGATTGTTCGCAAGATTCTCATAAGCCTGATTCGTGAGGCCATAATATGCTACCGCCGGAGCATCCCCATCATCATAATTTTCTATATAGGTACGCATTACTGATGGGTTTAGCACAACCCACTTTACTGCTGCTGGCGTTACTGCTTCTGGCAAAGGCGGGTGGTACATGGGTGCTGGCACCGTAATTGTGACAATTTCAACCGGAGCGACTACTGGAACTGCTGGTGAACCTCCAAACATGCCGCCTAATGTTGAGCAGCCGCTAATGAGGATAATGCTACTCAGGAACAGAAGTCGCATCAAATTGTCTCGGATTGGTTAAGTCAACAAACTGCTGGTTTACCCGTACTGTGCCTGCGTTAATAATTCTTTGGATGGATTCTGGTCTTGCTATAGCCAATGAGTTCATGTCGTGTCGAGCAAAAGTGTTCCGCATAGCGGTGACTTCCTGACGAGCTTCATTATTCATTTCTGAAAGCTCCGTAATTCGGGCTTGGTTTAATCGCTGTGATTCTAACTGTTCTTGTAGCTGATTATTTTGATTGGCAATAGCTGATTCCAGCACTTCCTGATTATTAACTGCGGTTTGAAGTTCAACCTGAAGCTGGCGAATTTCAGCTTTCTGCATATTGATGTAGAAGTAACTGCCTGCTGAAGCGGTAACTAACAAAACTACAAGCGTTATATTTAGTCCCATGTATGCACCTTAAGAGGTTGACTTTTACCTTTAACTGATATTGGTTCTAAGGATTTTAGCAGATAGTCAGAATTTATTGCAGTTTCTTCTCCAATCAGCGTCATAACGCCAACTTCCTTAGTAGCCGATTCTAATCTGGCGGCAATATTGCATGGGTCACCAATTAAACTAAATGCAAACCTATCTGTAGCACCAAAGTTTCCAGCAATACAAATGCCCGAATTGACCCCCACGCCAATCGCTATTTCTGGGATGCCTTCTTCTTGGAATTGCTGGTTCAATTCAATGATGTTGTCTTCTATTTCCATCGCTGCTGCTAACGCAAGATTGTGATGGTCAGGCTGTGGAATGATGGTGTTAAAGTGGAACATTGCGGCATCGCCAATAAATTTATCAGTCACACCACCAAACTTATTCACAGCTTTTACCTGCACATCTAACACGTTGTTCATTATGTAAGTCACCATTTCTGGCTCTACTGACTCTGAAAGGCTCGTAAAACCTCTTAAGTCAGTGAATATAATAGAGCAATCAACTCTCGCTCCATTCACTTGGCACAATTCTGGATTATCTTGCAGCTTTTTAACCATTCGTGGGTCTAAGTATTTCCCAAACTGCTGCTTAATGAGCTGCCTAAGCCGATATTGCGTTCGGAAATTAAGGTAAAACGCACCTGAAGCGCCCACAAACTGGGAGATCAGAGTCCACGTAACATCTAACAGCACTCCCTGCTGTATAGAATAAGCCCCATATACGCCCGTAGAGGCAAAAATAGTTAGAAAAGACATTACCCCAAGGGTAACGCCTAATTTTGTCACCAAGACCCATACAAGTGCTACTGTTAGCGTAAAAATGGCTAATTCCGCTACTAAAGACCAATCAGGGATTCTTGGGCTGTCGGTTATAAGTATTGATTCCGCTAAAGCAGCTTGAATTTTATGCGGTTCAAGCAATCCAACCGGCGTGGCTAGCTGCGGCATAATCCCCATAGCGTCAGTGCCGATAAAAACAAATCGGTCCTGCACATTCATTTCGGTTAAAGTTGTTTCGTGTGTGTTCACCCAGCTAATCCACTTGCGGCCTAGTGAATCAGTCGCTACCGGAGGTAATCCCTGGACAATAATCTCTTCAATGCCATTTGGGTTTGTCCTGATGATATAGGTGTCTGCATTAGCCAGAACCTTCAAAACCTGTGTGCCAAATGCGGGCACCCAACCGTCTGGTGTTTTCATCAGCAGCGGCATACGACGAACCAGTTGGTCTACTTCTAGTGGCGCTGAAGCAATGCCTTGTGATGTCACATTACTCAGCACCTCAATGTTTTGCACAACACCCGATGCAGAGTAGCCGCCAACCGAATTTCCGATAATGACCGTACCCACGGTTTCTGGAAAGCCAGAGCCTTCATTTTCATACATTGCGAGGACGCTGTTACTGCCCTGCAACGATCTTGCAAACTCCTCATCGCCACCGAGTCTGTCTGGCTGCGGAAAAGCCACCGCCCAGCCCACTCCCAAAGCGCCTCTTTGCATCAAATTATCTTGTATTTCTGCCAACCGCGCTCTGGGCAATGGCCATCCGCCTTCGCGCTCAATATCTTCTTCTGTGATATTCAGCACAGCAAAATAGTTGCTCTGCTCGTACTCAGCTACAAAATAATCAAATGTCCTAAGCTTTAAAATCTCAGTGAGCGTTGATTGGAAAATTAAGGGCAGTGAAAGGACCGCAACAAGCGCTACCGTTTTAATCGCAAACTTCATTGGTCGAACTGATTTACGGTAATAATTTGAATTTTGTTGATATTAATCCATCCACTTTCCGTCGTGTACCAAATGATGAAATCTATGTTTACCGATACTCACTAACAATTTAAGCAAAGTATCTTCTTTATATGTTCCAGCTTTTGTTTTGTATGTCCACATTTTCATTAGTCAAACTGATTCACTGTAACAGTTTTGTTACAGCTTGCGGTGCAGTCCAAAATTACTGTATACGCCTTGGCACTGACACCCGTTTGGGTAGCATTTACGGTGTAATTTCCTTGTTCGATTCTGATATTTCCTACATGAGCGCCGTCCCCGCTTTGAGTGAGGTTAACCGTTGAATTATCAGATGGATTGTTACGGAACTCTATATCGCCATCTTTAGCGCCACTGCCTGACTGAGTGATGGTGGCATCGTTGTTGTTACAGTTACCGCAAGACTTAATATAGGCGTTGTGGTTGCCCGATCCTGACTGAGTTGCAGTCCATGCTGAGTCATCCCCAAAGGCATAAAACTTGGCGTAGTGATTGCCGGTTCCTGACTGCGATATCTGATATACATTGTCATCTCCACTCATGTATATATTAGCTTCCATGTCATCGCCAGTTTGGGTAATGGTTAACTCATTATCGTCTTCGTCGGCATCGATGTAACCGATATTATCATCGCCAGTTTGTGTAATCGTGTACTCGTTTCCAGTGTGATTGGTGTATTGCGAGTATGCTTTAGCAAGATTTCCCGTTCCATTCTGGTCAATATCAATAGTAGCGCTCGAACAACTGTGCGTGGCATACGTTCCGTTGCTCAATCCGCACCAGACCCTTGCTGTGTTCCCAGAGCCAATCTGGTCAATATAAATACTGCTGTTGGAGCCTTTGGTGTCGATCTCAATTGAGTTTTCAGCCGCCCACAGAGGAAAACTAATTAGACTGATTAATAATAATCGCATTATCGCCTCCTCCGTTCACCGTGATATCCAATACTTTTCCTGCGGTAAGGATTGAGATGTTGTACGCCCCATCCTTGTCCAACTCAAGGTCTACGGTATTCTCCACACTCCTGAAAACCGTTAGCACCTCGCCCTCAACAAAGGTATAAATTTGATTCTGCGGGTCGAAGCCGGGAATGATCCCCTCAATCTGAACACCTGCTATTTGCCCTGCCTCTCCTTTCTCCGTAACTGATACTTCTATTATCTCTAATAAATCTGTCAGAAAATCAATATTCAGCAGGTCTATATCAAGGCGGCCTATTTCTTCTTGAAGCTCGTCATTTTCTAATTCGTTATCGTCGAGTTCCGTTTCCTCAAGAAGATCAACATCGAGGAGATTTGAGGCCGTGCCTGATTGCTCTTCCACCACTTCAGCAATCTCATCCCGTGGACTGATAATCAATAAGTTATCAATGAATCCTAAAGTCAATCCCGCTAAGACAACGGGTCTGGTGGGAGCCGACTCTGCCACGGTAGTCATTGTTGCCTGAAAGGGTTGATTCAAAACCACTACGCTGGCAGCAGTCTCAACCGTAATCTCCCCGCTAGAGCTACCGTCTTCGTTGGGCAATAGGATAATTAAACTACGGCCTATCTCATCAACTGTCGTGGTGAAATCTGTACCTCGGATAAAAATCGAGGCAGTTGGGGTACGGATAGAGATATTCTCTTTGTTGATTCTACCCAAAGCGCCCGTCAGAAAACGGGCTGTGCCACTTGCCATGTTCAAGGCCAGCCGAGATTTGTCAGGGTCAGGGTCGAAGATGTAGCTATCAATAACTACTTTGGAATGCTCAGTAAGACTCAGAACAGACGAGTCCAGAAACTCAATTGCCATACGCCCATTACCGGTACGCACATCATCGTAACTGGCAATGCCGAGTTCCAGTTCAGCAGTCAGAGAATCTGTTGTGTCCTGCCGAACAACCTCACCGATACCTCGAAGCTCAGTGATTTCACCGACTTGAGCTTGGACCGCAAGCGGCAGAAATATCAACAGCCACTTGAACATTGGTCAATGTCGATGGTCCCGCCTGTCGTGATGCCGATAATATTAACGATTCCAGAGGTACCTCCCGTACTGCTTGTCTGGTCGATATCAATGTTATTGGTATTCCCAGTGATGTCGGCAGTGATGGAATGATTGGCATTTCCGGTTTGTGTGGTGTCGATATCGTTAGAATCTCCGTCCACATCCCAATTATTCGTCGCACCAACTACTTCCGAGACAATGTTCAAGTCATTACTTGTGCCCGCAATAACAATATCGGTATTGCCGCTGGTAGCTGTCGCTGCTGCACCTTGCGTGAACGTAAGGGCGTTGGAATCTCCGGTTGCAGCAAAATCAAAATCACTGCCAGCCGTATCCCCTGTCGCACCCACTGCTAAAGTTTGCGTGTTGGAATCACCCGTGCTTGTCAACGTAAATGAAGTGGTATTGCCTTGAGCGACTGTAGCTGCAATCACATTGCTGTCACCGATCTGGTCTATATCAACGGTCATGGTGGTTCCCGTTAAAGATACCCTAGCCCCTGTAGTACCCACGACATTGCTAGCACCGATCTGGTCGATATTCATTGTCAGTGCGCTACTGCCCCCGGCCTGAGTGATATATATCGAGTTATTGGCTCCATACGCCGAAACTACATAAGCGAGTGAGAACAAGACTACAAGATATAAAAAACAATTTTTAATCAGGAATTTCATTGGAAGCCTCCTCTATGTAATCCCACAGGTCATCTTCAATTCCTTGAACAATGATCGCATAAACTGCTGCTTCGATAGCAGAACGAACCGCATACGTTTGCGTTTCATTGGCCGCAAAACCACTTTCTAGTTCAAATAGCTCTGTTCCGTTTTCTGTGAATCGAAACGTATCTAAACCCGTACTGGTTGAATACACCTGTTTGCTCGTCACTACATTTAATAATACTTGTCCGGTTTGCACAAGAACTGCCCTCAGAGCCACCGTGACCTCGTCAATTCGGTACTGATTGCTAACCCCTATCCCTAAATATCGCGCTCCAATGCCGCCCGATCTAAGATTGGTGTCATACCCAACAATTCCACCCGCCATGATCAAACCGGAGAACAGCAAGGGTTGCAGCTTATTTGCGCCTTCCCCGTCATAACTGCTTCTAGTAGAAATGATAAGTTGTCGCTCTCTCGTCAGGGCGTCTAAGTTCCCACGTTCCGCTACTAAAAACCACTTACCACCACCTGCTGCAAGTAGCGCATCTATGAGAAAGGCATCTCCTGCCTGAGTCACAGCGGTACTGAACAAGGCCATGCTGTCTGATGTGGCTCTTTGTCCGGTTTGATCTGAAAAAGAATAGACGCTTACAACGGCTTTTTGTCGTGGCGGAGCAAGATTTATGAGGTTCCTGAGCGTTGGTCGCTCTATCCTTGGGCCACGGGGACAATCATTAACCTTAAAACCTCGGTCATTGATGTAATCCTGACTGATACCGGCACATTTCCGAGCCGAATCGACACTCGCGCATCCGGCAAGTAACGCTATAAGGCATAAGGTTAAGGCGCGCACTCGTCCGTACTGCAAATGCCAAATGAACCAATCGGTATGCGTATTTCAGTAATGGAGCCATCCGTGTCAGTGATGGTAAGAATTATCTCTGTACCAGTATTCACAAAGGCGATTGAGTTACCTTCGAGATCAAAAACCCCGCCTGTGCCGCCTGTTTCGGAGTTGAATAAGGATTCCGCTAAATCCCTCGATAGCTGACTGAAGATACGGCTTTCTAAATTTCTGACAAACTTGGCAAGCGTGGTGTTTTCCTGCTCACGAATCAAATCATTTGCCTTTGATTCAAGCTCTTCCAGAATCGTTGCTTTGCGACTCCTCTCTTGCTCGTCAATCGTCAGATAATGGGCTGACTGACCGATACCACCGAAAGAAGGACTATTAAAGTCAAAGACTAAATCAGTCGCTAGAGCCGGAGCTGTAAGTAAACTAATCGCTATCAGCCAATTTTTCATTATTTTGCTCCCTCATCTCAATCACTGTATCCAGCTTCTGTTGCAGCCGAATAATATCATTATCGAGCATACGCACTCGGTCTATGAGCGCAATCAAAGTCACATTAGCCTCTGCCAGTTTCGCCTTGATATTGTTGGTGATGAAGTTCCAAATAAAATGGATCATATACAGCAGCCCAACCGTGGCTACGATTGGAAACCCGTACTCGTTGATTGCTGCTGCAATACCGTCCATTAATCACGCCTAGCATCTTCTTTTCCATCTGCTCTGGCAATTCTGTTCAAATCGGGCCTGATTCCCAGCACCGCACACATCGTCGCATCGAGGCGAATGATGTCGTGGTTCATAGTCTTCACGCGATTATCTAAGCCGTGAACAATCCCGTGTATCCCGTTCACCTGACCGATAACCGATTCTAAAATGTACTTAATGGTCAGGAAGATAAAAAACCCTGCGATCAGGGCAATCGCAATGGGGAACCCTACCTCACCAATCAGCGAGAAGGCTTCATTCATCACTCTTCACCTTTGAACTTTTTGCTTTGCCCTGACGTACCGGCATAGATTCCAAAAACGGCAGCCATTGCGCCTGTTACTACTGACACAAGGCCCGCTTGCTCTAGGTTAGGCTCTGGCAGCGTCATAAACCAAGTAATCACCTTGTACAACAGCACAATGTAAACGCCAACAAATATCCTTGGAAATATGCGCCAAGCGTCTACTGTCTTTGCGAGATGCACCCATTTTGCAAATGGGTTTACACCAACATTATTAGGCGTTACCTCTACCTCCAGTTCGATCTTTTTCTTTATCGGTTCAGTAGTCATAGAAATTTAGCGGCACCAATAATAATGGCGGCGATAAATGGGTAAACACCCCACAGAAGCATTTCGAGCCTCTTAAACTTTGCAGAACCTTCCTCAAGTCTCTTCTCGATATACTGGTAGCGAATAGCACACTCTCTCTCATGTGCATTCAGTTCAGCCAATGCGTCTTTTGCCGTAGCCATTATTTTTGCTTTGCTTTACCTATATTCAAGGCTAAAACATCAATCAACTTATAGAGCTTACCGATCCAAACATCATCCTTTGGTGTCGGCGTTGATGCCGCGATCAAACTAGAGATCGTCACGATCATCGTAACAATGCTTATCGCTATAAAAATATCACCCATGATACAAGCTCCTTAGTGTGTAAATTTGATTAATTAGCTGCAATGTAAGCTGTGCCTGTCGTTACAGCAGCAACATGCGTGGTTTTAAGATTTGAAGCAGCACCTGCGATCTCAGGTGTATTATCGGTTGCCGTATAAAGCAAAATTGTAGAAAGGTGGTCTACGTTTCGCTGCATTAGCTCGTTGATTTCTGTTTGATTAGCTAAACCTGAAGCATAACTAGACGCTGCTCCGCTAGTGTTGATATCTGCTATTAAGGCTACCGAATCGGCTCCTGCTGATAAACATTCTGTGACTGTTTGTACCATTTCTATTCTCCTTCTAGGGTTGTGATTCGGGCGGTGAGTGCTTCAATTAAAGTTTGTTGCTCTTGGATGGCTTTGACTAGGATTGGTACAAACTTGCTGTACTGAATTCCGTATTGCTTACCATCGCCTGAAAGCGTGGTAGTCAAATTAGTTTTACTGCTTTTGTTATATCCTGCTGCTATTTCTAGTGCTTCTACTTCTTGTGCTTTAAAACCTATGTCTAACCAATCTTCTTTATGTGTTCCGTCGTGCGTGACAGTATCTAAATCATCGCCCTCTTCAGCGTACTTAGAACGCTTATCCCACTTGTACGTTACAGGAGAAAGAGCTTTAACAAAGTCTAATCCTAAATCTAAAGCTGTAAAGTCTGTTTTATCTCGTTGGTCAGAGGCTACTGTCCAATCTACTTGAATGTGGGCTTGAGATATGGCGTCATTACCTAGACAAATCTCATTGCTTTCCGTGGTAAGCGTGCCGCTGGGAGAAGCGGAGGCACCTGCGTTGTACCCAAGACACAGATTATTATCGCCCGTGCTTAAATCCTTTCCAGCCGCATATCCCATCGCAGTACAGTAAGCAGACCCATTGGCATCCTCCATAGAAGCATAGCCAACGGCTACATTGGCTGCATTACTTACATTTTTTCCAAGAGCATCATATCCAATAGCAACGTTAGAAGCCCCAGTTGTGGTGGCATCCAGCGCGTTCCTACCAACTGCCGTATTGTAGAGGGCTGTAGTGTTTGCTGCTAAAGAGTTATAACCAACGGCTGTGTTTGAGTGTCCTTCGGTGTTGGCTGATAAAGAGTTATAACCAACGGCTGTGTTGTTTCCTGCTGTGGTAGTAGCGTCACCTGCGGTATAACCTACAAACGTATTATTATCTCCAGTAGTAAGCGCAGTACCTGCTTCATCGCCTACGACAACATTATAATTACCACCGCTTGCAATGCTGTTACCTGCGTTGACACCTACACGGACGTTAGAGGTTCCTGCTGAAGCAGTAATAATATCTGCTCCATCTGCATACGTTACGTCTGCTGCAAAGTTGACCGCACCATCTACGTCTACGACATCAAGGTTAGTAGTGCCGTCTACGTCTAAATCACCGTTGAAATCTACGTTACCCGCAACAGCAAGCGTTGTAGCCATATCCACAGCACCATCAATGTCAACGACATCGAGATTAGATGTGCCATCAATATCTATATCTCCAGATATATCTAAAGAAGCGCCTGTTAAAACACCTGCAACGGCTAATGTAGATGCCATATCGACTGCGCCATCAATGTCTACTATGTCTAAGTTGGCTGTTCCATCTACATCAATGTTTCCAGCAACTGTAAATCCAGCAGCACCAACTAACTTTAGATCATCGGCAGATTCATCCCAGAGCATATAAGCTCCAGATGTTGCTCCAAAAAGTTTAACATCATAACCTGTATCATCTACTCCAACTGTTAATGTTCCTTGATTAGATAACGCCCCTGCGTTGGTTAAGGCTGCTGTTTTAGTGGTTCCTGCTAAGTTTGTGTCGGTTAGTACGTCATAGACCACGCCGCCAGAGCCAGCTCCATCAGTAGCTATGACCTTTGTTTCGCCCGCTAGTATTGCTACGTTAGCACCACTTCCACAAGTGAACGTCAGGGTGTATGAAGTAGCGTTTTCCATCATCCATACTTTAGATGCGGTGTTGGGTAAAAGCGTTACCGTGCAAGCCTGACCACCAGCCGTCAGTTTAAGATACATTGCCCTATCGGAATCAGAAGCTCCGTCTGCAATAGTAATGTTATCGGTTGATGCATTCGCTATGGCTCTAGTGCCATACCCAAGAGCTTGACCAATTAATTCTAAATTAGTGTTGGTCGTTGTACCCCAAGTACCACTACCGTCACCAGTAGCCATCTCGTTGAGTCTAAGGTTATTTACATATGTACTTGCCATATTTTTTCCTCTGTAAAATCATATCATTAAGCTGCAATATCTTCCCAATCAGGAGTTTGTGATGTTGATACTTCGCTATAGTTAGGTGTTTGTGAAGTAGAAACTTCAGTATAAGTTGTTGTTTGTCCAGGAATTACACTACTCCAAACTAATAAATTCTCTAATACTCCTGTTCCATGTATTCCTGTTGGATAAATATTTGCACTAGCAGAAGTAGTAACAGAATTTAATGTTCCTGTAGCTGCTCCTAAAGTTATAGGAATTATATTAACAGATACAGTGGTTACACTGCCTAAAGCTGTCGTTCCAACTACGTTAGTAGGATAAACATTAGCATCGCATGTGACCGTTTCATCACCGAGTCCTATTGTTGATGCGGTACCAGTAACCCCTTGTATTGCAAAACCAGCAGCAACTATAGTGCCAACTGCGCCAGTACCCGCTAATCCCGTTTCTGTTAGGTTGCAATCTCCTCTAACAGATTCATTGCCTACTGCTCCTGTTCCCGCAACATTCGTGATAGATACAGCAACACTCGTAGTGCCAAATGTACCTGATCCCCAAGTATCGCGACCCCAACCAGTAGCCATGAGTTATTAAGCTATTCTTATAACGGCGTTTGAGGCATCAGCAGTAGGAAAGGTAATTGTAAATGATCCTGCTGTAGATGTTTTATCTGCACCAAAATCAAAGACTGCAACTGTAGGGTCGCCTGAAGCTGAATCATTAAAAATCATACAGCCTCTTGCAGTAATAGTTGCAGTGCCAAAAGTTAAATCAGCGAAGTCTGTAAATGCCGTTGTTCCTGATGTTGTTGGGTCTATTCGAGTTAATGCTGAACCTTTAGCAGTATAGTTTGTCCCGCTAGCTTCATTTGTCGTTGTATATGCAGTTGTAGCTGCTGACATTGTTGCACTACTTGTATAAAGTGCCAGATTAAATGTACTGCCGCCAGAGAGTAAAAAATTGTGCTTTCCTTCTAACAGTTCTTTTTTAAATGAGGTTGCCATTGCTTGAGTGATAGCCATAATTAAAGTCTCCTAATGATATTGGCTAGGTCTTTATGACCCTGTTGTTCTAGTTGATTACATACAGTGCAAATATGATTTTTTATTCCTTCTTGCACATAAAATGTAATTACCATTTTACATTTATCTCTAAATGCGTGAGCTTGTGCTTTCACCATAGGATCGGCAGTATCACTTATAGAAATTAGTTTATTAGTAGCCATTTCAGCTATTTCTTCAACAGTATGACCTCGGTTTTGAGTTGTTTGAACCCCCAAATCACCTATTGATATTTCAAATTTATCTGTTTGCATTAGTATTTTTTAGGTTCTGGTAAATTTAAATCTATATCATTTCTATCTATCATACCAACTGGCTTTCTTTTTTCTTCAATTTCTATATCAGAAAACTTGCAAACTTTTATGCCGGAACCATTTTGGTAAGTAATTTTGGGATCGTCTAGCCTATGATAACCATATAGCTTGTCCTTAAGGTCAATATTAGTATCTAATAAAGATGATCTAGGTGATATTGATACAATTATTTTTGCATCCATGCATTTAGATAACCAAAACTCAACACAAGCTCTACCTGCTTCTGCAAAGTGCATATTGCCTTTATAAGTAAAATCTACACCAAATAGAGAAATGCTCTTTACTTTTTTACATAAAGCAAACGCAATAGAGTAAGCAATTGTGTTATTAAAATAAGAACAGCCAGTTTCTTCCACAACAGACTGCAGTGGATATTCAATAACAGCAGGAACCCTGGCATCTAATTCACAAGAATAGATAGGATAATTCGCTAATGGCAATTGCATTCTCATCATATCCGTCATGCCGCCAGCATCTTCAGTATCTAAAAATCTACTCATTGGGTCCAATATAAATGCTCGACCTATATTAGGTAATGCGCCAATCATTGCATTAATAGCCCACACTTCATCAAAAATAACACTATTAATTTGGGATAGATGAAAATCTATTTGGCTTTGCCCCATAGCAACTATTGCTATATTCTTACCTTGCAATGGCTCTATTGATGTCTTGTCAGACATTTATTCTTCTTTGTCCACTCCTGTAAGCATCTTTTCTATTATAGCCATCTGATTCAAGCGTAAGGCGCTCTAACGCCTCTTTAAACCTTTTTTCATAATTATCAAGAATATCTTGCTCACCTTTCATATAAGTATAAGCTTCAGCTAAACTTCCATATAAAAGAGCTTCGCTAGCATTAGTCCCAAGCCATGAAGTTCCGCTTGAAGCTGCAGTAATTGACTCAGGAATATAGAAATAATGAATTTCTACTGTATAGCCTGAATTTGGTGATGGGCCAACTATAAAAAAATCATTATCGAACTGCGCGTAATGCTTTGGAACACCTGTTGTAGCCGATGCGGGATATGCTTCTCTTATAAAATTAACATCTTTATTAAGTAAGTAATTATAATTACTGTCACCATCTATAACGGCTAATGAATAAGGATACAAATAATCTGTTGGCGTTGCCAAATAAGAGTTGCCACTTGTAAATGTTCCTGTTTGATTCTTTCTAAAGTTAGGAAGCTCAACAGATTTAATTATTCTATTCTCAGCTTGTACGATTATATTTGTCATATTAGAAACAAAAGATGCTTCAGTGTTATCAGTATAATCTTGTATAGCTGATTTCAATGTTGTAAATGTCCAAGCCATATTATGATGTACTCACTGTTAATTTTCCTACTTTGCCTTCCATTTTAAGTCCCATAGTGCTTGATCCAAATTGGACCATTCCACCACCTATAGGATTCCATGCAGCATATCTAGTAGAATCAGCCTCTCCTCTGTCAACTCTAGGGTTAAACAATGCTTGAGGATCAACAATATTTAATTCGCCAAGTTTAAGTTGAGGCTGATCTTCATCAAGGCACTCCCTGCAAACTCTTAAACCATTTCTTTTGCTATCTTCTATTTGATAGTGCAATTCATTTAGCTTATAGGTAAATCCGCATCTATCGCAATCTCCTAAAGCTCTTGATGCTCTTGCATAACTCATAACTTTTAGTAACTGTTATATGATAAGTCAGGAACAAATCGCACTGATGCTTTTTCTCTATCAGCATCGCTAACATCGTCCCACAATTCATCATATCTTTGCTTAATCATAGGAATCCTATTTAAAGCCTCTGGATTCTTGCAAGCAATATTATAAGCTAACGCATAAGTCAAACACGGCAAATACCTTGCTGGAACATCTGCATTATTGCTAGTAGGCTCACCTACGTCTTCTATTCTTTGGATGTAGTCATAAACCAAAGTATATGTTGCTGTACTATCTGGGGTGGACCATAAGACAATATTAGATGTAGAGGTGCCTTTATCTATATAAAACTGAGTTGGTTTAGACTGATTTAGCTTGGTTGCCTGATGATTATATTCAGTCCTTGAAATTCTATTTAAACGCTGATCGAACTGCTTACTAATATCTCCTGAATCTGTCCTAATAAAAGCATCAACAACATCTAAGGCAGAGCTTGGTAACGCATAACTATTTGTTCCAGCAGTAATGGCCTGTGTATTCTGCTCAATAGACCAAAGATTTGTACCTTTGTTTTGCCACTCCAAAAAAACTAGATTTAAAGCTCTTTTAGCGCCACGATACTGGTAGCCTGAGCGAATTTCCATACCACAAAGATCATAGGCTTCTTCTAGAATATCGCCTATGTCTAAGTTAAATGTAGTAGTTCCACTTGTTGCCATAATTTATCCTGTATTAACACTTCCACCTTTTAAGAGCCTGCCTAAGCAATGAAAGCTAACTAGGCTTTTCTCTTGCTAGTTGGTCCACCACCAAATGCTTTTTTAACATATTCTTTGTATGATTTTGTAGAAGATTCTTTGCCTATTTCAGTTCCACCACCCATGTTAAATTTTCCACCTTTACGATACATAGAACTCATAGGAGCTTGTGGCATCATCTCAGCGTTAGGCTTATTCCTGCTCATGCCTCCTCCCATATATCCCGACGTACCTTTATTTTTCCTTTTTAAACCCATATCTTTATTTGGCATAATAAATTCCTTTATTTTTTTGTAGATTTTTTAGCTACAGTTTTTTTAGCTGCTTTCTTTTTAACTGGCGCTTTTGTAGCTTTTTTCTTAGTTGGCGCTTTTACGTCAACATGAACTTCATCAGCTACAAAATTCTCTTTTGCATTCATTTCCCCACATTTGCGTTCTGCATCAACTAAATCAGCATCAGGACCAAAAATAGGTCGATAGATACTATCATCGTCCAATCTTAGAACCATATATTTAGCGGGAAATTCGCCAGTCTCAGAAATGACATATTGTTTTTTTGCCATTGTTCTCTCCTAATTAATCAGAATATACTTTTACCATCTCTAAAACGACAGAATAAGTGTCTCCTGAGTCGTGACCTACTGTTGTAAACAGAATGTCACCGTTTTTACCGCTACCTGAATTATTTGGAATACCACCAAAGTCTTTAAAATCCATATGTCCATTGCTACTTTCAGCTAATTGCATCAAAAGAACATTAGTACTAGCGTTAAGAAACATTTGGACAGACATACCAACGATGGCATGGCTCACTCGCATTACTCTAACCTCAGAACAGGAAGTACCTGCTGCGTTAGCTGCTAAAGCAGATACATCTACTTTAGCTACTGCGGATTCGCCACTGCCATCACTGACATTGGTAAACTTCATAATACAATTTCTTTCTCCGTCCTCAATAGTTTGGGAGGTTACTGCATCAGCCATTTCTATCTCCTTAAATAGCCAGATGGAGCCGAAGCTCCATCCAACTAACAATTAACTACTCAAACGGTGTAGCCAATGTACCATCACCATGAAGAAAGGCTTCACAATGCCAAACCGCTGCACTGGTCGCTACCAATCTAATTACACCACCTACAAGCCAACCTTGCCCTGCCGTCCCCAGATCAATGGTGTCATCATTACTGGCATCAGGAATAAAGGTATTCATGTCTGTTGCGGTTGCCGGGTCAAACAAATGAGCAAAACCAGAGAACAAGTCACTGCTGTTGTCCGTATTGATCTGCCCTGCGCCTGTAAAGGTTGTACCGACGATAAACGTGTAACTAAGCCCTGCTGCCGCAGTTGGAAGAGTAACCACGATTCCTGCAGCTCGGTTCAACGTATAAACCGTACCTGAATCAGTGGATTCTACTGATTTGGTCGCAGCAGTAATGCTGCTTACATTAGAATATGCAGAAAGATAACCTGTAGTAGTAATATTACCACTACTGTCTATATCTAAATTGGTTGTGATAGCCCCTGTCGTAGAGCTTTTGCTGATTTGTTCGAAGCCGTTTTCGGACCGGACTGGTCCATTAAAAGTTGTATTAGCCATAATTCCCTCCTAAAGAGAATAAATCTATCATCTTGGCGAAGTCTGCTAGGGGCAGTTGATAGACAATTAAATTATCCCTAGATATAAAAAAAGAAAGCCCCCGAAGGGGCTTCCTGATTGCTCTTATGAGCTTCCCGGTGATCCCCAAATACCAAGTGGATCAGATACTCCAAAAGAGTACCGTTCCCTAGCTTTGTACCTGACGTTACCAGTGTCAAAGTCTCCATCCATGGATGTAGTCATTGGCGCTCTAACAAAATGCTTCATGCCATCGGGTATATCAGTGACGATAAAGAAAGCATTAGTATCAGTTAAATAATGATTAACTGAAAAACCTTCCGGTATCACACCGTTTGTGACGATTGCATTAACATCATTGTCAGCAGAGCCGACTTTGTAATCACTCTTCAAAAGCCTAGTAGCTGTAAACTGAAGATCAGTTGGAACTATTAGCTTCTTTGGCCTAGCTGCGATTTTGAGTCCTCTCTCATCCGTCCACTTGCTAATTTGAATAATGGCGTTTTCTAAGGACGTTTCATTCAAATCTGCAGCAGTTGACGGTCTGTTAGAGTTCGTACCGCCGCTAACCAATGGGTGACCATCACCGCCAGTTACACCATCACCTGAAGCCGTAAATAAATTTACGCCATCACCTGATTGGTAACTATTAGTGAATCCATTATTTAACGGGAAAGCAGATTTTACCTGCTTCGTATACGCCATTGCACGAGACAATGCTTTGGTATATCTACCAGAGAGAGAAACATAGAGGTTATCCTCCATCGCTTCTTCCGTTACGGAGAATCCCATTGCGATTGTTTCATGGGTGTAGCGAGCAACAAAAGACTCTTGCGCGGTATCATAACTGATAGCCGAACCCTCATCTTTAACCGGCGCCGCACCAAAACCCGACAGCTTCAATTCCTCTTCAAAACTTCTTTCGGAATTTTCAGTTGCATAGATTTCTTCATGCTCGTTTTCGTACTTAGAGTATTCCTCTCCAAACAGGGCATTAAGTCCTGGGAGAAGCTGCTTCAGCTCTTGTGCTCTCGATATAGCTGCCATAACTTATCCCCTTAACCTACGCCGGTTGCATTAAGCAACTGGTGCCCGCCTGTACCGAAAGCGGATTGAGAGTTGAATACTACTAATACATCCGTGTAAGCATCACCGATAGCACTATCAGGACCATTAACAAAATCAATGATCTTTACAGGTAGTGTAGAGGTGGTTGCAACAGTAGATATATCAACAGCGACTTTACTTCTTCCAATTGCAGTTGATCCTGCGGTTTGAACAATAGCACAGTTTTTACCAAGATCATCTTGGTCTGCTGCACCATCGCATTGCATTTGCATGATCAAAAACGGATCGGACGCAACATACGCAACAATATCATCCGCAGCTATTGAAGCTGGGAAATATTGATTGGGCGTAAATTGTTTGGTTGTTGGATCAGTGTAAGCGCACCCAAGAAATATTCCTATAGGGGTACAGGCAGTAGTGCCCGTATCTTTAGCTATAGTCGTATTAGGATTATCGTCAGCCCACTTTACAACATCTCCAAAGAATATGGATGTTCCATACGCATTTTTGATTTTGTAATGTGTAACTTTCGCATTGTATGCACAAGACACTAATGATCCAACAGGCGTTGCTCCATGAGGAGTTGCACTTGATGACATAATTGTCTCCTAAATATTATTAATATTAAGACTCTAAGAGTCTTTACCAAAAGTCGTTCTCGATTTCCTTTCAAATACTTGTTTAGGCATACGAGAATCGTTATCTTTTAAAAATATGTTATCAACGGATTCCATTTGAGTGTGAGCTTTATCTCTAAAGTGTCGATCCCTTGCTTCCGCAAGCTCTTGTGGCATCTTACATAATAACTGTCCACCAATTTCTATATTCCCTTTTTCAGCCCATTCAGATTTATGGTCCATCATTTGATTTTTAAGTTCCGGGTGATCTTCCAGTCGGCAAGTCTCCCATCCATCTCTAAATCGTCTTGATACATTAGTATTATCAGTTTCGCCTAAAAGGGCTGTCCTGATGTATCTAAATGCCCATCCTTCTTGTGGGTCGGGGTCTGGTAAATTGATAGGATTTTCCCAACTTGCTATACGTTGGGCAGCATCTCTGCTGTCTAAAGCCCTGGGGCTACGCTCTTGGCTTGCAGGAGTCGTATTGACGGAAGCTGCCTCCACTTGATTTTGGTGATTATCAGTAGTGTTCTTTTGCTTTGTCATGTTAACTCTCCTTCAATAATTGATTTGCATACGTTTCTGGTGTGATTCCAAGCTGACGAGCTAAACGAACTTGGGTCTTTGACAGGCGTATTTGCGTGGGTTTTTTGTTTCCGCTATCCCGCGAAGCGGATGCAACAACTGTTTGTGGTTGTCGTTTTGGCATTTCTTCAATAGTAACCATTTCTGAATTACTATTAGCTTGAACACCAAAAAAGCTTGGAAATTCTTTTCGCATCTCCCTGTCTACTTCTGAATAATATTCCTCAGATTTTGTAGCTGGGCTAATGCCTTTTTTCGTTAACTTCTGATCCACATACAAAGAAAATGATGTCATTTCTTTATGAAAAGGCTCTGAACCCATAAACCAGGGGTTCTTCTTTGACCATCTTTCCATGTCAGGGTCTAATTTTTGTTGTGGAGCTTGTTGTACTTCCTGCTGTACGGCAGGCATATTTTGCAATATTTGGTTTTGCATTTGCTGTGCAGTTGAGCCTGATTGCTGCTCTGCCAGTGTTGCTTTAGAAAGAAGTTGTTGCGCTGCAGCCATTGCATCAGCATCTCCTTCTTCATAAGCCTTCTTAAATGATTCTGAAGCGCTTTGTTTTGCCCATAAAGCATTGTTATACGCTGTTTTATTTAATACTTCCCCACCGTGATTTACCATTTGCTGTAAGCGCTGGTTCTCACTCATCATGGTCTGAAGCCTAGTCGCAGCTTCCTTAGCCATTCTATCAGAAGATTCTTTTGCTCTTCGCTCTTCGTGGTATTCGTATTTTATTTGATTGATGCGATCAGCGGCTCTTTGGCTATAATCTGATATTTCTTGGTCAACATCATCATTATCAACTTTAGACTCGGTTTCTGAGGATTTTCTAGGTCTACGATCTTCTTCTGGAGTATCGTCAACTATCTCTATTTCAATTTCATCAGAAGATTTGCCTTTAATTTCTGTGGTAACCCCAAAAAACCTATCTTCTTTAGATTGGGTTGCCTCACTCATATTAGGCTCTTCATTTACTATTTCAGTATGCTGCTCACTCATGCTCTTACCACTCCTGTAGGATCATCGACAACAGCTTCCACTGTGTCATCATTAATTAAACGAAACTCTTGTCCATACATTTTGATACGAGTGCCTGAATAAGCGCGAAATATAACCCAATCACCTTTTTTACACCAAGGCCCGGAGGGAAATCTCTTTGAGTCTTGATAGCATTCTTTTCCAAGCTGGAGAATATATCCACATATATTAGACAATTCCTCATCTTTTACAGTAGATGCTGCTTTAAGAATGCCGCCTTTAGTTTTTTCATCAGCTAGAGGCATAGCTACCAATATTTTCCAGCCCTTAGGCTCAGGAAGTTGGCTTTTTATTTTTTCTGAAACAATAGGTTCTTTTATGCTTTCAGGTTCCGATATAGTCTTTAAGGCTTCTTTTGTCATATTTTGCACGATCTTTAGGGATCGAGTTCCTGTCATTCTTGGATGTGCTTTTCAACCCAATCCAATAATTCACGCTCCGCAAG
>Ga0209815_1001003_pt1 | contig 19561 bp, 17 predicted proteins | sample CoawatmetaG00DNA_FD_187507 | JGI IMG/M metagenome (GOLD analysis project Ga0209815, IMG submission 187507) | Marine microbial communities from the West Antarctic Peninsula - Coastal water metaG002-DNA (SPAdes) (version 2) | ecosystem: Environmental > Aquatic > Marine > Coastal ...
CTTCTAAATCGTTCGGTCTCATTTACGAAGACAAAGAGCACGAAGAACAACTTCTTTAAATCGCAGCCGTCCAAAAGGCAAACCTTTTACGTTTGGTACCAATTCAAAAAGTAACATCGGTATTCTTGGAACTGATTTTAGCAATTACTTTACTAACCACGGTGATATTAAAAACAACGACGCAGAATTTCTTAATCCATTTAGTCGTAGTGCGACTACTAGTAAAATTGATCAATTTAAATATACAATTCATTCAAAATGGGTTATACATGGCATGAAATCACCTGAAGGTAAACGATTGAATGGACGAACGTGTTCAGTTGTGAAACTTACAGAATCACACATTGAAGTGGCGATTTCTTTGATAGCAAGCAGTGTATACATTTTCGTAAAACTTTTTTTCTCTTTTTACTTTCTCTTCTACTTCTTTCCTTTGTCCTTGTTTTATTCTCTACAGCACTTTGTTAAGTGAATAATCACCACATTTTTTTTCTTTTCTACACCACTTTGTTAATTTAACAATCACCACGGTGCGGTCACAAAAATAGAATTTTCATTTTATTTTGGAAAGTTCGACACTTTCACGTGGTATGTCTTGAATTCAGGCATTAATAATAGATTCCTCTGTAGATGACAACGATTTTTTCGAAAAAATCCCAACTTATAAATACAAATAATTTCTCAGTAATTTTCGAGAATTTATTTTCTGAGCTTTCCAGCCATCTCTCACATACTTAATCGTACTGACCTTCGACCTTGAGAAATTTTATTAATAACCGATTGAAACGAATCTGTTAGTTACAATTTTTCGCAGCCATTTCCAACAAAATAATACACATATAACATATAGTAAAAAACATAATATCGCACAAATTCTCAAATACGTCTACCACCTTTTTAATGCGGTGCTGGAACAACTTTCTACTCCTGCTGACCAAGTAGTTATTATGGGACTACACAAACATGATATATTGCCAATAGTATTCATGTTCTATAAAGCCATTTGTCTTTTACACATGGATGTTTTCCACTGATTTCCATTTTTTAAATATCCACATTGCTGACACTCGCTACAGCAAGACAAGAATATCAATTAAGATTGTGGACGGGTTACAGTTACGACGGTTGCAACTAGAGAGTTACAGTAGTCAATATAACGCGAAAGCACATTGTAAATAATAGACACCCTCTTCTTCTTCTTCAAGAATATCAAAGAAAAAGTCTGCAAGAATCTGTAACCTTACATCATTAGTCATTCGTTTAATGGCTACTCCAAATCCACTTAATAATCGTTCGGACCAATCGTGTTGCTCCAATTTACCTTTCACCAACAATTCAGTTCTACCATGCATACCTCTTCAACTGGAAACAGCTGAGCGAGAGTTGGAACTGGTTATTCAGATCTACAACTCTTGATGGCTACTCCAAATCCACTTAATAATCGTTCGGACCAATCGTGTTGCTCCAATTTACCTTTCACCAACAATTCAGTTCTACCATGCATACCTCTTCAACTGGAAACAGCTGAGCGAGAGTTGGAACTGGTTATCCAGATCTACAACTCTTGGGTTGCTGGCTCTACTTGCGAAGCGAATCTTAAAAATGTGAACATGCTGGGTCCTGTGTATGCCATCCTTGCAAATAATGACCCCAATGACATACTTGGGAAAATTGAGGAACCATGTGCTTTGCATCTTATGACCACCAACCAAGTCAGCGACAACATACTGCGGGAGCAGATTCTAGAGACTGCTTTGGATAAAATCCCACAGAGTGTTCGTGCTGCTCTGATTTTGGCGACTGGAATCGACATTGAAGATGCTTTTGCAGTTGCAGTTGATGCAAAGAATGACCTTGAATGATTTAGGGTGAGATGTACCGCTTGTCTGTAGAATTATCTTTGATATTTAATTAGCAGACTGCACCTTAAATTCTACATATACAACAAACCATCTACACGCGTGTGTACACACATATAGGTACATGTGCTAACATGTGCTAATACCTATAAAGAGAAAACTATAGTACCAGTAAAACACTTTTTTTGTTTTTACAGACATTTATAGTGAAAAAATTCAAGATTATAAAATATTAGTCTATAAATGAGCTCAAATATAAATTATTTTGAAAAATAAATATATGTCACATATATAATGAAGATGAATGTGCACGTACACAATCTTTTCTCAACTTTCAATGATGTTGAGTGCATTTGTAGTTAACCAGTAACTGTTCTCCTTTCTTGATATCTCGTACAGTTTGAACTAACACGCAAAAATCCTCTTTAATTTTGGGATGGTCAATGCTAGCTCTATGTGTGTCAAATATGACATTAGGCGTCTCGTTTAAATTGGGCATGTTAATAAAGCGTGTCCAAGCAGAAGATTCAATTTTGTCAGCTACAATAAAATAATTCAATTCTTCGGAAAGCTGGCCAGCATCCAAAACAAAACACGAAACCTTTGTCTCGAACAAGTACCCAGGGGGTAATATTTCAACTTTTCCTCTGTATTCTCCAATAATAAGGTTGCCTGGAATATCTTCAGATGCAAATATCCCTCTTGACTTTAGACCTCCATGGTATCTGGCTTGTCTGAGCACCACAGGTGCATCTATAGGTATACAAGCGCCAAGAGGACACCACAAACGAATAAGATTGCATTCATAAATCAACTTCATGTTCTCTCGCATTTGTACAGGCGTTATATTAATTAGTAATATATTGTCTTCAAGTGTCACCAATCCTTTATACACTGCTTCCCTACCTGTAGGGAAGATTTTGGCCTTTGCAAGTATGGCCAAGTCCTCTTTATCCAGTGAGCGTTCAAGTCGCCAGTTATTTGGGAAATTAAGATATAACATGCTGTATCTCAAAACGAATACATGATTATCACCAGTTCCATTTGCATACAGTATTTGGGCTACATAGTATTTGGGATCAGCGAAGGAATTTGGCCAAGGGATTGCAACGTACTGATAGTTCACCATTTCATCAACCGCGTAGAGAGGCAATTCACTGCCTGAATTGCAATTATCATTTGCATTCGACATACTGCTAGGTTTAAGTAAGATATGGCAAGAAATGGTTGAAGGAATGGACAACAAGCAATAAGCAATAAGCTGCTGTGAAAATTGTAAAAAGGAAAATATATTTAGCACCAAAGCGAACCTAAGCGTACAGGAAAGTTTCTCCCTGGGCGCGTTTGCAGCCGAATTATCCAGCTTCTAGACTATAAACCATAACCTAAAAATAAAGTAAGAAGAATTGAGATGTGGCTTGGATGGGCAATAAAAAACAGAGTTTCAACTTCTGTGCAAAATATCAGTATAGAGATTCGATAGGTACAAATTGCAGATACAGTTTATTTTTTTTGTACCACATGCGGCAGAAAAACAAAACTGTGGGTGCACACTCTGTTAATCAGTTTTGTTTTCGCAAGCAACTGTTTACAAAGCAAAAGTTTGTGACACCATATTCTGCTTCAAGAGCAGTTTTGATTTTGATTTGTAGCAGTTTCAGTTTGGAAATTGTGTATAAAACAAACCAAGCAAGACTAACAACATGTCAACTGCGGCAGCGTTCTATGAAAAATACCCCCATCTAATTGTTGTAAAACAAGCAGATGTTTACACTCTTGAAGCAACCGACTTTGAAAGATTATGTCAAGCCTGGTCCATGGAAAAGTTTCCAAATGCACAAGTTAAGCGGGGACCAACTAACAGGGGCGACCAAGGGGTCGATATTGAAGTGGAAGTTGGAGGAATGACTGCAATGCGTATAGTGGTTCAAGCAAAATGCTGGAATCCAGATGGCCCTAAAATTTCGATCAAAGTTGTAAATGAGACAGCTGGTGCAGCAGTTGCCAAGAATGCTCGTTACGCAATTGTGATAACAACAGCGGGTTTTACAAGTGATGCAAAAGCACAGGCCAACAGATCAACTCAGGAAGGAAATGTCAAAATGACACTTTTGGATGGAAAAGCTTTTTGGGCTAGTTTGTTGTCTCTACCAGAATACAGTCGGTGCTTGCAGGAAAAGATTTCAATGCAATCATTGTCTTCATCTTCGTTATCAGAAACTGAGTTTTCCAGCGTTACTTCCACACCTGATATTCAAGTGGTATTCACGAACCATAATCAATTTGCCTTTGTTTCCAAAATCGAGCAGAAAATTAAATCGGACAGTAAATTGCACACATGGTTAACAAACAATGGTATAGCTTGTTTCGAAGATTTCTTGTTCTTGAGTCAGCAAAAAAGCAGTCAATTGAAACAATTTGCAACAACCCTCTCCACTGGAAGTAAACTTGCACTGAATTCATTTTTGGATACAGAAATTGATAAGCTCCGTGATGTGTACCAAACACGTCTTGAAAAAATCAAACAGCAAGTGAAACTAGCAAATACTCTGCATGACGTTTTTGACATTCTTGACTTAGACCAAGCAGTACGTGCACTTTTTGTAAGCAGCGATGGTGTTGGTCAAAATTTTGACGAGAAAGATCATCCCCGAGTATTGTGTGCAATTGCAAATCAAGATTTTGAAAAACTGATGACTCAGATTCAATCGGAAACTTGCCGACATGAACTAATTACAATCATGAATGTGATTACAGGGAAAAGCCAAGAGGAGCTTGAAGGTTCTGTATTGAGTGTGTCAGCAGCTGATGATATTGTTGCCAAATTCAAATTAGTTGATGAAAGCAATGGGAAAATCAAGAAGGTATTACTGGGTCCAGGTATGTTCTCTTTGCCAAATCCGTTGTCTATTATTTCAAACATGCACATTATTGGTAGTGGGTGGGGTATCACTGTTGTTAATGCAAAGTTTATTGTAGACGCATCCCATTGTAAGATTGAAAATTTCACAATCTCAAGTGAAACTGCTTCAGAATATAACTTGGTCTTAAACAATAACAGTGCAAGTATAATTGCATCACAGATAGAATTTGGGTTTCAAAGGCGACCAGGTGATGGATTGAGTCCACTCCAAGAACAACACCATTCATTAAACATGCAATTATCACCAGCATTGTCTCAAGTGCAGAATCCATTAGTTGTGCGATCTTCATCAACATCTCAGCACCAACAGATTACATCTTATTCCCAACAACATTCGCAAAGTGAACTGCATCAATCAATGCAATCACCAAAATCTTATCAGCAACAAATGCAACAATCATCTCATCACCAACAGATTCAATCACCAAAACAATCACCAGCGTCTTCTCAACAACATTTACAAAGTGAATTGCATCAATCAATGCAATCACCAAAATCTTCTCAGCAACAAATGCAACAATCATCTCAAAGTCAACACTCTCAAAGTCAACAACATTTGCAAAGTGAAGTGCAAAAATCACCAACATCTTATCAGCAACAGATTCAATTACCAAAGCAATCACCCGTGTCTTCTCAACAACATTTACAAAGCGAATTGCATCAATCAATGCAATCACCAAAATCGTATCAGCAACAAATGCAACAATCATCTCAAAGTCAAAAACATTTGCAAAGTGAAGTGCAAAAATCACCAAAATCTTATCAGCAACAGATTCAATCATCAAAGCAATCACCAGCATCTTCTCACCAACATTTACAAAGTGAATTGCATCAATCAATGCAAAGGCAACACTCTCAAAGTCAACAACATTTACAAAGTGAATCGCATCAATCAATGCAATCACCAAAATCTTCTCAACAACATTCACAAAATGAATTGCATCAATCAATGCAATCACCAAAATCTTATCAGCAACAGATTCAATCACCAAAGCAATCACCAGCATCTTCTCAACAACGTTTACAAAGTGAATTGCATCAATCAATGCAAACACCAAAATCTTCTCAGCAACAAATGCAACAATCATCTCAAAGTCAACACTCTCAAAGTCAACAACATTTACAAAGTGAATTGCATCAACCAATGCAATCACAATCACCAAAGCAATCACCAGCGTCTTCTCAACAACATTCACAAAGTGAATTGCATCAATCAATGCAATCACAACCACTGAAGCAATCACCAGCGTCTTCTCAACAACATTCACAAAATGAATTGCATCAATCAATGCAATCATCAAAATCTTATCAGCAACAGATTCAATCACCAAAGCAATCACCAGCATCTTCTCAACAACGTTCACAAAGTGAATTAGTGCAAAAATCACCAACATCTTATCAGCAACAGATTCAATTACCAAAGCAATCACCAGTGTCTTCTCACCAACATTTACAAAGTGAATTGCATCAATCAATGCAATCACCAAAATCGTATCAGCAACAAATGCAACAATCATCTCAAAGTCAACACTCTCAAAGTCAACACTTACCATTATTCCAACAAATGCAACAACCACCCATGCACTCCTCCGCATCTTCTCAAAGTCAACAGTTTCAAAGTGAACAACTTTCAATTTTGAACAAGAACTCACCAACAGTAACAACAATTACAGGGGAAAAACGTCAATCTGTTGTATTAGGTCAGTCCCATTTGAACGAAGGTGATGTAGTTCTCTTTGATTTTAATGCTTTTTCAAGTACACCAATTGAACAACATGAAGGCAATATACTCCAAATTTCATCAGCTAAAATGAACAAAATTATGTGGTTAGATGATAATAACAAGTTGGATTCTAAGTGTCTTCCTGGTTGGTATCCAAATTGTGATTTATCAGAAACCACTGTGCCTAGCTCGGATACAGAAGATGATGCAAAAGATGAAGACTTCAATGATCCTACCACCACTGGCCCATCATCGGTCCAAAAAGATGAAAGAACCTTTCCACCAGTGCACAACCAACAAGTTCTGGAAAACGATACACTTGTATCTGTTGCATATGGATATATTATAAATCAGAACGGAATAGCAAACAACAAGATTCCTATTCAAGAAAATGGTATGGTTGTTGGTGTTGATATGAACAAAGAACTTGTCAAATGGTGCAAAATTTGTTTTCAGAAAAATGAAAACGAACATTGGTATTCGTGGCAAAAGCTCCAAAATGTGGAACTGAAAAAAAAGCATCAGAAACGCTGATGATAAACATCTGATTAGAAAATTGAGTAATGTAGAATCAAGATTTATTTGGAAGGTTCACCAACTCAAAAAATATCCAAAGCTTCATGAAATACCCATAAAATATTTTTATTTTATTTGTCAAAAGTTTTCACAAGAAATTAATATAAAAAACACTGTCACTACTGTTTTGTTATACAGATTTCACGAACACAAATTTCATGAATGTATAGCTTTGTTAAATATAAAAAATATAAGAATTCCAATATATACATATAATATACCAAAAAGATTACACATATCATATAATTACATCTATATACACTGTATCTGTTCAATCCTCTTCTCCATGTGTTTGAATCTATGTATGTTCAAAAACCGAAAAAATATCCACAAATCTCGAATTGTCTACCATTTTTGAATGCAGTGCTGGAACAACTTCTACTCCTGCTACCGACCATCCAAGTAGCTATTACGGGACTACACAAACATATGTACCATTATTTGCCGATAGTATTCATGTTCGATTGGTCATTTTGCCTTTACATGTGGGTGTTTTCCCCACTGATGCGATTTTGTTTCCATTTTTTTAAAAAAACTATCCACATCGAGCTGACACTCGCCACATGATGAATTAAATGAGGAGAAGTAGGGTCTCAAAACTACCGAGAAGAATCGTACTGCACTTATGCATTCTGTTCTAGAACTCGCAATTGGGAACGCCATTGTGAGCATTGCAATGGCGTTCCCAATTGATGATAACAGACCACGTCGCTAAAAAAATATAGCCACGTCTATAAAAAAAGTAGCCACATTTTGTTTAACAGTCCGAAATATAAAATAAATCATTGTTAAATCAATCTTCTTCGTGTGATAATCCTTCTACTCGTGCAATGCCTTCTGTAGCTTGTTGTTCCAACCGTTCTGCGTATGCCTTTGCTGTGTTTGCACGTTTCCTCCATTTCCTTTTTTTAGACCTCATCTCGGCCAATTTTCTCTTCAAGGTCAATATCTTTTTTTTCAATGCATAGACCTCATCAATGGCAGCTTTAGCACGACGTTTTTCAAATTCTATTACATCGTTGTCGGTTGCCGTTTTATTTTCGGTGTCTTCATCTGCTATCAAAAATCCATCTTCGAAATCGTAGTCATTACCACGTTCGTCCTCAGAAGAATCGGATATGACATCAGAACCAACCTCTGGTTCATCATCCACAAATGGTTCATCATCCACCAATGAATTCTTTTTAACAAATACTCTAAAATCTTTTGACATTTATGTCGCGTCGCATGACTTATATATGGTATAAAAGTCACATTCGACATGACAATAAATCAACTATGATATCAATGAATGACACAACACTGCAACAAAAAGCTACCAACGCTACATCCACTGTTTGCGAACCAATAGCTTGGGATGATATTTTAAAACATCCCGCTACCAGATTTCATCCCAAATCTGTAAGAAGATACCTCTTCAATGTAGTCGAAAAATTGAACAATCATCTGGCCATATGGATGGATGGCCCAAGCATATGCAAGTTACGAATCCGACGCAACGGTACGCAAGGTGGCAATGTCGATGTTTCCGTCAGTGTGTGGCGTGCACGGCAATTATTTCCATGGATGGTGCAATGTCAGTGGCTTGAAAATGAAAAAAAGAAAATGCTGTTTCGAAATGTAATAGAAATCTTTTTAGCCGCAAAGAATCGAAAGGAGATTTACCACACCCCAACAGTGTCGGAACTACCACTACGGCAATCTCCTGTCATCGAATGGTTAAAAACACAGCTTGCATTACCAGTCGAGTGCTGTTCTCTGAAATGGGCTGGATTGAATCCAAGAGAATGGTTGTACAGCAGCTTTTTAGAGGAAGTCAAATATCCTGAAGAATGGAATCCCAAAAAAATAAGCCAAGAGATGTATAGCATTTTGCCGAGTTGCAAACCTACTAAACGATTACGCCAACACGGCATATCCATGATGTATGTGCCGTCGCGCGATAGCTGCAAACGAGTGTTAGATAATTGGATACAAAAATACGAAAACAACGAACAATTAAGATTTTGAAAAAAAAAATAGCCACCATTTTTAACAATCCGAAAAAACCATTCAACAAATCAAACCCGTCAATAAATTGATTCATGTTTTTTAGAGATTTTATAGATTATACTTTCTCTGTTCTCTATGGTAAACTGATTTAATAATCTGAGACGGTTGATGTTGTGAAAATTCCCACAGGTATTTAGAATTTTATAGATTATACATTCTCTGTTCTCTATGGTAAAGTGATTTAATAATCTGAGAATTTTGCACAACATTTCACCAGGTTTTTAGAATTTTATAGATTATACATTCTGTGTTCTCTATGGTAAACTGATTTAATAATCTGAGAATTTTGCACAACATAAACATCTGATTTTGTTCTATTTGTCGTGCACACAAATCTGTCCTGTTTGCATCCAATTATGAATGTCTTTGTGATTATACATGTCTATAGTTGTTATGTCTGGGAAGAGCATGAAAACAATCTTTTTTAAATAGTTCAACGATTTTACATTTTTGGTCAAATTAATTTTAAACTCCAAATTTGTATCGCTTTTAATAATATAGTCACCACTCTCAGTAATGAGACCTTGCACAACTTCGACCATTACACGTGAATTGTCCAATTTGCAAATGCAGTCGGTGTGGCTGTATTTTAAATGTGTGACACCAGCTTCTTCTCCATTGGTCAATGTATACACTCTACGAAATTCCAGAGGTTCAAGCTTCATCAATTCTGTATCATTTTTCCAAATGGAGATGGACATTTTATGTTGGATGTGGGCAATTATATACTCTGTTTTCGATAAAGGTCAAAAAGAAAATAGAAAGTAATTGTTTGTCGTGCAACTTCATAAAGAAATTGCTCTCTCACATAAAGCTATCAACCGAAATGGCCCACAGCATATTCCTACCCACCAACACAGCGCAAAGCAATCAGGAAGTGCTTACTGACCTCTCCACTGGAGTAAAAACCCAAACAGCTCTCGTCGAGTTTACTTTCAATGGGTTTGCAGGTAAAATGTACATTCCTCACCCCATTTTTCTGAAAGAATTGATTCTCACGCCAAAAATGCATGCAGTGGGTAGTGTAACGATTGAAATCTGTCCCGAACAGGTGTGGGCAGCGTTTAATGCTGCTGGATTTGTCACCAAGTTTGGGTTTCTCAATAAATTACAAGTTGTAAATTGGGCAAAATGTAAATACAAAATTAATATGAATATCGATGTTCCACAAGAAACAGAACAGTCCATGGCATGGCAGCACGTTGGCACGTACTATTGAAATACGCAGAACAAAGGTTTTACACAAGTTTCATCGACTGGATGCACTCCGACAGTCCCCGAAAATAGCGAATGAGCTTATAGAATAAAAACAAATAAACACAAATCAAAGTCCCTTTTTCATTTTGTCCCGTTTAGTATTTTAATTAAATCTCGCTTCAATGCCGATACGCGTTGTAGCTGCAGAGGCGACAACGTAGAAAGATTCATGGCACAGATAGCATCAAATTCGATACGTGATTGTATAATCACACTCGGCCATGATTGCAGTACTGTTCTGAGCTTGGCTACATTGTCCGTGCTATCTTCGAATGTGTGAGAAGAACATTTTTGTTCCACTGTTTGAATAATTTTTTGCATGTGTTGTGTTCGAGGCAATACTGTGGCTGGATATAGGGGCAAGTCACGAACTGATGTATAAAAGCACCACTATGGAAATTAACCATGACTTCAAAAGCAGTCGTAGAAGAAATGCTGCAGCAACTCGGACTGTTAGAAGGAAAATGGACGAAGTTGGAAAGAATCGATGCTGGATGTGGTTTTATTGTACAAAATATAGAATTGCTGTCTACTCTACCCAAACGAGTGGTCGGTGATACAACAGCACTCTCTTCCAAGGTGACTCTAACACGGCGTAAAAGTGTTTGTGCGTTGGCCAGAAGATTAGCCAAGGAATTACAAGCCAGCATTATTCGTCGAAGGAAACAAGTGAGAATAAACAAAAAAACAGTGAGTCTGTACTCCTATCGTCTATTTTACTGTAAATGATTTTTATAAAATGTGGTTGTATAGGGAAAGATAAATTGGTCTACATATTCTTTTGGTATCGTAATTTCTACTCGTTGGCTTGCCGTTCGTGACGATGACGGCCAGTACTCGATTGACGATGCGTGTCCTCTACTATCTACTGTGAATTCGAGTTCTGATATTTCTACAGGCAACAATTTCAATTTGACAGCTCTCGCTATATTTTCCATGAGTTCTTGATTTATTACGTCTGGTCTTTTCATACATAAGCACAGTGTTGCCTCCCTTATATACGCCTTTTAAAGCCATTCGCTTTCCTCGTCACTGGAGTCGTAGATGGTGATTATTTCGTTGCCATCTTCGTCTACACTGATGTGTAGAGGTGCTGGTGGAGCGGGAGCAGCTGGTTGAGAATTTTCTTGAGCGAGATGTCTTCTGACTGAACTCAATGACCGAAAGTGTTGAAACGAAGGAGACAGATAGTGTTTATCGACCACACCTTTGGTCTTACCACGTGTACGAAGCGATTTGATGCATTGCCAGCCAACTGGTAGTTGCGGTACTGCGTTGGGGTTTATTTTAACCATTTTTGTGAGAGAACAAAGAAGCACAAGGTAAAATTTTGAAAAAAACAAGGCAAAAAAAGTAGCCACATTCGAGACACAAATATTATAATGTTTCTTAGAGTAATAGATATATTTGTGTCTCAGTCTCAAAACGATTCGAGACACATTTAGAATATATGTTCTTAAGAGTAATAGATATATATGTGTCTCAGTCTCAAAACGATTCAAGACACATTTAAAATATATGTTCTTAGAGTAATAGATATATTTGTGTCTTGAATTTAATAGATTCGAGACACATTTAAAGTATATGTTCTTAGAGTAATAGATATATTTGTGTCTCAGTCTCAAAACGATTCGAGACACATTTAAAATATATGTTCTTAGAGTAATAGATATATTTGTGTCTTGAATTTAATAGATTCGAGACACATTTAGAATATATGTTCTTAGAGTAATAGATATATTTGTGTCTCAGTCTCAAAACGATTCGAGACACATTTAGAATATATGTTCTTAGAGTAATAGATATATTTGTGTCTTGAATTTAATAGATGTTGTAAAAAATGTGAATACGAAAAAAATTGAGTATATAGGTCACATATATGCCCATCAAATAGAAAGAAAAAATGGAAGGTTTAGTAATGTGTTCCATATGTTGCGAAACCAAACAACCAGTTGCATTATGTTTGTGCAATGAAATGGAGGACAAGCGTATTTGCGAAACATGTGCTGTAGCCTTGCATAAAGGTTGTGACAATATTACGTGTAATTGTTTTACATTTACTTGTGCATTTTGTAGACAAACTGATGAAGCTATTCTTCCATGGACAAATACCAGTGTATTGTACTGGAAACAACGTGCGACTGATTTGGCAGACCGATTGGAGAGATGTGCACTGGAAATGGCACGAAACACTCTCTATGTCAGTGAACTATTGGCTACATTAGAACACGTACAGGAAGACAATAATTCACTGGTAGAACAATTGAACGAGAGGAACCATAGGCCAGCTGTTAGAGTCACCGAGAACAATGTTATAACCGATAGTCATCACGAATTTATGAATAATTAACTCGTTTGGTTTTCTTTTTTTGTTGTTGTGCTGTCAAAATCTTTGATTTACCTTTAGCTACAGGTTTTTTTTACAAATGGTACTCTTACGTGTTGCAAGAATCTACTATAAAAGTAGATTCTCGCCCATCAAAATACAAAACATGTCGCTCAAAATAGTCAGTCTTTTTGCAGGTATTGGCGGATTACATGTTCCAGATAGTATACCATTACTGTACTGTGATATCGACAAACACAGCAGGCGTGTTTTAAAAGCTCGTATGAAGGATGGCTTTCTTGCAAAAGCACCAATCCACGAAGATGTTTGTACACTGGAGCGATTGCCTGCTAATTGTCAAATGTTGGTGGCTGGTTTTCCTTGTCAAAATATTAGTAGCGCGGGCAACAAAGATGGCCTTGACGGCAAACAGAGTGGTTTGTTCTGGGAAGTTGCGAGATTAGCCAAGGTATCACGTCCTCAGTATTTGTTTCTTGAAAATGTTAAAAACATACGGTTTCTACCTTGCTGGAAGATAATTTTGCACACGTTGCACCAGATTGGTTTTGATTGTCGCTGGGTTCAAACTTCTGCTGAAATGTGTGGTGCTTTTCACGAGAGAATGCGCTGGTTCTGTCTATGTGAATTGGTACGAGAAGCTAATCAAGAGACACTGCAGTTTGACGCTGTTCATATGTATGCCAATGGACAGCTGGTCGATGGTGTCTATTCAGAAACATGTGCAGTTGTCGGTCATCCTGTTCCGCTTGATTTGACATTGGTACATTCAACGGGGCCAAGACCTTGTGCATCCACAGATATAGTAACACATCCAGTAAAAAGAGTACGATTTGCTACACCACGACATTCTGGTGGAAGTTATCCTGCATTAGGTTTGACAGAACGGTGTTCGTATGACTTGTCTACTCAATTACGTTTCGAAATAGCAACACCACTATCAATCCGATGGGTAAAGCACTGTCGCCCAAATGCTGATTGGGTAGATATAATGATGGGATTTCCAAAAGGATACACCGATTTTTCAAAGGTATTGAAACCCGAATCCAAAGATGCATCTCATTCGTTTGTGGAAGATATGTCAGTACCGCGTCTCATTGGAACTGGAGGTATTCCCAATAGCATACGACTGCGACTCCTCGGCAATGCATGTGTACCACAGCAGTCCGAGCTATCTTTCAATGAGTTATGGACAAGAATGAAAATCCATCAAGAATCCGAAAACACTTTTCACAAACGTCGTAAAATCCAAAGTAACAGTGGGAAAAGAATGAAAACTCGTTAAGAAGAGCAAAACGACCATTATTATACTACGACACGGGTTTGGAAGGTCAAAACAAATACGATTGATTTCTTTTATCGGTCTATTGTGATGTCTTTTATTTTTTTTGTTCCTAAATATGTGACAAAGAGTGATTATTTTTGTCAGATTTTTGTCAGATTTTTGCCAGCAACAATTTATCGTAATTCAACAGTTGCAACACTTGTATCATCACCACGTGAACACAAAAACAAAACACGCGAACTCCCCTCTCCCAACATACACGTATCTACTCACTGCTTTTATCTGCCTACTGCTTATCTCTATGGTGAAATACAAAAAGAAATGCAGCACAGGTGCACGACAAGGTGCAAAACCAAAAACAGGTGCTGAAAGGATGAAAAAATATAGACAGAACTTGTTAAAACGGGCACAATCAGGAGATAGACGAATCAGCAGAGAAGCTAAATTGCTTATACAACGACAGAAAGACAGAATCAAAGCAAACAAACAAGTTACCAATACATCACAACACAATGCCTACATGGTTGAAACACCTGGTATGGAGTGGATTAACAAAATCAGTTCTTTCGCTGCAAAAAAGGAACTCATGTCTCGTGTACGACATGCATTGCCACCACCTGTATTCGTCTCTGGAAATGCCGTACCTGTACCAGCTAACGTCAACGATAGAGATGTTATGTTTTTAGATGACATTGGTACGTGGAGAGCTTGGTTTCATATGAAAAAAAGTGAAATATCTGGAGCGGGACAAGGTCTGTTTGCTGCACGTAGCTTTCAATCTGGGTCGATATTGACCAAATACATAGGTAAAACTACAAAGAGTTGTGCTACGAAACGAAAGTGGTTACGAGACCGTGAAAAACAACATTACGTATTGGAATTGAATGTCAATGGTAAACCACTCTGGATTATACCTCTTGGAAGTGGTATGTACTCTCACATTCTAAACTATAAAACTAAACCCAACTGCGAATTTGATATGAAAACAGGCATCGTCACCGCAATTTACGATATCAAGAAAAACGAAGAATTAACTTTGAATTACGGCAAGGACTATGTCAAAACGTGGGAATCGTGAATTGTTTTACAATTGTTTTACAAAAAGTAACACAAATTGCAATATAAATCAACAAATGCATCAAATATATATAAAACACACATCCTATTATTTTTTAAAAACAAATAATTTTTGGTGTCACTATTTGTCACATTTTTCCCAATTGATATAGAGTAATAGAGAGTAGAATACAGGTCGACTCCCAATGGGTCGGCTTCGTACACAGGAAATAGAATACAAAAAAAAACAGATTTACTTTGCATGTTTTATGTCTTCTACCTCTCTATGTTCGTGTTTTTTTCCGACCCCCAGACTACCGAATTTGGTATCATTGAATTTTGAAATATCTATCCCACGTTCACAAAAATATAGCCACGTCGCCCAAAAAAATAACCTTACAGATTATACATTATGTGTTCTCTAAAGGAAAGTGTTTTAATAATCTGAGTTTTTTTTCCTCTTTTTACGTGGACTTTTACGGGTGTCTACTTCCAAGTCGGCTGGGTTGTACGTTGAACGTTCTGCAAACCACCGCAACACACATTGCTGGTGCGTAGGCAAGTCGTGCTGGTGGTCAATAACAAATTGCAGCAAATTTTTGTACACGCTCAAAGTAGCTAAATTTTGCATTTGTTCTCTAATTGTCAACAAACGACAATCTACCAACGCGCGTTCAAGTGGCGATTTTGTTTCATCGTGTTCAATCGGTGCGACCAAAGTCGATGGAAACGACTCGATGCCTTGCAACGAAAACAGAGGTTTGACAGGATGTGCATTGATACGAGCATCGAAATGTTCAAAGTATTGTTCAGGATTTCCTAAAACAGTTTTGAAGATTTTGCAATAAAAAATGATAGGTATACTGTTTTTGTGTTCAGCTCTTCCATCTCCTTCGTGCTGTTCAGTTTTGGCTTGTGCACGCACCGCAGCAAGCAATATACCATCGGTTGACGGTTCTTCTTCAATCCATCCATCAATTTGACGAGCAGCAAACAATAAACCCATTTTACTGGACAACACGGTCTGTCTTCCATACCATTTCGGATGTACAATTAATTCACCAGAACTGACTGCTCTACAGATGACCAGGACATCGTCCACCTCTTGTTGTGTGAAACCATGGTTGGTCAAGTTCTGTAATGTATTTTCTAATTTAAATGTATAATGCGAATGTTCGTTCAAAAGGCCATTTACTTTACCACATCCTAATGGTGGTGCTAAGATATGTTGCAAGTTCCATTTGCAGGTTTTAGAATTACCCATTGAAATTGGATTACCAGTTATCAAAGTTGTGGCAATATCCGTAAAAATTTCACTGATTCGTTCATTCGATTTGCCTGCTGCTGCAACGGAAGTTGTATGGTCTTGTCTTGAAGGTTTTGGTGGCATGTAGCACATGCGTACCCCCAATTGACGGATGGCGTCCAGATGTTTGGCATTTCTTGTTTTGGCATTGAAGGTTGTCATCGGTTTACGTTTTTTCTTTATTTTGGTCTTGTTTTTGTAAACTTTTGAAGGTTCTGTGTTTCTAATTTTCAAATATTCAGTTTTAAATTTATCAAACAACGAGTGATACTTTTTGCGTTGGCCTTTGACTTGTGGTAGATTGGCAAATGCAAACGAGTTGACTAAATTGGCAGGTGATGGTACGTGCGTAGCGGTCATTTCCATCCACATACCATTGATGTTTTCCACTTCAATGGTATAGGTGCGGTCACATGGTCTTCCACAAATAATTTTAGCAGCATCCTCGAATCTTCCCATACTTGATGCCAATGACAAATAGTCTGGATGAAACCCAGCACCGCGACTGTACAGTTCAATTTCATGTTTTTTGCTATCGAATTTAGATTGAGCTTCGGTAGTTGCGCCCGTAATTTTGGACTGTGCCAATACCAACCGAAGACTTCCAAACGGTTCAGTAATAATAGACAACCCGCTTCGAAATTCAGCATTACAATGAATATCTGGTTGAATACTTTTCCAAAATTTCTCACCCATGAAACGAATTTGGTCAATGATGCTGTCGCGTGCGGCAAATTTTTCATTCAAACGCATCGAACCAATCAACCACCAAGCGCGTGCACCTGCAGCGCGTCCTACTTTGGTGTTCCCATGCGTTGCTGGATGTGAAACCGAATTTGCTTGCACTGAAGTTAAAATAGCATTGGTTTGATTTGTGGATGGAAATTCAATATCCACCATTTTTTCAATGGCACGAGCTAATAATGTGAACGGAGTACCATGAATTGTATTTTCAATTGTAGGAACAACTTTTCTGGTTTTAGAATTACCAATCCATGATGGATGCGAGAGACCTTGGAGGTAGCGACGTCTTAAATTGTAGACACCTGTTGCCAACCATGCGATATAAGCGTTGCAATAACTGAAAGAACAAAAAGAGAAAAAAGGAAGAGGTTTAGAAATTTGAAAAAAGTAGCCACGTCTACAAAAAAGAACTTACCATGAACCTAAAGGTGTCATCAACGTCGTCAAAAAATTGTTTAATGTCGGTTCAGAAGTTTGCAAGCCTTCGTAGTAGAGAATGAACAACCATTTAAGTTCAGACAACTTTGCGTTGCGTTCGTCTCTCTTTGTCCATTTTTTCGTTTCACTGAGAAGACTACCACCAGCTTGGATAGTAATTTGCAACTTGTCAAAAGTGTCTTTGATATTGGAATCAGTCCAGAAATCTTTGTCCGCAAATTCTTTTAGTTCTTTAAAAATGACGTCCCATGCTTTAATAATGTGTTTACTGCCACGACAAACGCTTTTAAAGCTTACTTTAAACGTTCTTTTGACGGTATTGCCTGTAGTAACAGGAACTGCAGTGTGACGTTTCACTTTACCTAAATGCTTCTCTCTATCAAAGACAGAGATTTTGTTTTTTGTTCCTTTTTCATTTTTTTCTCCAGCAATACCAGAACAATCAATACCCGATTGAAAACACAATACAATACAGCAGAGTATGCCGTACCACGTGTTTTCACTTGCGTTTTGCATGATGTTACGCATGTTGCCATTTGATGAACCTGTATCACTACCACAGGATTTAAGCATGGCGTCTAAACTGGGTACAGATTCTGGCCCAATCCAATCCATGAAAGCTGATTTTTTAATCATCATTTTACATAATGTTTTTTGTGGTGAACTCACATCCAAGCACATTAAAGGCCCACTCACAGCGTTAACACAGCCGATTAATCTATCTAATTTTAATTCGTTCATCAATTGCGAATTCGATAGTTGTGAATCAGCTACACTGGAGGAGGAGGAGCTTGAGGTAGTTACACCTTTTTCTGCCGCCATCTTGAAAGCAGCTGTATCAATATTTGTTGTATCTGATGTTAATACTGCAAGTGCTGCATCGTATCGAGCCAATTCACCAGCACGAACGTATTCAGCCAATTCTTCGATGACCAGTGTCCGTTGTGCGTGGTACATGTGCGCATTGTTACCATCACGACTAATCCATCTTTGGTAGATGACTTCAAAGTTATTGATCAAAGTCTTTATTCTTGTAAGATTTAAGTTAACTTTGCTCACACCCTTCAATGGTTTTTTAGCTCGCAAAGCAGTGGCTGCACTTTGAAACGTTGTTAACAGCATTGCTTGGCACACTGGGACGCCTGTACCACTGTTGGTTCGTGATATACGGTCAGCTATTTGTCGAATTGTTGGTGAAGAGAGTTTAGCTTTGTCTTTTTTGGTAGGCCAAACCGCTGCTATTTGGCTTTTTTTGTACCCCTCAAAAACTTGTTCTACAGGTTTTAAAAGCACTACATTGACACCGTCACCGTTGGTAAGCAATAGAATCGATGCGTTGTCACTGTATGCGTTCATTTCGGTAATGTAATACGAGTCAGTGGTTTCACCACCTGCTACTAAACCTTCCACCACATATTGATCTGACGGGGTGGTGGTGGTCTTTGTTCCTGTTGGTGTTAGCCAAAGTGCGTTGATACCGTACATTCTTCCGTTGCGGATGAGAGGGTCTTCGAAAGCGATGCCAAAGCTGTTCTTGTGAGTTTTTGGAGTGTTTAGATGCACCCAGAAGGAGGTACGATAGGAGGATGGACGTGTGGTTCGGAGGGAAAGTCGGGTTGGATGGGTTTTTCTTTTTCTCTTTTTTTTGTGGCCACTTTTTTCGCCAAAATTAAATTTTGCTGGTACAGCTTTGTACTCCATCATGAAATTTTTCGGATTGTTGAACACCCTTGTCATACAAAAAAACACATATGTGTAAAATATGTCGAAAGAGAATAAAAAGTATTATTTTGAATAGAATTTGATTTGCTGTCGGTCGGTTATGGTTACAAATGTCCAATTTTGATTTTTAATTCTGAAAAAGTGTAACTTTTTATTACGTACACTTTGGACGCTCTAACCAGGCTCGCTGGCAATGAAAACTCATTTCGGCAACTTTTTGCCCATTTTTTTCGGGATGGTCTAAAATCATCCAGAATTGAATTTCCAGTCGATTGC
>Ga0209815_1001004_pt1 | contig 19524 bp, 21 predicted proteins | sample CoawatmetaG00DNA_FD_187507 | JGI IMG/M metagenome (GOLD analysis project Ga0209815, IMG submission 187507) | Marine microbial communities from the West Antarctic Peninsula - Coastal water metaG002-DNA (SPAdes) (version 2) | ecosystem: Environmental > Aquatic > Marine > Coastal ...
TAAAATATGCTTTAATTACAGATATCTATGGCTTATATGAAGAAATATGATGATTCATGAACACAGTACATAATAGGACTCATAATCCTTTGGTCGTCAGTTCAAATCTGACCAGGCCCACCATATGCGAAGGGTTAGCAGGTAAGTATCTGCTAACCCTTATTTACGGGGCTACCATAGGGCTACCTCAAACCTGTTTTTTCATGCTTTTTGCGTATATGCTAACTCGTTGATAGTAGTCCCATAACACCCACCCACAGCCCTTGTTAAGTAATGTTACATTTGGCAATTGAGCACCCCCACCCCAAACGTTTTACACCCCTGTTTATAGGGATAGTCTTATCCACACAGCGGAGGGCATTTTTAAAACTTCACTGCATCTTCAGCATCCATTCACCGTTACTTCAGCTTTACCTGATACCGTAGATGTTAATTCGCTCTTATTAAGAGTATTTTATTGGAACAGGGTGCCAATATTTTTTGGTCAACGGAATGGTTGCTATGAAAAGGATAAAAAATTTAGGTGCTTTAGTATGCTTCAGCGCCTACCTGGTAAGTCCACTGTCTTCTGGATACAGTGACAGCCGGGAAATTGATGAATTCCTAGAGAATAAAGAGCAAGTCAAACTGACTTTGATCTTAGATTCGTATTTCGAATTTGAAGCACCCAGTGGCGAAACCCTTCAAAGTAGCAGCGATATTCCTGATTTATTTCGGGAGGGTGACGTAATGCTATATGGCTACGACAAAGACAGTGGCACTCATCTAATTAGCCCAGACGGCTCTAAGGTATACATTACCGTTTCCAACAGATACCACCCGATCGACCACGCGATGGATTACTGTATCCAAAAGTATAGCTCTACTGCGGGCACGAGCGGCTGCATCATTTTGGCAACTGATTGTTGGAGAATAGAAACCAAAAGGCTGAATGAGGTCCTCCTCAAACAAGCGCCCTCTCCACAGATAACCGAACTACTCAACACCACTCAATCCGAATGGATGAGTTACAAGACGACGTTAGTGAAGTATTACTCTGAACTCTATAACAAGCAAACTTACACAGCCTCAGTACTAGAGCATACCTCGGCGATATTGAGCATCTATAAAAGTCGCGCAATGCTACAGTTGCGAACGGTCTATTAGACAACGAAGACTCTACGGCCGTAGGTTTAGACAAAGAAATCAAGGTTCGCCTAGCTATACTCAACACCGAAGATTGTATGACTTACAATTCAAATTATTTTCTATTGGAAAATTCGCTTTCAGATGTAATGCAAAACGTATGCAAACGTTATAACTTACTAGCTTACTAAAAAATTCTGTTACCAAGCACGGGGCCATAATTTTAGTCTCTCTTTATTAAACCCCTAAGAACCACTTCTACTTAACGTTAGTTAGAATATATGAAGCGCTCTAATACCAGAACCAGAGGAACAATATGATGGAAGATGCTCAATACAGGTTGATCCATAGTGCTGGGAGCGACAAAACCAGCGCTTTCACATCTTTAAAAGAAATCGACAGCATTACTATAGATACGGACCACTATGGCAACAATTTTATACTTGAAACTCGAAGCGATAAAACTGAAATCCCGTATGCACCGACTAAAGGATGCGATATATCAATATCAGTTCTTTCTTTCAAAGTCATAAAAAAATACGCGGACAACGGCAAACATACGTTCAGCATTATCTCTACGACGGCAATATCACACCACACTTATTTCTCTATTTTTGGCAGCAGGAACAATTCAACAAATATCATCAACATAACCATAAATGGATTCGCAGACGATAGTATAGAAAATGCACCTCCTCGATTTTCTGCGGAAAGGATTTGGCCTATCGATGATCAAACTGAAATAGACCGCTTTGAGTTCACGTTCAACCTTTGTCTTAACGATTTTATGTCGCTGTTATCAGACGTCGAAAATGGGGATACATGGCTCCTGATCAAGCTTAAAGACAATTTTGAAGATCTGTTTGAAGAAGGCCTTAAGGCAGCACAAATTGATAGAATACCTATGGGGAGTCGTCATTTAAAGCACTTCGGGTTCAGGCACGGTTGTGAAGCATTAGAGGACCCTTCGTTCTATGATGATTATCAGCGCCATTTTGTTGCGACCGAGCTCTTTGATAAAACCGATTACTCTATTTATGTAGAACGACATAAAGACTCTTTCAATGTAATAGACAATTTTTCTATTAATCCAAACCAAATACAATTTATTACCGATTTTCAAAACCATATGACATTTAATGGAACGGTATTTAATGATCAGAAAATTCAAAAGCCAATACGCTTTCTAGACACCCCTATTTCCAACAGGAGTTTTTGGAGTGCCATTCTAATGTTATTAAGCACGATGGTTATCGGATTTTTTTGGTTGGGGCACTGAGGGTACGGTGGTCCCAAATAAACAAGTGAATCAACCTCCCGTTTAATGGCTTATAATGCGAAAAAATATTCTTATAGTATCTACCATCATCGCAACATTATGTCTTGTTTCTTTTCTTATTTTAGAACAACGAGTCGATGAAGTCCGGATGCCCACGCCCACGCTGCCTAAGATCGTGATCCAGAAAATCAAGGCCGATCTATTTCTGAGTGACGATACTTTGGCAACATTTAAAACGGAGTTCGTTGATTACTACTTCTCTGACATCGTTCCCAGGATCGAAAATTTAAGCACCCACATAGGAAGCAGTTCCTTCATTCAACTGTCGGACCAGCATTATGCTTTGTGGACTGAGGGTGTTGCGCCTAGTGCATGGGGTGCAAAGGAGTTTTTATATATCTTGTCGACGGCTTCTGGCAAGCTGGAAATTGTAGCTTCAAGCCAATTAACTCCTGAGCCAAGCCGTACAGCTGAAGGCTACCATACGTCTATCTTCTGGGTTAAGCCAAACGAGGGATGTGGTTATAACGATAGGGTTGTTGGGGTATTGCAATATTTAGTAGTGGGCGGCAGTGGCTCAACAGCTTATCAAAAAGTAATCACGTACAATCGATTTTCGGAAGAGTTTGAAATATCCACTCAGTCTTCGTATATCTTCTACTCCCAACCCACATGCTCCCCTGATTAAAGCTGCCAAAAATATATTATTCATGCCCGCCTATGTAAATCACGTACTAATCGTACTAATCAGACATCATTCCTTCTGGCAAGCCATCTGAGCGCTCGTTGATACGCTGCCTCAATCATTACTGGATCTTTCGCATACTCAGTACAAAGCAATTGTGGTTTGACTTGGATAAACACACGCGGCAAGTCTAACCTGTCAGCATCCCAACACGTAGCGACCGTTTTATTAGGTGCATAAGTACCTCCCGTATGTTGCTCACAGGCCATTTTAAGAAGCTTTAATTCATCCAAACTACAAGTTAACAGCCCATCATCAAAGCACTTCTGAGCGAAGTCTGCGCCTCGTGCGCCATGTCCATGATCTGTGTTTTCGTTAACCCTGCAACTATCATGAAACAAAGCAAAAAGCTCAACAACTCCGGTGTTAGCTCCAGTCTTTTGAGACAACTCTAAACCATTCTTACGCACACGCATCCAATGGCTTGGCCCATGAACGCCTGAGTGAGACAATTTAAATTTACTGACTACGAACCTTACAAGCTCAGGCTTTAAGTAATGATGAAACGACACAGCGCCCATTCCTTTGTTTAAATCGATCCATTGCATACCCGCACAGGCCAGCAGCAATTGCGAACGTGGTTACAAATAAAGTTATATCTCTTGTTGCTAAAGGAATAATTTCAGGTAACAAAACTACAATACCAGCCAAGACTAACACGACAGTTATTGATGCTGACTTAAGTTCAACATATCTTTTGTAGCGCTTCATTATTGGTGAAAACTGAGCAATTAAATGCCAGATAAGCACTGAAGGGATCATCAGTAAGAACATGTGTAAGATCATTATCTGAGCAAAAAAACTGTTACTTATGACACTGATAATAAGAAAGTGGGCTAAGCTACCAACCGACGCACCCACAACTAATGCAATCGCGTATCGCACCATTATTTGAACAAGTTGCTTAAATAGCCAAACAATCATCAGATATCCTTTCTGGGTGTTCTAGGTATTATAGCAATAAACCTTACACTGCCAAGTACCTTCTCGCCAGTCCGGGTTGCAACTCAGACGTGCCCTCCCATACTAGGCATGTACAAATGCTCCTCCGAATTGTGCTAACCAAATACTCTCTCCAACCCCCCGAACATAGTCATTACGCCATGTCCTCTCCATAATTTCATCCCAACACCACCATGATCTGGGTCAAAGGCCTCTAATTTATTAGCAAAGACCACTGAAGCAAAATGCCCTACTACTCCTGTTCCTTTGCAACCTTCGGCTATTTCTCCAATATTATCGGGCATAGCAGCTTGGGGGGATGGATAGCGAGCAGCACGCACCGCCACCCATTCCGGCCCGTCTGACCCAACAAACCAAATGGAGGGGTTAACGCCCGGATCAGATAGAGTAGACATTATTTCAAATTTAAGCTTGTGACGAATATGGTCACGCACGACCTGTACCGCAAAATCTAGGAGTTCCCATTCTGTCACTTCAATGTTTTCATCAGTAACCAAATTGAGTGGATTTACACTAAAGTTAGACTCAGGGCTGGTAAGACCCCAGCCTGATGTCGCAGGTTCCCATCCACCTTCGGTCTCTCTCATCGGCATTAACAGAGCGTGACCTTGGCACTCCTTAGCAATACGGAGAAAGCCACTTGAATTGCCCGGTCCATCAACTCGTCCATCAACATCGACTATACGTACATAAAAAAGCTGGTTGCCAATTCTGAAGGATAAGTGCTCTAAAAATGGTGGGCCTAAACTAGTTTTAATCCAACTTAGTGGTCCTCCCTGAGTCTGTTTGCTTAAGTGGTAACCTGCAGCTTCCCAACATGATCTAAATTCTTCTGTTACTTCGTGCATTTCAATATCAATCATCTTGTCCCTTTTGCAGTGTCTGGTCTGAAGGTTTTTCTGATGAGCGATGATTAGTAGAAGGAAACCGAGACACTCTATTATTCCTATTGAACCACTCAGCATCTTCACTGGGAGTGCTTTCACCTATGACTTCTGTAAAACCGTTTGGGGGGGTGACATATCTGACTGGCATGATATAGTTCCTTTTTAGCTGTGTGCCGCAAATAAGCAATTTACACAGGCTATATCATCAGTCCACTGGCCAGCTTGTAACTTAAATGGTCCGCCTGCTCGATACTCAGTTACAGGGTCAAATTTTCCTCTCGCGCGAAATTCAACAGGCATGCCCCTGGCACCACCAACTGCTAACCCAAACATTGCTCCAACTGCTCTATCCTGATTCATACAGCTAACCTTCACTGTAAGACTTATTTCCGCCCACAATAATAATCAAAAATCAGTCATACTTGTGTACACTTTTACATAGAAATCGTCAATAAAATCATCAACTGTCGGGAAATCGTGAGTCAGGTGATGTTTGTTAGAAAGCAGCTTTATGCAGTTTTTTTCGAGGTGATGAATATGGGTGTCATCAAATATTAGCCCACTATTTGTCGCATCAAATGCAATCGTAACGCCATTTAATCGACTAGATCGCATGGCATCCAATATATTATTAAACTCTTCCTCTCCAATAAATGCACCTATGCTCCAATACTCTTCACCGGTAGACGAACTGTTTTCATCTGTTGGATCCTCAACGAAAAAGAGAAGGCATTCATGTCCAGGGGAAGCCAAATTGATTGACACATTACCCTGCAAAGCTGCCTTATCTGATCCAAATGATAGTACAGAACTAATCTGGATCCTTCTATCTGTTCCAGTCGTTATGAACTGGCCTGATCCATCTATGGTTTTTGATGTAATCCCTTTACCTTTTTTCCTACTCACCGTGTTGACTACAGACAACTCTGTAAGTTTGATTGCCAACCATAAGCTGGATGGCCCATATAGCGAACCATGCCCATCACCGTCGCGTGATTCTTTAATTAAAGGCCAACCTTTATCATCTTTAACCAATTTTAAAGCATGCAGTTTTTGATTCATTTCAGCTCCCTCGTGCATAAACTTTTACCCGCCAACCTTAAACTGACCCTGTGTAAGCCACCAGCTCTATTATCGTAGGCACAAAAGGCTCATTAACTTCGAGTGACGTGGTTTTGTTGGCCTGCCATAACCCCGATCAAGTATCGCAGTAACCCCAGCAATCCTAGCCGCATCACTCTGACCTGACTTCATGACTTCTACCAGCGTATCTAAGGCGTCATTGGTGTATTCCCGAGCCGACGAGGTTGCCTTATTAACGGCCCCTGCAGGCCTACCTGAGTCTTCTCTCATACAGCCATGTGATGCCATGTTGATTTCCTTTTGATAATCAAACTCTGCTATATTTTAACATATTAAACAATTGTGCACGAAGTCCTGTTATTGTAAATTCACATAGGGAGAAGCGGCATGAGCGTTGAGTGTCCAGCAGATATATTCAAACAGTTTGAGGATGGTTGTGGTGGTTATGTTTGTCCAGTAAGAGAGGGATTCGAATTCATGTATGAGGCATTCTATGAAGGAGAGTATTTGGGTCTCATAGAGATCAATATAGGAGAGTTGGATGACAAATCTTTCAATTCTTGGAAACATTTTGAATCCTGGTGTAACAATATAGATCCTGTTCTTGCATTTGATGAGGAGTCGTTTGAAAGTCCAACTCCGAAGGATTATTTCAAATCAAAAACTGCAATTGAAGAAAAAATAATTTCACTTTTATGTGCTAATCCGGTGGATTCTTTGATTTGTGTGGAAATAGAATCAAAAAGTAATAAGCTGTTTCTTATTTATGATGATCCAGAGGCTTGGCACTTTGAAGCTAAGGATAGGGTACTGGTGATTAAATCTCTCGAGGAACTGACGCCTGAAAATGGCTTTTACCCGCAGACATAAATGCTACTGTGGTGGTGCCGTCGCATAAGGTAACTCTTGAATGAAACTTTTGAAGGTAATTTAAATGGAAAGGCATTACGAATGCACTTTATGTGGTAATCCTTTAAAAGGAGTTTATGCCTTAGATGGTACTTTTGAAATCTGTATAAACTGCGCTAAATATGACGGGATCCTGAATAGGCAAGTGCGAGTGAGTCGGATGGTTGAGCAAATACGCCACCAAATAGCAGTGGAAAAAACTGGCAAGTCAGTTCAGGGTCTGCAGCTAACAGGAATCGTGCAACGGTTAGTCCCTGATGGTGAGATGTTAGACATAAGATTTAGGGAAGGGTTGAAGGATTACTATGATGTGGTAAGTTCCTTTCAAGAGGAAAAGGTTAGAGTATTCTTTCTACCCCCACAAGCCTATGCAGCTACTGACAAGCTTAAGAAGGCATTGGGTTCCCTGATTATGCATTGCATGACAGATGAAGAATTTGCAACGTGGCAGGCACAAAAATTTCCAAAGGAAGCCGCTTCCCGTCCATGGTTGACGTATGTAAAGACTGTGCTGAAAAACACTCAATCCTCCGCAGTAAAGTACCACAGAGTCCGATGGTTAATAAAATACGCGCTCAAACCTAAGCTAAAAGGAATCGTGCAACGGTTAGAGATTGCTCGTGACGCTTTAGACATAAGACTTAAGGAAGGGTTGAAGGATTACTATGATGTAATAAGTATCTTTCAAGATGAAGAGCTTACGAGAGGGGGTTTTCCAACATCAAACTATGTAGATAATGAGAGGCTTCAGAAAGCACTGAGGACTGTGATCAGAAGCTTCTGGGGGCCTTCACTTCAATCACAGATGAAGGTAAAGCACACAGGGAAGTGCCCAGCCTGCAAAAAAACCTTTCCACTAGCTGAGTTTGCTGATGCGAGCAATAAAACAGGAATACGAGACTTATGTGCAAAATGTAAAAATGTATATAAGGACATATGATGCCCTGATTATTAGAGGTGGTTAAGATCTTTGACTTTTAAAGGTGAGAAGTTCATTTGAACCAATGTGTCCTGCGCTCTGTTTAGCATAGACCTATTCTGGAATGGACCGACTATTACTTTAAACCAAATTGAGCCTGTCTCAGTAGTAGATTGGGTCGCTTGAACATTAGTTAGCTTTTTTTAATGAGTCGCTTTTGTAAAACTTTAGCATCTTTTTCGGAACTAAACGATGCAACCTGAAGAACATGGCTGGTCTTCTTGGTTGGGTCTTTAGCAGTGGACTCATACACTTTAACGTAAGTTGGTTTCACCTCAGCCTGCTTGAGCATTACCTGAAAGGTAAAGTCTGAAGTGGAAGGTTGCTCAATAACTGTTTGCTTTGTCACTTCAACCTTTTCTTGATTTACAATAGGCTCTAATTGATCTTTGAAAGGCTGTGCAATTTTATGTATAGGATTGGCTCTTAGTAAGATTGCTATAAACACTGTAACAAATACGAGTACAACTACTCCTGTTGCAGACCATCGCCAAGTTAAAGCCCCATAGACAATTGTTGCCTTTTGCATAATCTTTTATCACTGACACTTACCTAGTAATTATAGTGTTTTAGGTTAACGGGTAATGGTGGACTTAGAATATGCATTTCCTAATCGCTTTGCTATTAGCCAGGTAGAACGACAATCACCAATATTATATTGGATCAAGTCCTTAACGTATCCTTTGCGCTTGTCAGTCCAAGGTCTCCACGTTTTGTTGTCCTTGGCGGCTTTATCAATACGTCGACAGGCTTCTGCGGCTCCAAGAGGAAAAGGCGGGTAGGGATTACGCTTTGTAAACATGACAGCCAAGAACTCTTCTAATGGTTTCCCCTTGGCACTTGATTTTGAGCCAAATAAATTTCGTTTGTTGACATATTTTTTTGCTGTCGGGTGTAGATTAAAAAGATGTGGAATCAACCGATTATAGATTTTTGGATCAAGGTATTTTTCCAGGATCATAGCTTCGTGAATGGTCCAATAAATTAGATGGCAACTTCTTTTGTCAAGTTCAGTTAGTAGGGTATTAAAATAGCCTTCAAAGGAGTTACATTCTGAGTTTGGTATCCCATTTAATACGGGTTTCCAGAGGTCTTTAAAGAAGACACATGAATATTTTCCACCACCACCAGTTTGGTTTGGCCTTAAAATTCCAGCCATGTGGGGTCTTGGAATCGAACCATCTTTCCTCTTACCCTCGCCCTCGAAATCCAGATAAATGGCATTTCTAAATTCAGTTGGTGATAACATTATAATTCTCCATGAGTTCCCTGATTTGTCCTTGGGAAGCCGCAACGCTTTATACTCTTGGGAATTACGACAGACAAATAAGTCTGATGCAAACGCAACACTATAGTCAACACAGGTGTTTGAACCATGTGTAAGTAACGTGTGTTGTATTGCCTCAGTAATGCCTTTGTCTCTGTTGCGATGATTAGCAATTATGACTGGCACCACGCGCATTTAGTGTAAATGGTTTAGCAAAAAATTTGCAACCAATGTTTAAACTGATACTATAATTTGAAAAGGATAATCATAGAAATGGATTAAAGCTCAATCATTTATACCGATGAAGCTAAAGAAAAGGATTATAGATGCCATTGACAGAAAATATAGCTGAACAAATTCATATCACCGAGAACCACTCGTTTGTTGAACGCTTAGCCCATTACTATAGTGATTTCCTTGCTACTGACTTTAAGAAGGGAAGTATTCCCAAAAGGAAATTTCAATCTAAAGATAAACTAGGTCGCAGGAATGGGATTTCGATAGAAAAATTTCCAACATTTGCAGCAAAGGTTTCTAAATTAATAAATAAAGATTTTAGTAAGAATGCTTCGATTACTATAAAAAGTAATGAGCACACGGCGAACTTACCGAAAATCCTAGTAAGTGCAGTAAACGCATGTATAGAAGCTTTGAATTTTGACAACTTACAAAGTTTAAATTCTGTAGCAATTGATAACTTCAAAGAATCTATAAAAGCAGTAGACTGCGACTTAGAAATTCAATGCAGTAATCTATTTGATCAATTACGCCGTAATTTAGGATTAGAAATAGGTGTCGAAATAGTTCGGATATTACAACCAACGTTTACAAGAAGTGGTTCAAATCTAATTGATGCGCTAATTAGTGTTGAGAATGATATTGCAGAGTTATTCGTTTATCCATTCGAAGAAGCCTTACCGGGAGCGCTTGCTGAGCTAATTGGTAAAAATTCAGATATAAAGCTCCTAGAGCTCGTTGAGGAGACCTTTTCTGAAGTTAGTGGAAAAACTTTGTTAACAAACTTTTTTGACGGATTTTCTTCTGGTGATTTGTTTACAGAAATAAATGAGTTAGCGTCAGTTGAGAAGCTAGAGGACAATCTAGAATATTATTTATATGTGGGTCAAATTAAATATAATTCATACCAATTTCCACTTTTTTACATCCCATTTAAGCTTGAATTTAACAGGGGTGAAGTTGCGTTAACTTTAGAGCCTCGTGTTCTAATAAATAAAAAAGCCATAGATTACATTGCGCGAATAATTCAGGAAAGCACAAGCACAGTTGGTGCTAGTGTTGTCGAAAAAAGAATTATTTACATACAACCTGAGGATAGGATTGCTTCATTGCTTGATGACTCAATCCAAGCTATTTTGAGCGCATTTCAATTCGGTGCCGAAATATCTTTTACTGGTACAAAACAAAGGATTGAAAATTCATCTGTCATTCTAGATAACACAGTCTCATTGGCTCTTTTTGATAAATCAGACGAATCTATGTTAACTGATTATGAAGAACTTTTAGATCAATTGGGCACTGGCGGCGGAGAGCTGTTCGGGTTTCTAGATAAGTTAATAGATAGTTTCCTTAACGAAAACCCTAAAGTTATCGTTGAAGAAGTGTTTGATGAGTGGGATGAAAAAGAAACGGCTGATCGTCTAGTTTTTGATACTCCAATTCCTTTAGCCGAAGAACAACGGAAGATTTTAAGTGCTTTAAACAATGATCATGGGAAATTTATAACAGTTGAAGGGCCACCGGGAACTGGTAAATCCCACACAATTTCAGCAATCGCTTTTGATGCTATTTTAAAAGGCAAATCGATACTTATCCTTTCGGATAAAAAAGAAGCACTGGATGTGGTAGAGAATAAGTTAAACGAAACTCTAAGCAAAGTGAGGCCTTCCGAGGAGTTTGTCAATCCAATTCTTAGACTAGGAAAGGTTGGCTCAAATTTTAGAAAAATAACTTCTACCAGCTCTATCGAAAACCTACGATTGCAGAACAGAGAAATAAAAAGAGGCGAGAAAGAAAGAACTCAACGATATGATCTAGCAGTTGCAAAGTTGAAAGCAAATATAAAAATAAAGGCACGGAAGACTTCAGAAATAGACATCACATTAATTTTTGATTTAGAAAGAGATATTTCTATTTTTATTGATCAAAATCCAGAAGTTGAAAAATTATTTTTAGATTGTAATGAAGAGTTTGAAGAAGATTTAACTGCTATTTCAGATCTGATGAGTTTAGTGCATATTTGTCGTAAATTTGAACCAAAATTTATAGAATTTAGTTCGAATTTAGGAAGTGACGCAGAAGCACTAAGTCGGTCAATAGAGCTTTTTAGATTAATCAAAGATGGGGCGGAGAAGACAAAGGTATTTCATGATTCGCCAGAAATGAGTTTTGAAAAATTTCAATTATTAAAAGAAAAGTTAAATGAATTAAAGTCTTCGAGAGGTTTCTTAGGATACTTATTTGCAGGCAAAAAAATCAATCAGATAAAAGAGGAATTGTTTGATGCAATTGGGTTTGAAATTGCTTCTAGTAATGGAAGTATTGTTGTTCAACGCATTGAGAATTTAGTAAAAAAGGCAGCCGAGTTTTATGGCTTGGTCACTGCCGATTTTGAAGACGAGCTGCAATTAATACCAAGTGTACTAAATCTTCAAGATGCTGATAAGTACTCCTTTAAGACCGCAAAAGATCTCATGCGTTTGCACAATCTTATCTTAGAAGGTCAAATACCATTTTTAAATAATGACACAGAAGAAGTGGTTTTTACTCTTACAGATCCTAAGTCGGAGGAAGCCGAATTTTTTGACACGTTTCAACAGTTGAGGAAGAAGAGTCAAGAGATAAAAAATCTATTTGAATTAAATAACTATAACTATTTATTAGAAAAAAAAGAAATTGAGACTTATAACGCGTTAAAGCTTGCTAGTGAAATTGATAGGCGTGTCATTACATTCGTTGATAGGTATAAAAGTGACGCGGCCATTTTAGCTAAAATAATACAACGAAAGATGAAATTTCCACGAGATAAGTTTGATGTTATAAAAAGTGCTTTCCCATGTATGATTTGTAGTCTGAGGGACTATGCTGAATATATTCCCTTAGAGCAAGAGATGTTCGATATAGTTATAATCGATGAGGCATCACAAGTTTCAATCGCTCAAGCATTTCCAGCTATAATTCGAGCAAAAAAGATGATTGTTTTAGGCGACCGAAAACAATTTGGAAATGTTAAAACAACAAACGCATCAAAGGAACTCAACAGTGCGTATTTTGCTAAGGTAAAGGATGCGATATTAGGTAACCAAAATAGCATAGACACTGAGTTAGAAGTTAAAACTGATCTGCTAAATATAAGCAATTCAATTTTAGATTTTATGGAAGGGTTTAGTAACTTTAGTATCATGCTTAAAAAGCATTTTCGTGGTTACCCTGAAATGATTTCCTTTTCTTCAAAGTATTTTTATAGTTATAGCCTGCAGGCTATGAAGTTGAGGGGGAAAAAAATTGATGATGTATTAGAGTTTATCCATGTAGAAGATGATGGTAATTTTGATTTGTACAAAAACACCAACCACCTCGAAGCTGAAGAAATTCTCAAACGTGTTCTGGAGCAATTAGAGAAGGGTGACCTAAACTCAGTAGCTGTAATTACGCCATTTAACGAGCAACAAGCATATATATCAAAAATATTTTCAGCGCACGAGCTGTATCCAGATATGTTATCAAAGCTAAAATTTCGTTGTTTCACATTTGATTCATGTCAAGGTGAAGAGCGTGATTATATATTTTATAGCTTTGTAGCTTCACCAGGGAAAGATAAATTATGGACTGTGCTTCCAAAACACTTGGAGCAGCAGGGCGAAGAGGAGCTAGATCGAAACAAAAGGATGCAGCGGCTCAATGTGGCATTCTCTCGTGGCAAAGAGAAACTAATTTTCGTGCACTCAAAGCCTATATCCGATTTTTCGGCTGGCCGAGAAGTTTTGAATCATTACGTACAACAAATCGCTAACGCTAACGCAGTGCCAGATATTAGTGCAGTTGATCCAAATTCTAAAGCAGAGGGAAGGGTTTTGGAATGGATTCAAAAAATGCCAATATATTTGGAGTATCAGCCTGAAATAAAGCCTCAGTTTCCCATTGGAGATTATCTGAAAAGATTAGACAGTAAATATAACCATCCGTCATACAGAGTGGATTTTTTACTGACGTTTACTATAAAAGAAAAACAACGTGATATTATTTTAGAATATGATGGTTTTGAATTTCACTTTAACAATAAAGAAGAAGTCGATGCTGGAAATTGGCAGTATTACTTAACGGAAAAAGATGTTGAACGTGAGCATATTTTGGAGGGTTATGGATATAAAATGCTCAGGATCAATAAATTTAATGTTGGTGATGATCCTATTCAAACACTCAATGACCGGATTTCGGAAATATTGAAAGATTTTGAAAATAAGGGCGCCTCACTTATTCAGGAAGTTTTAAACGATACAGCAGCCGCTCACGAAGGATTTAGGACTGGGACTGTTAGGCACTGTAAAAAATGTGATGCGAATAAGCCAAAGGCAGACTTTGAAGATTCATCAATACCGTCCGGAATGCGGCGGTATTGCAAAACCTGTACAAAACCCCCAGCAGCGAAGAGAAAGAGGACTATTTCTAAAAGTGGCACTGTAAAGCACACAAAGAAGTGTCCAACCTGCAAAAAGACCTTTCCACTAACTGAGTTTGTTGATAAAAGCAATAAATCAGGAAAACGAAGCCTATGTGCGAAATGTAAGAAAATATCGAACCGTAAAAAGGCAGAAAGGGATAGGGCATGGCATAACAGATAACATTGCTATCGGTTGCTTAAAGAAAAGGTGTCAGGACTGATTTAATCAGTGAGTTAGAAATTAAACAGGCTGACTTACAAAACAGCAGTAGTTGAGAAAACTACTGCTGTTATACAGTGCGGTTTTTTCAGGTCCGGGTAGAGGGCGAAAATATACAACACCTAATGGAAGTGAATTCGATAAATGACACCGTAATTGTTGTTTACAGCTTATATGGGGGGAGGTAAAAACCCCGAAAGTAAGCAATTTTAGAAAAGACTAAGCTACGGGTAACTTCTAGCCATCGTAGGTTTATGTTTTTTGGTATTTCCTATATATCTTAACTTTCCTAATATTTTTAAATATCTTACTTTTTTCTACCCCTGCAATGGCTAATTACCCTACCCTCTCGCTACCTCATCACCAGAAACCAGCCGATCAAGCCTAGACTTAATCAGCTCGTACCCAACAAAGTTCTTGCTTCCCTTTGTTGCTCGCCAAAGATGGCCTTGCCTTTCATAGTCTTCTCCATTCCAACGCTCCAGAACCTTTATAACCTTTGGTTTAGATTCGCCAGTTTCCCCGTGTACATGGGCCACTATATCCGTTTTACCAGAACTTGGTACGGCCATAAGGAGACTGACAACTGACTTAATTATATAAGAGTCTTTTTTCTGTTGTGCTTGAATTTCAGCCTGATGCTTCACCTCCTCGATTGCGCCTTGACCTAACCGTTCAACACTCGCCAATAACGAGTCATATCCCAAACCTTTAGACCTTAACCATGAAAATCCCGCTGTTAACGCTACGTCACCTCGATTCTTGATGTTATTAAATTCAACCTGGAAGGTGCTGGATAATGATGAGATGGAGTGTTCTTCCACCATCTCTATGGTAAACGCGCAATCTGCATCATCAACAATATCTGAAGTTCCACCATATGTACTTCTTCCGTCTGCTCCTTTATTTTTGTTTGTGTGTGACAGACAAATCATTGTGCCTCCTGAAGCTACAAACTGCCTCGCCAGATCGCCAAATTTTGACGATGATTTCTTATCCATGGTGTCCACAAACTTTTTGAGCGTATCCATCACCACCACTTGCCCTCGTGCAGAATCTTCGGTAATAAGACCCTCTAATATTTCAAGCACTGTATTCTTTTCAAATCCGTTCACCCCTGGCAGCAACATGTGAAACCCGTGCTGTTCTGCAAACCTTGTTTTTTCCACGCCCCCTTTAAAGGAATCGTCCACGTTTACATAAAACACGTTAGATCCATCTATTCGGGCCTTGGATATGGCGTCCGCCAATAAGTATAAAGTGATTAATGTTTTTCCACTTCCAGGAGACGCAAATATGGCCGTCCACTGCCCAAGTATCGCAATGTCATCCAGTACGAAAACGTCATTTAGCATCTGCTTCTCAAGCTCTTTACTCTTTCCTGTCGCCGACAGTGAGGTAAAAAACTCCAATGTCGACCTTCCCGACTTTGATATCTTGGCAGTTTCTCTCTTCATGTATTCACGTTGCTGAACTTTGTTCCAGGGCTCACCATCAATGGCTAACCAGTTGTCCCCAGCATCAATCAACGCAGCTGACTGATCACCGGAGTGAAAAAGCACACGAAAGGCGCTAAACGAGTCATGCGCACCAACTCCACCCCCGCCCGTATATAGTGGATCACTTGAGGATAGCGAATGAACTCGTCTATCTTTAATTGACGCGCTGAACGAACCGCTCGCGCTTTCGGGATGAGAATACGTATCTCCGTGTTGCGAATAGCCAGCCTGCACAAGAATTTCTTCAACTTCAAAGACCGCGTTAAATGCGTCGATAGGACTGTTAAAACCCGCCTTGAGCCTTTGCGCTCTCTTCTTCTTAGACTGTTCAAGTTTAACTGCAATTTCCTCCTGAGCCGCTTTATGTTCCAGCACTTTCACCTCGATAGCTTTAGCAAACATCAAGCCCGGATCAACTCGCCTTCCCTTGGCATGAGCAAAGGCATAAAACCGCCCTTCGTTAGGCATATAGCACAATTGCGCAGCTCTCTCACTTACCCGGTCTGTTTTCGCCCCCATTACATCTAGTGCGTCATTGAGGACTTGCTGATACATCAGCCAATCACCCCAATTGGCCGCATCCTTCAGAGGAACGACCAATCGTGACTTTTGATATTTTTCCGTAGCTGACTTGCTTGTATATATGAGGAACTCAACCCCGCTTAATAGGCTCGTTTTCAACGACTGTTCAAGCCTATCAATGGGCAATGGGTTGTCGTCAAAATCCGCCCACAGCACGTGATAAACACCATTGCTTTGCTGCGCTTTGCCTGACCGACTTTTAAAGGAGCTAGCGATAAACCATTGCGCTTTCGCTTTTTCAACTTTGGGCGGGCTTTTTGCGGCGCTTATTAGGCCTTCAAAACTGACGAATGAATACTCATCACCGTTTTTGTCTGTATGAAATGCTCCATGTCCGCTAATCATTCTGGCGCTCCTTCAATCAAGGTGCGTGAACGCTCATGACCATTGCAGCGCTTCTGGTTGTTTCCAATTGCAGACACAACGCCTTCAAAAGCATTGGTTGGGTTCGCTCCACACCGGTTACACAAAGGGCCACTTAATTTTTTATAGCCATCGAAAGACTGGCATATAACATCCATTTTTCTCTTTGTCCGGTGAGTAAGTATTCCTCCACACGCAATACAAAGTGGTCGAAAGTTGTTTTTTGTATTTTGTTGGTTCAATAGTTCTAAGTCGTCATTATAAAAAATGGCCATATAACTACAGCCTAATGTCAGCATTTTCATTGTCTTTATGCTCCGATTGATTAAATTTACAAGCGCACGACAACGACTAGAAAATGGTATAATTGTTTTGGGGAAACTATTAAGCCGCGCTAGTCATTGCTGATTAGTGCGGTTGTTTAGTTTTGAGGTTTGATTTGCCCTGTATGCGTAAAGATACGACCTGAAAGCCATTTGTCTAAATCGTCTTTACGATAAACAACGCGACCACCGACTTTTAGAAATGGAACTTCCGTTTTGCCGGTGCAGCGCCAATATGCGAGTGTGGCTGGGGCCACACCCAAGTGATCTGCGGCAGCTGCCGTATTGAGATTATTAGTATTCATGGTTGATCCTCAGTATTCCGTATGTAGGTTGATTGGCCAACCTTGAGTACGAAGATACAACAACCATCTGACGGCTCAAGCAGATAAAATTTTATCCCTTTGAAACAGCAATATCCTATCGATTTTTAATTTTTATCCTTTTCTTTTTTCATTTGTCTCATACCAGCATTAATAGCACCGACCATAATTTTTTTCCGGGGAGGGCCAGAAATCGTTTCACCAAACGACTTTAAGGCTTCATCTATTATTTTTTTTGCTGCCTTATTGCCTTTAGCCATGCCCGTCAAAAAATCCAAATAATCTCCCTTATCTAACTCTTTCTTCAACATAGCCGCGATTAAAACGTAGACTCTCGCACCAGACCTTGGCTCTTTGACCATCACCGGAGGGTTTATAACTCCAGTGTCAGCCAACCAATTTTCATGGTGCGTTAAAAACTCAGGAAGCTTGCCATGCCAACCGTAAAGGGCCAGAGCCGGACGGTTTTCAAAATTATGTGAATACAGACTTAAATACTCTGATAAGTCGTGCTCGTCCATTACCCAAGTCTTCCTATAAAACTCAGCCAATTCAGACAAGGCCGACGTTGCTATTTGGCTCTCTGGAGCACCTTGAGTATATCGGTGATAGTCGTCAAACCAATATATCCCAATCTGCTCAATTGTAGATGCCAGTTCTTCAACTTTCTCAGCCTTTGCTCCTAAACCACTTACTAGGTCAAAAAGGCTAGTGAAATTTTCTGGCTTTTGGTTAGTACTTGCATCACTCATTTCGACACCTCCATGTTAACGACATTATCTTTTTTAACACCACCAGCCTCGAACATTGCACCTGCGGCTTTCTCCATAGACTCTCGCACTGGGTCCATAGCTAGTCTTGCATATATGGCCGTTGTGTTTACGTTCTTATGGTTCAGACTCTTTCCTATGACGGACAAACTAGCCCCTGTATTGGCCTGCCAAGAGCCCATAGACCGCCTCAAATCGTGCAGCCATGTCCCGCGCACATCGTCTATACCTGCCCTAGCCAATACCCTTTTCCACGTCTTATCGGGGTTGGTTAGATGTCCCGTGCTTCCATGGCTAGGAAATACCCATTCACTCCTATCAGCTTCTGCTTTGCGATCTTTAAGCAATGTCAGCATGGCGGATATTAAAGGTAGGCGTTGTGATTCTCCATTCTTGGTCTCAGGAATTAACCATTCCCTACGCTCCAGGTTGATCTGATCCCATCGCATTTCCAGTACATTTGTACGTCTGGCACCGGTCAGGAGGCTGGCTAGGATATAGTCCCTAGCAACTGTATTGGGCTCGTCACCAAGCGCTTCAAAGAACTTAGGTAATTCATCACCTTCAAGGAAACGGTCCCTAGATTGGCTCTTGTATTCTTTAATACGAGTACAGGGATTATCGCCTTCCCAGCCCCAATCAATTGCTTGGTTAAAGACCTTTCTTAATAGCCTTAGAATCTGGTTTGACGCACCTTTACCACCTACCTTTTTAACTTTACGCCTGCCAAGTTTATCCACGCCCTCCATCATTCTCTGGTTATCGGCGATGTAGACTAGGAGTTTTTGCACCTGTTGCTTCTTAATGGTACTGAGCTTTTTATTCTGCCAATGAATCAAATGAACGTTATAACGCTGCTCATCGATCTCCCATGACTTCTTGTGGGGCTTCGCATACTCAGCCATGAATCGTGCGAAGACTTCGCCAAGAGTTGCCTCTTGGCTGAGGTGGCGCCTGTCTTCTGCTGGGTTTGAACCGATGGCTATGGCGCCATTGTGTTGGGCAACCATTCTTCGTGCTTGGTCTATCGTCATGGACGGATACCGACCCAAAGTAATACGCTCTGGGCTGCCGTTGATCTTCCGATATAAGACAAAGCTCTTGCTGCCAGTGTGGGTAACTCGCAGCGTTAAATGGGGAGTAGACGTGTCGTGGTATTTGATTCGCTTACCGATAGCTGGAATGGGCAAGCTATCGAGGGATTTCTTAGTGAAATTGAGTTCATTTGCCATTGTGGGGATCCTCGTATCAATCCTTTAATCAGACGGGGCTACCATGGGGCTACCTGATAATCCGATTTACTCAATAATCGTCAATGATTATCAATGACTAATGTAGTACCTATAGCTACGTTTTACAAGGGAATTAATAAATGTCATATTTACTCAATGGACCGGAAAGCAGGACTCATAATCCTTTGGTCGTCAGTTCAAATCTGACCAGGCCCACCACACATAAACCCATGGTATTCAATACCTTGGTGCATATTAGCCTAGCTTATAGCTGGGCTTTTTTGTGTCTGTTATTTC
>Ga0209815_1001013_pt1 | contig 19434 bp, 31 predicted proteins | sample CoawatmetaG00DNA_FD_187507 | JGI IMG/M metagenome (GOLD analysis project Ga0209815, IMG submission 187507) | Marine microbial communities from the West Antarctic Peninsula - Coastal water metaG002-DNA (SPAdes) (version 2) | ecosystem: Environmental > Aquatic > Marine > Coastal ...
GAATACTTACGGCCTGCCATTTAGTTAGCTTTTCGCCATATGCTTCTGTTTATTGCCGGGAGAATACATGGTATTGCCAGTGACCTTGCCACCATACATGTAAGAATTTCTTTTCTTACCAACCATGCCTCCGCCCATAAAAGATTCTCTATCAGAAGACATACCCATCTTCTTAGCTTTAGCGGCAGCTTTTATACCGTCAGGGGTATATGAAAACTTTTTGCCGTTTACATTTGGCATAGTAATTATCCCTCTAAAAATTAGTTGGAGCTTCAATCTAACTTGGCAGAATTTATTATGCAATAGAAAAAACCCCCACTGGCTAGGAGTCCAGTGGGGGGGAAGTAAACAACATGGGAGATGGGCTATGTCAGGCCCAATGAGACTATATGATACCGTATGGGACAACGCAAGTGTAATGTTACGTCCACCCAACAGCACTATGCGATTTAATTTCTCTCCGCTGCGCAACGACTGAGCCGTCACTGATAGAGGAGATATGCAACATCAGGTACTGCAACGCTTCAGCTACATGACTATGCTTGTTTTTCTCAATGGCGCCAGTCTTTGGATGAAAGCGATATCCCCCCATCATTGCGGACTTAAGTGCGGTGCAGCTCGGGTCCAGTAAGAACGCGCTATCCCCATCTGCATGGCGCATAAGATACTCGTCCACTGCGCTAAGCCGAGGTGTAACGTTATTAGTTTTTGCTGCAATAACTTTCATACCCTCAGCTTTAATAATATCAATGGCACTACGTTCATCCGTCTGTGCTCGCTGCACTCCAGCAGGGTCAACAACGACAATAACGTTTGCCCCGCTGAACCTCTCGAAGAGTAGCGGCTTAAGTACTGTCCGTACAAAACGTTGCACCCCCATATCAAAACTTACAGCCTCTGCGTATATGAGCGCCCTACCTCTTGGATCACTCTGACCAATGACTGCAGCAGGTGTGAGGCCAAGGTCCATACCAATAACAATGGGGCGAACACCATTAATAATAGGCTCCAGACGCTCAGTAGCCATATGATAGTCAGGACGAAAATACTTATACACAGGCTGGCCTGCAGAGCTGAGTCCATACTCACCATCAATGTATACCCTAACGTACTCTTCACTCCGACCTTGTGTGTCATAATATCCCTCCGGCAAGTTACTAACGTTCTCTGCCAATAGCCCCCGCCCTGACGGCTGTTTAAATACTGCCCATCCGTTGTCATTAGGCGACACACCGTCCTCAGCACTAAGCCCCTCCATCTGATAGTACCACCATGTATCCTGAGTTGGTGGGTTAGTGTCCCCCCACATCCCGTGCCATGTTGGGCCACCATCTTTCTTACTGGGGTAACGTCCAACGCGCTTGGACATAGCGTCAATAATATCCGGGTGAATATCCCGACACTCGTTGAACCACGCAAATGTAAGCTCGAGTGAGTTAAGGTTCGCTACGTCATCCGCGTCATCAAGCGCCCGAAACATTACTTCGCACTCGATGTCTCCGACTTTGAAAAAGTAGGTTTTGGTTGTTCGCATGTATCGTCCGCAGACTCCGGGTGGGAACCAGTCGAGGAACGTTTTAATCGTGGTATCCATGAGCTGACGCGCCGTCTCGCGGACAATAGCCGCCCTGCTTTTCCGTATCCCTTGTTCATTTGGCTCTTGCTCCCCCGCTCTGCGAATAACCTCAAAGGTACTGGTCACAGACTTGCCACTTCCAACCGGCCCCATAAGGACACGCATCTTGGAATTGTTTGCCATGAAAGCACCACACACTTTAGTGGGTGTATAGTCAATCTCGTACGCCATCATCCCTCCACGTATATTCTAATGCGCACAGCCATTGGTTTCTTTGTGCGCTTTGGGTATGTGATAATCTTAGCCGAGTGTGACCACCCGCCTTTAGATAATAACGTTAAAATCAATCGGGCTTTTTTAAGGGGGTATAGCACCTCAACCATGCTCAATAACTTTGGCAACGGGTACCAAAGTAGTTACTGCTGATTCTTGAGGGGGGAGGTTAATCTGTATAGTAACACCGCCGCCGCCCACACCTTCAGCTATTGCATCCTTCTGCGGTTCTAGGTTTCCCCACTTAACCGTAGACTTTATAAGATCAGCCTTTACTGCTGCGCTTACATCTGGTGCATGGATCAATGTCCAACTTGTTGTTAGTAGTTCTTCTGCCTGCGCCTTTGCCTTGAGTCGGAAGGTCATGCCCTTCTCTTTAACTTCCTCACGAAGATGCTCCACCTTCTTAAGGAACATACTATCTTGATTGTAAGTAATGAGTTCGCTTTGGGTTATCGCATGACGCAACATAATATCTGGCATGGATTCACCTGACCCCTCGAGAGCAAGCGCGATGTCCATTGCAAGCCGGTCAGACCACGGATGATATTTCAACGGTAGATTATCCATGTGAGGTATTCTGTAATAAGTTGTCAGGGGTGTCAAGCTAAGTAGTTGTATATTAGATAAACGCTAACTATACACTAGGTATTTTTGGGTCTTGCTTTAAGCGGTTTACTTATATGGGGGTGCGGTCATGACACGTAGTCCATGTCCCCCCCGTCAACACCTATCGGCTCGTGCCTTAGCCCGAATAAATCAATGCTTTCAATGGCTTAGAAAACGGCGGAAACCCAGCCGACTTGATAAAATTTGGGGAGCATGCTTCAATTCAATTGTCGAAACGGCGAGCACATAACCGCTTCGGGGCTAATCTAGCAGAGACGAGACACATAAGAACCTCATGCAACTCGGATAGATTAACGTAGCCAAGTGTCCACAAAGGTGCCTCATAAGAAAACTACCCACCGATCACTTGGTCGGTGGTAACCAACTAGGAGAATAATCACATGAGTGATTTTGTAAAAGGCTTCGTCAGTGCCAAACTGGCTACCGTGTCCGTCAACTTCGATGCAGACTATACCCCTAAATCGGGGAAGAATGCTGGTCAGCCACAGGGTCCAACGTTGTTTATCAACAAGGGCACTGCGACTAGGCAGCAGTTTCCAACTGCGAAGGCAGCTTTGGAGGCTGTTATCGAAAGCGGCGGTCTGCCAAAAGAAACCAGAGTCTACGCCAACGGCGAGAAGATGACGGTTCCGGCGGCGGCCAAGCTGGACCTTAACGGGTTTCAGTTCTTGAACACGCAGTACTCGCAGACACCAAAATGGGGCGTCTCGTTTATGACAGACGCACACGCCAAGCTTAAGAACGCGGCGTACAACTCAGCTACCCCAGCGAAAGCGAAGGCAGCACCTGCGAAGGCAACTAAGAACTTGCCTCTCTTCTAGAAACTCTAACCCGGGGGGACTTCGGTCCCCCCAACTGGGAGACTAAATATGTTTAGTGGAAAGTTTAAGATCAGACACCTTATCATGTACTCGGTGCTTGTAAGTGTATACTTCATTGCAGCGATGACAATCCTCATCATACTAGATGCGTACTACTACTAAGACTGGGGGGCTTCGGCTCCCCTTTCTTTTTGTTTTCTTTTTGATAATAATAAAGCCCATATATCGGGAGGTCATAGCACGCCGTATATATAGGCTACCCTATATAGGTGTTGGCACTATATAAGTAGTATGTAATGATATCAATGACTTACAGGTAATACATACCCCAACTATATAAGTTGCTATATAGATTAGCCTAATATCAAGAGCTATAAACTTTACGTTTTAATTGTATAGTTTGTTGTATACCATACGTTACAAGCCATAATACTAAGTTTAACTATCTACATTATATAGATTATCTAACTAAATGTAGTATACCACGCACCTTTTTTACTAAATCTATAACTTTATACATTTGGCGTAAGTTAGTAGGCATGAAAATGTGTGAGTGATTAGTTTCCCAGCTTATATAATCTATATAGTTGGATGTAAAGTTGTTCTACAACCCGCTATTACTATGGCTTACAAGGTATATTTTTTTAACCCACATAAGATGCCCACTTATATATTTTATACATGTATCTAGATAGTGTAATGTTAAGTAAGTAAGTAAAGTACCCCCGACTTGACAATTTTTGCCGGATCAACGACAGTTTGGGCCTCGACCAACCACAAAATTTTTAATCAATTAGGAGATATATTGTTATGTCAAGTAACTATACGCTACATCTTGTTCCAGAGAACGGCCCTACATTAACAGCCCGTACTACTGATGAGTGGAGCTTAGGTTATATGTTCAAGGTTCTATCATCTGACCTATTGTCGATGCGCCGTGGCTCAAGAATAACTATTGATGATGTTAATACTGCTGAGAAGTATCAGGGTCTTAACTTTACAATCACATTCAAAGATCAGACTGTTGAGGAGTATATACATGCTGAAGCCGAGCATGATTATGGCTTTGAACAAGCCGCTAAACTACTAACAAGGGGGCAGTAATGAGTACTAATAAACTATTAGTATTAGCCAATGCAGATGTGGCAGTCAGGGACATGATTATGGCTTTGAACAGTATGATTATCAGACAGCTAGTTGCTAAGTATGACGCTAAGTATTCAACCAAGACCAAATTTATCTTAGACGTTATCTCCTAGCTGCTGGTTACAGCTACAACGCCGAAACTGGGGTGGTGTCCCAGTCTGCAATGACTAACCGCATTGTACTGATGAGGCAGGTTCCTTAAACCTAGGAGACTACACACAATGAGAGCAGAACTAATCAAGCAGACTATCATTGATCTGTGGGACATCAAGCGTCCTATATACATCACTGGTGCCCCCGGAGGAGGTAAGACTTCCGTAGTAAAACAAGCTGCACAACAGCTAGGTGTGGATTATATACACCATCATGCACCATCTATGCTGGTCGAGGACTTCGGTGTGCCTGACATGGCGGCTGGTGATGATAACTTTACTTACAAGATGCCGCATTGGTGGCCCTCTGATCCTGAGACTGAGGCTATACTATGCTTTGATGATCGTGGTCAGAGCGGTGGCGATATACAAAAGGTGATAGCTAACATCCAAGAGGAGCGTGAGTTACATGGTCATCCATTACCCAAGGGTGTGATGATTATATCCACTGGTAACAGGCTTGAGGACAGGGCTGGTGCTAATCGTACACTTAGCCACCTTGCTGATCGTGAGACTGAGCTTGAGTTTGATGCCATGCTGGATGACTGGACTAGATACGCTATTGCTGATGATGTACACCCTTCGGTGATTAGCTTTGTGAGGTTCCGTCCCAGCTTGTTGCACGACTTTGACCCACAGAGACCTAAGAATCCTACCCCCAGATCATGGATCAAGGGTGTATCAGCATTGCTGGATAAAATACAGCCAGAGGCTGAGTATGATTGCTTCAAGGGTGCTATTGGTGAGGGTGCGGCGGCAGAGTTTGTTGGGTTCCGTAAGATCGAGAGGGCATTACCTAACATCGACAACCTGTTGATGCACCCTGACAAGTTCGAAGTGCCTACTGATCCAATGGCTTTATATGCCATCAGTGGTGCTATAGCTTACAAGGCTACCGTTACTAACTTTGACAGAGTGATACAAGTTGCCAACCAGATGCCACAGGAGTTTGGTGTACTGACAGTAAGTTTTGCGACAAGACGCAACCCAGAGTTGGCATCAACTCAAGCGTTTACCGCATGGGCTGTGGCTAATACCGATGTGTTATTCTAAGCTAGACGAGGCTGTCAAGGGGCAGTTGTACTATGCTCTTAAAAACGAGCTCGGGTATAGCAATTGTATGCCCCTTGATAGTTATTCTTGCGATAAGTTCCTTAAGAAAGTAACGATACGTGACCCAGAACTTGTTGCAGTGTGCTTAGCCAAAGTACGGCTAGGCTTACCATTATAACAACTAGGAAATTGATATGCATTTATCTGATAAAGCGTTACTAGTTCACCTTGGCGTAAGCCAATGGACTGCCAAGAAGCTGGATAGAAAAGCCAGTGCTATTGTGTCCACTGAGAGAGTGGGTAATTTCAACAAGACATTGCTACCAACATGCAATGAGATCGGTGTGATACACCAGAAGACCAGTGAGATACGTAAGTTTGTACGACACAACACGTTGCCGTGGGGCATCGAGGGTACGTTCATACTACCTAGTGCCAACTATCTGCCATTCATGGTGGACTTCAGAAAGCTACGTAATAACTGGCTGTCATTGGTGGATGTCCTGACAGGTGTGTATTCTGACAGGGTGGATGAGGCTGAACGTATACTCAATAGTGGGACGCATAAGCTATACAACTATAGTGATTACCCTACTTTGGATGAGCTAGGTCGCAAGTTCAAGATGGACTTGAGGGTGCTACCTGTACCTACGGCTGGTGACTTCAGAGTAGAACTTGTTGCTGGTGAGTTTGAGAGTATGAAGTCTGACCTAGAAGCTGACCTCAAGGAAGCATCGACAGCCGCTATCAAGGACGTATGGCAGAGGCTGTATGACAAGGTGGCGTGGTTACAGGGTAGACTAGCTGACCCCAAGAACACGTTCAATACATCTACCTACAAGGATGCACAGGATACCTGTGAGCTATTGACACGGCTTAACTTTACAGATGATCCTAACCTTGAGGCTATGCGACTGGAGATGCAGAACAAGTTGGTGAGCTATCACCCTGATGCTCTGCGTAATGACCCAGTACTACGACAAGACACTGCTGATGAAGCCAAGGCTATCATGGATAAGATGGCTGTATTTATGGGAGGATTATAAGATGAAGATGGGAGAGTTTCTTGCACTAAAAGCAGAGTATCCTACAGCTATGTCAGTGTGGAACGACAGGATGCACGACCTTAACAAGGGTGATCTGATTGAGACCCTTGTCACCCACATGGACACCAAGTTGCTGACTAAGATACTAGTCGGTATTGACTACGATATTGCCAAAGAAAAGGAGTACGATGACGATGAGTAGTATAGCACCACAACAAGTTGCAGAGCCGCTGACTGATGCGGTTACTGAGAAGCTCAAGAAACGACTAGCCAAGGCTAAGACTTCCTTGATCCTAGGGCATCCATTCATTGGTACTATCGCCATGAATATGCCGTTTCAGATTACCAATGAGATACCTACTGCGGCTACCGATGGTAGTAGGGTGATGTTCAACCCTGACTTCTGTGACACCTTGACAGACGAGGGGCTTCTATTCCTTGTTGCCCATGAGTGTATGCACCCCATGCTTGAGCATAATTACAGACGGCATGAACGTACTCACAAGCGTTGGAACCATGCAGGTGACTACGTTATCAACAAGCTATTGATTGATGACAATGTGGGCAAGATGCCTGACTGTGGCCTGTACGATGAGGATATCTATGCCGATGGTGGTGGTACTAGCGATGGTATCTACAGCATCTTACCAGCAGAGGATGAGGATGGTGGCGGTGAGGGCTATGGGGGTACTGGCTCTGGCATGGATGACTGCATGGATGCCAAGGGTACACAACAGGAACAGGAACAACAGGCTGGCGAGTGGAAAGTCAAGGTTGCTCAAGCGGCTCAAGCCGCCAAGATGATGGGCAAGTTATCTGCTGGCATGGAGAGGCTAGTCGATGAGGTACTCAACCCCAAGGTAGACTGGCGTGATGTACTGCAACGCTTTGTCGAGAAGGCCAAGACTGACTGGCGTACATGGTCCAGACCTAACCGACGCTTCATAAGCCAAGGGCTATACCTTCCAAGCAGAGATGGCGAAGCTATGGGAGAACTTGTTGTAGCGGTGGATTGCAGTGGCTCTATCAGTGACGATGTGATAGCCCAGTTTGCCGCTGAAGTCAGGACTATCCATGAGGATCAGCACCCTTCCAAGATTACAGTAGTGTACTTCGATAGTGAAGTGTCCCATGTCGATGAGTTTGCAAGAGATGATGAGATACGTATTGCACCGCATGGTGGCGGTGGTACTGCGTTCAGTCCTATCTTTGCAGAGATCGAGAAGCGTGGCATTGAGCCTGTGGCCTGTGTTGTTCTTACTGATCTGTACTGCAATGACTACGGCCCTGTCCCTAGCTACCCTGTACTATGGGTATCCAATGGCAGAGATGGGGATGATACCCCCTTTGGTGAAACGGTGATGATGTGAGTAGCGTAGAGGTAGAGTATAACCGCCAGCTTAAACGTGAAGCCAAGTGGATCGAAGCCTATGAACGATGTCAGTATATAGCTGACACCATAGACCTTGATGCCACGGTGACAGAGTTGGAGTACATAGCTAGTACTCTATCCGACCCTGTACATAGCAGGGTGTTGGAGAGTGCGGCGTTCTTAGTGGAACGGCTAGTCGAAGCCAACAAGATAGTGTCCTCAAAGTTATACACCGAGGAACTACGAAAGGAACTTGCTGATGTACACATATGAAGTAGCAGTTTTTGCTTTGGTACTAGCGATAGCGTTTATCGTAGTGCAACAAGTTGTCATACGCAAACAGCGTACGGCATTGGATAGGTTTGCTGATACTATCATGGGTCTAGCTGACAATTCAATGAAAGTAAATATGGATTCCAATGGGGATGTCCATGTAACACAAGCAAGTAGGAGTAAATAATATGCCAAGTATTATAATAGATATGCCGGGGCAGAAGCCCATTGATATAACAAAAAATATCAAAGCCGCTAAGAGTGAGGACGCTATGAAAGAAGTTCTCAAAGAGGCAATGAAAAAACAACCCACAACTAGGAGTAAATAATAATGGCTACAGTCAGGTTCAGTGGTGATCTTAGGAACGATATTATTAACAATGCAAAACGTATGTTCAGTGATAGGATAAAGAAAGTAGAGAAGAACTACCCTGATACTTGGGGGCAGACAGTCTATGATATGGCGTTTAAACACCATAAGACTGCTATGCAATCGCTACCAACAAGTTACTTCCGTTACATTAACGAAATAGACGTAAGAGGGTTTGGTAGTCAGGAGGGTGTGTGGTCTAACAAAGATAACTATACTGTTAGTTTGAAACTAACTAGCCCTGTACCTATTCCTCATGAGATAGACTCAGAGATACATGGGCTGATGGTTGATTCTCGTACCTATAGTGGATGGTTTCTTGACCCTTCTGATACTCGTTGGGATACATTCAAAGCTGAGTACAAGAAGTACTGTGATGCAGTACGTAAGCTCAAAGATGAAACATCAGCTTTCATTAGTGGTGTTAATAAAATTATGGATACGTATACCACCCTCGCCCCTGCCTTAAAAGCATGGCCTCCATTATGGGACTTAGTTCCACAAGATAAACAAGAACGACATAAACAAATTGTAGAGCGTAAAGCTAAGTCTCTCCCTGCTGAGGAGATTGATTTAGAATCCATGACTGCCGCATCTACACTAGCTAAATTTACTAACTAGGAGAATACATATGAAGCCCGTAAACTTAACATCATACTCTGACTTCGCTGGTCTATTCAAAACTTGTCGCTCAATTAGTAAGGGTAAACCTTTACCCGGTGGGTGGAGAATGCACCAGCGCAACAACTTGTACACTGTTCATTGGAGCGGCAGTCCTATGGTGGATGCTAATAAAATCTTTGAGGTAGATAAACATAACAGGATTACATTCACGATATCACAGCAACAACTACTACATTATAGCCACTCACTGGTCACTGTGCTTTATAAGATCGTCCCCCTTATACTGCAACGTAAGAGGAAGGACGTTTATCAAATAGGTAAGACGCTAAGAGAGAAGTCAGGTTGGCGAGAGTGGCCTACTATAATGTTGTCAGTTGACGCACCTGAGTATTTTACTGGTATACAATTTGACTTAACCACGCAAACTTGCCTCAACCCACGGCCTAACTTACTTGACACTGTTATACCAGAAGTTCGCAAGCAGTGGCTACGTGATGTGAAGCGGTTCAAGAGAGGGCTGAAGGCAAGGGCTAAGGTGGGTGCGTTACAAGGATACATAGAAGAGGTTAAAGAAGAACGTAACGCACACGTTAACGGTGATTGGGGTTATAAAAATGACCTACCTAACTGGGAAGACTCCCGCATAACACAACAAGTTCTAGACTGTTTGCGTACCGAGCAGTACCCCCCTGACTTGCTCAAGCTAGTAGTGCAGACAACTTATTTAGGCTGGGGGTCTGGCGAAATCACTAGTAGTATGGTACTTGAGAACGTAGACAAAGTGTTTAATACACACAGCATACACTACCGTAAAGCATACGGCGTGTTTGATGCTCAAACAACTTGACAGCAGAGTAAAGTAATGACATACATACCGGGTATATTAAGAAGTATATATTTTGCAACACCGCCAGCGCGTAGGAAGCGCAAGGATTTATATAGGCGTGAAGAGGAGCGTAATGTGTACGGAGAACTTGTTGTGATAGGTAAGCGTACTAAGCCTATGGGAGTCTCCTCACTACCAGAAGAGTTGTTAGATATAGAAGAAGATATAAAGTCTTAGGCTGATACCCCAGCCTACCTCCGCACTGTCGCCCCTGTAGCCCAGAGGGTTCCGGTGCGGGGGGTTGAATAAGGAGAGGACTATGCTTTCTGCATTAGCTTGTATGGCAGTCGCTATTTACTTTGAAGCAAGGGCCGAGCCACTGGCTGGTCAGATTGCTGTGGCAAACGTAATTGTTAACAGGGTTATGGATGATAGGTATCCTGATGATGTGTGTGAGGTCGTTACACAAGGGAAACTCGGCAGTACTACTGCCAGCATAGTTCGCAGAAACAAGTGCCAATTTTCTTTCTATTGTGATGGCAAGTCTGACGTTCCCACTGACGAGGCTGCATTTAGATACGCAATGGATGTTGCTAGTAACATACTTGGTGGTGTTTGGTTTGACCCAACAGACGGAGCAACGCACTACCATTCGATTGATGTGCATCCAAGCTGGGCTAAGTCAAAGACAAGAGTGGTAAGAATTGAGAACCATATTTTTTATAGGTGGGATTAGATGCCAAGAAGAACAAAAAAAGATAACTCTGGATGGCCCAAGCATATTAAGAACGCTAAGGAGCGTGAGGAAAGCATAGCGAAGAAGATGAAAGGCCAGATGTTCGAGGATGTTATTTTAAAAAGTGACCGCAAAGTTATTCATTGGAACACCATACAAAAATTTAAAAGGACTTCGCTATGATAAGAAAAATATTGCTACGCATTAGCCACTATGCTGCCAAGTTTGACAGCTATATGTGGAGTAAACTACACGGAAAACGGTAAGTAAGGTTTTTTATAATGGCGATGACACCAGAAGCAAAAGTTAAAAAGGTCGTAGTGAAACAACTTAAAGAACTAAGAGCCTACTACTTTTTCCCTGCTACAGGTGGGTACGGTAAAGGTGGCGTGCCGGATATAGTGGGATGCTATAAAGGAATGTTCTTCGGGATAGAATGTAAGGCGGGTAAGAACACTCCCACCGCCCTACAGGAGAATAACTTACGAGATATACAGCGTGCAGGGGGTTTTCAAGCAGTTGTGAATGAGGAGAATATGGGGGAAGTAACTCAGATGTTAAAGTTAATGGCTTTTTGTAGATAGTAAGGAAGGAAGAGTTAATGGAATTAATTACAGTTTTAGTTATGTCTTTTGGGGGTTTGTTTATAGCTGACAACAAAGAATTTTTTGATGTTGCTGAAGAACAGATACAGCAAGGTGCCGAGTGGCACTACGTTGGTAAGTCACCGCTTGACCCCAACGCAAAGTCTATCCCTGCTCAAATGTGTGATGGCACGTGCGATGAGCCATACATTCTATGGAAATTAAAACTACCAAAATAAAGGAGAATAAAATGGGAGAACAATTGGAACTACCGTTTGACCCACCGCTTACCCGCACTCTGAAACGTGCGGAGATACTACGTACCGCTGAAAAATATATTACTCAAGACCGAGCCGAACAGCATGGAAACATGAAGGATAACTTCACTACGATTGCTAGCTATTGGTCAGAACATCTTGAGACAAAGGTAACCGCTGTTGATGTAGCTATTATGATGTCATTGCTGAAGATCGCTAGGTTAAAAAGTAGCGCAAGTAATGCTGACAACTGGGTAGATGGTTGCGGATACATGGCTTGTGGTGGCGAGTTAGCCTGTGAAGATCGTACAGAGCCATACTTCCCACTAGCGTCCAAGGTTAAGTAGCATGGACCTCATAACAGTAGACTTTGAGACATATTATGACCGTGAGTTTTCACTATCCAAGATGACTACCGAAGAATACGTGCGCGACCCTCGCTTTGAGGTTATTGGTGTAGGGGTTAAGGTCAACAACAATACAACGGAGTGGGCCAGTGGATCAAGACAACAAATTAGAGACTTCCTACATACGTTTGATTGGGACGGGGCTATGTTCCTTGCTCATAACACTGTTTTTGATGGGGCCATTGCTAATTGGCTTTTTGATATTACTCCTCGCGTATATGCCGATACTCTTTGTATTGCCCGTGCTATGGATGGGGTGGAAGTCAGTGGAAGCCTTCGGGCTTTGGCTGAGAGGTATTCTCTTGGGGCTAAAGGTACTGCGGTAGAAGACGCATTAGGAAAGCACCGTGCCGACTTTACCTCTGAAGAACTTTCTAAATACGGGGACTACTGTACTAATGACGTTGATCTTACGTATGATCTGTTCAAAGTATTTGCCCCTAATTTTCCAAGGGAAGAACTAAAGCTAATAGATATAAGTCTACGTATGTTCATAGAACCCACCTTAGATTTAGACCTAGGGTTACTAGAACAACATCTTATAGAAACACGTGACTACAAGGACAAGCTACTTGTCTCAGCAGGGGTAGACAAGAAAGACCTTATGAGCAATGCCAAATTCGCTACCCTGCTAGAAGGTCTAGGGGTAATACCTCCGATGAAGATAAGCCCTACTACGGGCAAGGAAACATTTGCTTTCGCTAAGACCGACCAAGAGTTTAAGGCTTTGAGTGACCACGAAGACCCACAGGTACAATCTTTAGTAGCCGCTAGGCTAGGTAACAAAAGCACTCTAGAAGAAACTAGGACGCAACGATTTATAGATATATCCAAGCGTGGACTACTGCCCGTGCCTGTTAAATACTATGCCGCGCATACTGGTAGGTGGGGTGGTGATGATAAGATAAACTTGCAAAACCTACCTAGCAGGGGGGTTGCAGGGAAGAAATTAAAGAAGAGCATAATAGCTCCCGAAGGGTACACCCTGATAGAAGCTGATTCTTCGCAGATAGAAGCACGTGTGCTTGCGTGGTTGGCGGGGCAAGAGAACCTTGTCGATGCTTTCGCTAACGATGAAGATGTTTATATAAAGATGGCATCTCGCATATATGGTGTTCCAGAAGAAGACGTTACCTCTGAACAGCGTTTTGTTGGTAAGACTACTATACTTGGGGCTGGCTATGGTATGGGCGCGGTACGGTTCCGTGAACAACTAAAGAACTTTGGTACGGATATAGGTGAGTCGGAAGCCGCAAGGGTCATAAAGATTTATAGGGAAGCCAATCGGGATATCTATAACTTATGGAAAGCGGCTCAGAATACAATAGTGTACCTCTCTCGTGGTGACGCATTACCTTTAGGGCGTAATAACTTATTACAGGTTGACGTAGATAAGTACGCGCTCCGGTTGCCATCTGGATTATTACTTAGATACAGTGATCTACTTGGCGAGCAGGGGGAGATGGGTATCGAATATACTTATCAAACAAGGCGAGGACGCACTCGTATCTATGGCGGTAAGGTTATAGAGAACGTATGCCAAGCTCTAGCACGGTGCATAATTGGTTATCAAATGCTGGAAGTATCTAAGAAATACAAAGTTGTTTTAACCGTACACGACTCCATTGTATGCTGTGTACGTGATGAGGAAGTAACTACTGCTCGAGATTACGTAGAAACTTGTATGCGTATGATACCTCAATGGGCAGAAGGACTCCCGATTGACTGTGAATCAGGGGTAGGTAAGTCTTATGGAGAATGTGAATGATCTGCATACCGAACGAACGTAATTTTGAACGTAACAATCAGATACGGTACAAATTTTACGAATTTAAGACCTCTCACGTAAAGTTAGCGGTTGAATATAACTTATCAATTAGTCAAGTAACTAAGATAACCAGAGCTTATCCCCCAATGAATATATATAACGCAATCCCCCGCTGGCTGTTGCTATATAGATTACTTCCGGCCATCGATGCTCTGTTTGGTATGGAGTACGAAAAGCCACTACAGGAAACAAAATGAGTATAGCCCCGTGGTCCTTTAGTAAAATTAAAGCCTTCGATCAATGTCCGAAGCAGTTTTACCATGAGAAAATATTAAAAGAATACCCAATGCGGCAAACTGAGGCTATGCTGTATGGAAACCAGTTTCATAAGGCGGCTGAACATTATATAAGAGATTGCGCTCCTATGCCGGAAAGGTTTGATTACGCTGTTGGTGCGTTGGATAGCCTACAAGCTAAACAGGGCGAGAAGCTATGCGAGTATAAGCTGGGGTTAACTAAAGACTTAAAGCCCTGTGGGTTTTACGACAAGGGAGTTTGGTTTCGCGGTGTAGCGGATTTAATAATTCTAGATGATGATCTAGCATGGGTTGTAGATTACAAAACAGGGAAGTCCGCTAAGTATGCCGATAAAGGTCAGTTAGAACTCATGGCTCTAGCTACCTTCAAACACTTCCCTGAAGTGGAAGAAGTACGTGCTGGATTGCTATTCGTGGTGTCTAAGAACTTAATAAGAGACACTTACCTAAGAGACAATGAGCCAACTCTCTGGAAAAAATGGCTAACAAATTATGGTAAGTTGGAAACAGCGGAAGCTAATGATGTATGGAACCCACGCCCAAGTGGGTTGTGTAAAAGACATTGCGCGGTTACTGAGTGCGCTCACAACGGGAGAAACTAATGGCTTATACTAAATCCCCTCGCCCTTATAAGCATGAGTACGAACTACAAAAAGCACGGGGCGAACATAAATACCGTATGGAACGGCAGAGGGCCAGACGCAAATTCGATAAAGAAAATGGCCCCGCGAAGCGTAAGGGTAAGGACATAAGTCATAACAAACCCCTGCGTAACGGAGGCACTAACGCAGACGGATACACGTTACAATCCCCAAGTAAGAACCGTGCAAACAACGGTAAAAAGAAGAAAAAAGCCTAGGAGAACGGTTTTGCAGATAATTAATAATAAGGCACTGCTGTTAAAGTTACGGCATCCTCAACAAGTGACCACAGTAATACCGAAAAGTCGTAAGGTTAATACTAACAATGTGTTGGTTAAGTGGGGCGTTACTGAAAGCCACACCCTAAAGAATTTAAATATAAACGTGCCATCACCTATTAAAGGACAATACACGTGGCCCGGACAACATAAACCTTTCGCGCATCAGAAAGATACTTCCGCGTTTCTTACAATGAATAGGAAAGCGTTTTGCTTTAACGAACAAGGCACGGGCAAAACCGCTTCTGCAATATGGGCTTCAGATTTTCTGTTGAAGAAGGGGGCCATTAAACGTGTGTTAGTTATATGCCCGTTGTCTATCATGGATAGCGCGTGGCGTGGAGACTTGTTTAGTTTTGCTATGCATAGGCGCGTAGATATAGCTTACGGCTCTCCAGACAAACGCCGTAAGATAATAGAGGGCGATGCCGAATACGTTATAATTAACTATGACGGTGTTGCCATAGTACAAGATGCTATAATAGACGGTAACTTCGACCTGATAATCGTTGATGAAGCTACTCACTATAAGAACGCACAGACTACGCGGTGGAAGACACTTAATAAGGTGCTGAAACCTGACACGTGGTTATGGATGATGACAGGTACACCTGCCGCACAAAGTCCTTTAGATGCTTATGGCCTAGCTAAATTAATAAACCCTAATTGTGTACCACGTTTCTTTGGCTCGTTCCGAGATATGGTCATGTACAAGGTGACTAATTTTAAATGGATACCTAAAGAAAGTGCCATAGATACAGTGTTCAACGCACTGCAACCTGCTATACGGTACACTAAAGAAGACTGTCTAGATCTTCCAGACATGGTTTACACCACTCGGGAAGTTGAGATGACTCGCCAGCAGCAGAAATACTATAAAGAATTACGGAACCGTATGGTAATTCAAGCCGCTGGAGAAGAAATAACCGCAGTTAACGCAGCAGTTAACATGAACAAGTTACTACAAATAGCTTGTGGAGCAATCTATACCGATAAAGGTGACACATTAGAGTTCGACATAAAGCATAGGTATAGAGTTCTACGTGAGGTTATAGACGAGTCCAGCCAGAAAGTTCTTGTGTTTGTGCCTTTTAAACACGCTATAAGCATACTAGCGGGAAAACTTACCGCTGATGGTATAACTAATGCTGTCATACAAGGTGATGTCAAAGTTGGTAAACGCACAGAAATATTTAAAGCGTTCCAAGAACAGGATGATCCTCGCGTACTTATAATCCAACCAGCCGCCGCCGCTCATGGTGTAACCCTTACTGCCGCAAATACTGTGGTCTGGTGGGGGCCAACGAGTTCTCTAGAAACCTATGCTCAAGCTAACGCACGTGTACATCGTGCAGGGCAAACACACAAATGTACTGTCGTACAGCTACAAGGTTCCCTCGTAGAGAAACACGTTTACCGGTTATTAGATAGTAAAATAGACGTTCACTCGCAAATTATAGATTTATATAACAAATTACTTGACTAGAGTATTATCTGCCACTAAATTGCATACTCTACAAAGATTTGGAGGTGCAAAATGAGTGGAGAACTAAACAAATTAACCAAGGTCTACCTTAAAATAAAAGCAAAGCGGAGCGAATTATCCGCAAACTTTAAGGAACAAGACGGGGGCTTGCAAGAACAGCAAGATATTATAAAGAGAGCGTTATTAGATCATTGTAAAGAACATGATGTCGATAGCGTAAGAACTTCAGAGGGGCTTTTTTACAGGACCGTTAAGACACGCTACTGGACTAGTGATTGGGAATCTATGTACAACTTCGTAGAAGAGCATAGTGTCCCTGAGTTCTTCGAGAAAAGATTAAATCAAGGCAACGTAAAACAATTTTTAGAAGAGAACCCGGAATCCGTGCCACCGGGATTAAATGTGGACAGTGAGTACATGATATCAGTTAGGAAAAAATAATGAGTGGCCCTTACGTAACTATCGAAAAACTAGCTAACCATCTACAAGTATCAATATCTACTATACGTGGATGGGTTAGAAACAAGCATATACCAGAAGATACCTACATCCGTGTAGTCAATACATATCGTTTCTGTATAGACGATGTTACCGCCGCTTTGTCTGCGGGTAATAGCAAAGATACCGAAAGCACTACCGAAGTAGATGAAGATCTATGAGACGTATAAGTATACGTGATAAAGTGTTTACTGAGTGTTCCGATGGAGGAAATATATTAGTAAACGCTAATAAATATGAAGTTGTTATAGTAAACGCCGCGTTTGTATCGAGGTCTTATTACGAAGGTAGCTACGATCCAGATAAATTAATACTACCTACTTGTTGGTCATCAGATACTCAAACTCCATCTCCTGATGTACCACAAGAACAACGTCAAGCGGCTAGGTGTATGGACTGCTCACATAATATACGTGGGTCAGGCTATAAAAGTAGTAGGGCTTGCAGGTTTGCACAGCAGATAGCGGTTTTACCTGCGGACAGGTTACAGGAGGTATATCAAGTAAGATTACCTGCTACATCTATATTCGGACAGGCAAGAGAAGGGCATATGCCTATGAAAGCATATGCGGAGTTCTTATCCGCTAGGGATACTCCAGTCATGTCTGTTCTTACTGAGATATATTTTGACGAAAACAGCAATACACCGAAGTTATTCTTCAAACCAATTCGCCCTCTACGGGATGAAGAATTCAATGTAGCCTCAAGTATGATTACCCACGCTGATACGGCACAGGCGATTACACTGGACTACACACCATTTGAGGGTAGCACAAAATCCCCGTTTGAAAGTACAAGTGGGTTTCAACATTAGGAGAAGTAATATGGCTGATAAGCCCAAAACAGTACAGTTTATGGTTAGTCAAGTAGAAGCTCTGTGGCCTCGTTTAGATAAGACATACAGGTTCGATAGCAAGGAGAAACGTTCTGTACCCTGTGATGTGTTTGATGATGGAGCTAAATACGAAGTAGGTTTTCGTATGAATAGCGGACAGGCTAAGAAGTTGTTTGCCCAGATGAAAGAAGCCTACACGGAGAAAGCCGGAGATGATTGGCCTGAGAAGTTTGACAACCCTTTTGTCAAGGAAGAAGAAGGCACGTATACGTTTAAGAGTTCTTTGAAGGGGGCGTATGGTAAAGATGCTACTAGGAAGCCAACACAATACGATGCTTCCAATTCTAAACTACCTAATGATTTCTTACTTACTACAGGTAGCACTATAAATATTGCAGGGGTATGCGTGCCTTACAACGCTAAAGGTGTTGGTACTGGCGTGTCCCTACGTATGAACGCTGTGCAGGTTACTAACTACGTACCTATGCAGATGGCATCTCCATTTGAAGCTACTGAAGGTTTTGAAGCTGAACTTGGTGGTAATCCGTTCCATAGTACAACGGAACCAGAAGTATCTGAGGAAGAAGTTGTAGAAGATATAGTTGAGCCTAAGAAGGTGGCTAAGAAGCCCGCTTCTGTAAAGGCTAAAGACCCTGAGATCGACGCTATCGTGGATGATTGGGACGATTAAATCTTTTAACATAACCCCAACTGCGCCTAGCGTGGTTGGGGATTTCTCTCAGGTAAGTAATAATGGAAACAAAAAAATTCTTACAGAGAGCGTTAGGGGAAGATGGCTTTTACTGTGTGTTTGCATCTTTGCGGTTACAGGACCGTAGAGTACAAAAGTTTTATACTTCCATAGACGCTGTTCTGACAAAAGCGCAGGAACTAGACGAAGCTGGGTTTGATGCGTATTTTGCGTTGGCTACTTTTAAAGAAGATGGGTCACGTAAAGTAAACAACGTAAAACAACTTAGAGCGTTTTTTCTAGATTTAGACTGTGGTCCTAGCAAAGACTACGAGAACCAGAATGAAGCTATGTTAGCTTTGCGAGGGTTCTGTAAGACTCTAGACCTGCCAAGACCTACGCTAATTAACTCGGGACGAGGGATTCATGTTTACTGGTTCTTGTCAGAGCCTGTTAGCATAGAAGAATGGCTACCAATAGCAGAGAGGCTTAAACAACTCTGCGTAGAACATAAACTACTAGCAGACCCTGCCGTCACAGCAGATGCCGCTAGGGTTCTTCGTGTACCCACGACTCATAACTATAAAACAGACCCCCCAACACCAGTAGGGTTCTTCGGTACAGACATATCTAAGCCCATGCACATAGATGTGTTCAAGGAGTATATGGGGACTGACTTGATACCAGTACCTACTAGACATATACCGTCTGGTAGCAACGCTGTCATGGAAGCGTTACTTGGTAACAAGAAAAACACATTCAAAGATATAGTGG
>Ga0209815_1001015_pt1 | contig 19424 bp, 23 predicted proteins | sample CoawatmetaG00DNA_FD_187507 | JGI IMG/M metagenome (GOLD analysis project Ga0209815, IMG submission 187507) | Marine microbial communities from the West Antarctic Peninsula - Coastal water metaG002-DNA (SPAdes) (version 2) | ecosystem: Environmental > Aquatic > Marine > Coastal ...
ATTAACGATTCTTGCTTTAAGACATTAGCTTCAGCTGCCTTGCCTGTTTTATACAATTCTCCAATCTGTTTGGCCAACTGGTTTCCTTTTGCCAACAACTCATCCGCTTGCTGTTGTGTAGCTTTACGCTCATCATCTTTAGCAATTACAGCATCAAACAAATCAGTAGCATCCATATTCTTTACCTTAAGTAAAGTTATATAACTCGCCTTGTTTTCTCTTATCTTATTAATGTGTAGCATCTTAATTCTTGGGTTTATCTATTAATGAAACAAATGTAAATAAAAAAAACTCCTGATTACTCAGAAGTTTTCTTAATTGTGAGTATAGTGTAATCCTTAGTTTACAACTTCATTTTCAACAGAAACATAGGATCTATTATTTCTTTTCTTAGTAAATTTTACTTTACCATCAGTTAATGCAAATAGAGTATGGTCTTTCCCCATTCCAACATTTTCTCCTGGATTGTGTACTGTACCTCTTTGACGAACGATAATGTTACCTGCAATGATGGCTTGACCACCAAAGATTTTTACACCTAATCGTTTACTTTGCGACTCTCTACCATTCTTTGAACTACCCGCTCCTTTTTTATGTGCCATTTTCTTAAGTTTTTATTTCTACTTATTATTCAGCTTTTTTAGCTGTAGTTTTTTTTGCTGGTGCTTTTTTAGCAGCTGGCTTTTTAGCAACAGTTTTCTTTACTGGCGCTTTTTCAGCAGCTGGTTTAGCTTCCTTTTTAAGTGCCGCTTTTTTGGCAGCCGGAGCTTTAGCATCAATTGTAAGGATTTCTAATTTTGTTAAATACTGTCTGTGACCGTTTTTAACTTTATATCCTTTTCTTCTTTTCTTTTTGAAGACGATTACTTTATCGCCTTTCAAGTGCTCAAGTACTTTTGCAGTTACTTTAGCTCCTGTTATAACTGGGGCGCCAACATTTACCGTACCAGCATCATCCAACAAAAGAACTTTATCAAAATCAATCTTTGATCCTTCTTCTGCGACTAACCTGTGTACAAATATCTGCTGATCTTTTTCAACTTTGAATTGTTGCCCTGCTATCTCAACTATTGCGTACATTATTATTATTTTTTTAAATATGGGCTGCAAAAGTACACAATCTGAGAAAATGAACAAAAAATATGCTAACTTTTTTGAATAGATAAGATTAGCAAGCAATTAATAAATAAAAATACTAATAAAAATTATAGTTTTGCTTCATAAAACTAAATCAAACAATGAACAGAATTTTAGCCCTGCTATTATCTGTTACTAGCATAATAGCAACTGCACAAGAAAGATGCGGTACAGAAGCTCATACTAAAAGTATAACTGATAACAACCCAAGTTATGCACTAGCAAGAACCAAAGTGAATGCCCAGCTATTTAGTTGGGTTTTTTTTATTCACCAAATATACTCCACTCAGAATAATAGCTACGGCTAAAATATGATGTATGGTAATAATTTCTCCATCAAACACACCCCATAAAATAGCAATAATTGGAATCAAGTAAGTAACAGAGGAAGCAAAAATAGCTGACGATCTACTAATCAGTTTATTGAAAATAACAACTGCTGAAGAAGTACCTACAACTGCCAAAAGAGCAATATAGAGCATGGCTTCTATCCCTTGATCTGTTTTGGCAAGCGTTAAGAAATCAGCATTAAAAATATAAAAAGCAGAAAGCGGACCAATAATTGAGAAAGCCAAAGCAGTAATTGAAAGCGCATCAATATCCTGAAGGTATTTCTTAATCACATTAATACTTACAGCATACATCACAGTAGCTAAAACAACTAAGAGTACATAATTATTAATTTCAACCCCTCCTCCCATACTAAATAGAGTAAGGAAAACTGCCCCACAAAGCCCCAGCAAAACACCAGCAATATTTGTCTTTGAAGGCCTGGATTTAAAAAAGTAAATACCTAACAGTAAAGTAAATAGAGGCACTAAAGAATTCAAAATTCCAACTAACGAACTATCTAATTGTGTTTGAGCCTTTGTAAATAAAAAAGCAGGAATTCCATTCCCAAAAAATGCCATTACAACAATAGGAAAAATGTGTTTCTTACTGACTTTCTTGAATGCCTGAAACAAAAATGGAACTAAGGAAAGGAAAGCAATAAACAAACGCAAGGCAGCTACCTGAACATCACTAAAAACTAACAAACCCTTTTTCATCAAAATAAATGAACTTCCCCAAACAGTTGCCAGAAACAAAAGTGTTAGATAATTTTTAATTGACTTTTCCATAGTATTTATTTGGCGGCAAATATATGCCCAAATCTAATAGATTTTCGATTTTTTAAATGCTATTTTTGCCATAATGAATACTTCACAAAAAAGAATAGTAACTTATTGGCTCTATCTAGGACTTATTTTAGTTGGAATAATGATTATTATTGGTGGAATAACTAGATTGACACATTCAGGACTTTCAATGGTCGAATGGAAATTAATTGGGGGAACAATTCCTCCTTTGAATGAAAATCAATGGCAAGAAACATTTACTAAATATCAGCAATTTCCAGAATATAAAAAGATAAATACTGGAATGAGTTTAAGCGAATTTAAAGCTATCTTTTTTTGGGAGTATTTACACAGGCTATTTGGTAGACTAATTGGACTTATTTTTATTATACCTTTCCTTATTTTTTGGACAAAAAAATGGCTCGACAACTCACAAAAAAAGAAATTACTGATCCTTCTTGGACTAGGCGCGCTGCAAGGATTTTTAGGCTGGTTTATGGTGGAAAGCGGACTAGTTGATATTCCTGCAGTAAGTCATTATCGCTTAGCGACACATTTATTAACAGCATTTACCCTCATGTGCTATATATATTGGTTAATCCTAAGTTTTAACAATGTAGAAAGACAACCAAACCAAATAATAAACCGACTTAGCAAGTGGCTAATTAGCCTTTTAGTCATTCAGATTATTTATGGTGCTTTTGTAGCAGGCTTAAAAGCAGGCTATTTACTTCCTTTAGAAGGAGGTGTTTTTAAAAGTATTATTGGTTATTCCTTAAGAAGTGCAAATGATTTTAGCTTACTCAACAACGGCTTTGATATTCAGGCTTTTCATAGGATTTTTGCTTGGGTTGTATTTGTAATATCAATCATCATTTACAATAAATCGAAAAACACTAACTTGAAAACTACTGGAATGCTAGTATTTGGGTTAGTCATTACGCAAATTTCATTAGGAATTGCAACCTTACTATTAAGGGTGCAAATTCACGTAGCTACCACTCATCAATTTATAGCAATTCTACTTTTACTGGCAGTGATTCGTCTTACTTATCTTTCCAGCGAAAAGTCTCAATCAAATGCTTAACATCATATTTTAGAAAATTATTGATTGGCAATATAGAATCATTTATTTCAGTATTAAAATAAAGAGCTCCTCTAAAGAAATGATTAACACTATCCGTTAAATAAAACTGAGTAGCTGTAGCTGAAACACCATCATAATCGTACAACACGCCATACACCTTTAAAGAATCATTAACATAAAATTGTTCAGTGATAGCATCAGCTATTGCGTTGTGTTTGTATGCTAATTTCTGTGATTGCTTAGCATGCTCATTCAGATTGTTTTCTAATGCAAAGTAGGAAAGATACAACACTCCATTTTGGTTAGGAAAAACAATGTTTATCAAGCAATTATCATTCTTTTTCTTTAATTGACTATATACTGGGAATTCAAAATCAAAAGGACAATTAACTGCTATTTTTTCATATTCTTTTACAGGAAAATCCAGTTTAATAAGCGCTTTAGGTTTTGGCGTATAGTCAGTATTACAAGACAAAAATAATACTGATAAAAAAAGCAATAATCTACTTCTCATCAATGCTCACTTTTAAGCGTTTTATTCGCCTTACATCAGCAGATTCAACCAACAAAGTATAAGGAGCTATCCTGCAACTTTCTCCAATCTTTAATATCCTCCCCTCTAACTCAAGCACTAATCCTGCCAAAGAATCTGATTCACCTTTAATTTCCTCAAAATAATCCATTTCACCTTTTACTACTTTAAGAAAATCATTCAAAGAAATTTTACCTTCAAAAATAAAATTATTGTCATCTAATTTAGAATATATATTCTCTTCCTCATCAAATTCATCATTTATCTCCCCAACAATTTCCTCTAAAACATCTTCTAAAGTTACAATCCCTGATGTCCCTCCGTACTCGTCAACCACAATAGCAATATGATTCTTCTTTAGCTGAAATTCTTTTAGTAAGTCATTAATCATTTTTGTTTCAGGGACATAATAAGGAGTCCTACATAATTTCAACCAATTAAAATCATCACTTTCGTCTAAGAAAGGAATTAAGTCCTTAATATATAGTATTCCTAATACGGTATCAAACTGTTCTTTATATATAGGAATACGAGAAAAACCTGAGGAAATAACAAGTTGAAGAACCACTTTGAATTTTGTTTTATGCTCAATTGCTAACACATCAACTCTTGACTTCATTACTTCTTTAACATCTGTGTTTCCAAACTCCACAATAGATCTTAATATTCTTCTTTCATCTTCTTTACTTTCGTGTTCAGTAATATCCAAAGCTTTAGTTATTTCTTCAAAAGAGACTTCAGTTTGGCTTTGTGCCAAGCGTTTATCAATAAAATTAGTAGAGGACACTAGCAAATAACTAAGTGGATAAAATACCTTTTGCAAAAACAATAATGACTTGGCCATATTAAACGAAAATTGTTTTGCATTCTGATTGGCATATACCTTAGGTGTAATTTCACCAAAAAGAACTAATAAAGAAGTAATAATTACTACTTGAAAAATTAATTCTAAAGACGATCCTTCTGGGAACGTAAATATCATTGAAGTAAGGTGTGCTGAGAAAACTACAATAGCAACATTAATAAAATTATTAACGATTAAAATAGTTGCTAAGAGCTGATTTGGTTTTTTTAATAAATTAAGAATATCACTACTCTCCTTTTCCTTTCCTAAGTCATCTAGCTCACTAGCACTTAAAGAAAAATAAGCAACTTCAGCACCTGAAATAAATGCAGAACAAATAATTAACAATAACACAAAAAAGAAACTACTGAGTACTTCAATATTAAAAAAATGAAATTCTACTTCACTAAAAATTGCTAAAAATATCGGGACGGGAATCTCTTCCAAAGTATAAACTATTTAATTAAAATGGTAAATCATCTGATTTATCATCAGTAGTAACAGATTCAGAAACTGATGACGGAGAGTCTTCTTGAGACTGCTTACTGCTAAGCATGTTCATACTGTCGGCCAATATTTCAGTATTATATCTAGTGTTCCCATCTTTATCCTCCCACTTTCTTGTTTTAATTTTACCTTCAATATAAACACTTGCTCCTTTCTTTAAGTACTTTTCAGCCACTTCAGCTAAGCCTCTCCATAATACAACATTGTGCCATTCAGTTTGACTCACACGCTCACCTGCTTTATTCTTATAATTCTCAGTTGTTGCTAAGGAAAAATTTGCAACTGCAACCCCATTATCTAAATACCTTACTTCTGGGTCCTTGCCTAAGTTCCCTACCAATATAACTTTATTTACTCCTGCCATAATTACAATTTTTAATCATTCGAATAATCAACAAATATATACAATTCTACGTTAACTCTATAGTCTCAAAATATTTTTCTGTTAATCGAGATACAGGAAATTCGAATAAGCTATTTTTTGAAATAAGTTCATATTTCTCCAGCACTAAATCAGTAGCTTTTATTTGCCAAAACTGTGCATGGATTTTTTGATGCGAAAGAATATGAATAAATTCGCTAGATACAGATTTAACTTCAAAAGTGGAATTTAAAAATATTCTTGACCATTCATCAGATTGCATAACCTGCTTTTCGTCCAATTTAATCTGGAATTCCAAAAAGGGAAACTCATATAAACCTGTCCAAATCCCAGATTTTCTTTTCCCTAAAAAAACATCACCTTCCTGCTCAATAAATAAATAATGTATAAACCTATCTTTAACTTTGATCTTCTTTGATTTTACAGGTAATTCCGCAACTGAATTGGTCGTATAGGCAATACAAAAATCTTGCATAGGACAACTTGAGCAATTAGGCGATTTTGGTTTACACTGAATAGCTCCAAATTCCATAATAGCTTGATTATAAATAGCCGCTTCTTTTTCAATAAGCAATTCTTGCGATAAATACTGAAACTCCTTTTTCCCGGCAGATGTATCAAAAGGAATACTCACACCAAAAACTCTACTTAATACACGAATAACATTTCCATCAACAACCGCATAAGGCATATCAAAAGCAAAAGAGGTAATAGCTGCTGCAGTATAGACACCAATCCCTTTTAACTTTAATACTTTGTTATAATCTTTTGGAAATTCGCCTCCGAAATTATTTACAATATCTTTAGCTGTAAAATGAAGGTTTCTAGCTCTAGAATAATACCCCAAACCCTGCCACATTTTCAGCACCTTATCCTCAGGAGCATTTGCCAAGTCCTCAATCGTTGGAAACACCTTCAAAAAAGCCAAATAATAAGGCTGCCCCTGCAAAACCCTTGTCTGTTGCAGAATGATTTCCGAAAGCCAAATATGATATGGATTGACAGTGTTACGCCAAGGCAAATCCCTTTTGTTGTTTTGATACCAACTTACTAACTTATTTGAAAAATTCATAACTATCTGAATAATAAAACAATAAACTCAATAAAAAAGATAAACTCATAATTGCTAAGCTATTTTTTTTTAATATATTTGCAGGCTCAAAATTAGAGAAGAATTTAACATATAATAGAATAAAAGATGACAAAAGCAGAACTTGTTAGTAAGATTTCAGAAAGAACAGGAGTAGAAAAGCTAACAACCTTGGCAATTGTTGAATCAATGATGAATGAAATCAAAGATTCAATTTCAGCTAATGAGGCTGTATTTTTAAGAGGTTTTGGAACATTCAAACCTAAGAAAAGAGCTGAAAAAACAGGGAGAAACATCAAGAAGAATACAACTATCATCATCCCCGCACACCATATTCCAGCTTTTAAGCCGGCTAAAGTTTTTGTAGAGGAAGTAAAAAATAAAGTAAAATAAGCTTTAAAGAGCTAAAAAAATAAATTATGTCAGGAGCTAAGAAAAAGAAAAGATTAAAAATCGCTACTCACAAACGCAAGAAGCGTTCAAGAAAAAATAGACATAAAACTAAATAGATTTTAGTTCTTACTCTAGTTTCTTAAACAAAAAAGTCATGAAATACGATCTTATTATCGATTCAAGACCTTCTGAAGTAGTGATTGCCCTTTTACGTGATGGACTTCTAATAGAACTTCATAAACAAAAGCACGATAACAATTTTTCAGTTGGAGATATTTACCTAGGAAAAGTCAGAAAGACGGTTCCTGGGTTAAATGCATCATTCGTAAATATAGGATATGAAAAAGATGGTTTTTTACACTATCTGGATTTAGGACCTCAATTTAACTCTTTCAAAAACTTCACTAGAAAGGCAATTGACAAGAAATTAAATACTGCTTCCTTAAAAAACTTTAAGAAAGAAGCCAACCTTGAAAAAGATGGAAAGATAAATGATGTTTTAAAAGGTGGAGATTTAATACTTACACAAATTTCAAAAGAACCAATATCCACTAAAGGACCTAGGTTAACTACAGAAATTTCTCTTGCTGGAAGATATATGGTTTTAATGCCTTTTTCTGATCGAGTTTCTATTTCCCAAAAGATTGATGATCCTGAAGAAAAAGCAAGATTGAAAAAATTAATCAGAAGTATAAAACCTCATGGGTTTGGAGTGATTATCCGTACTGTTGCAACAGGGAAAAAAGTAGCAGAGTTAGATAGAGATTTAAAAAATCTGTATAAGAAATGGCAAATTATAAGTAAGAAATTAAAAGATGCACAACCTAATACTAAAATATTAGGAGAACTTAACCGATCGGAAGCAATTCTAAGAGATTTACTAAGTTCAAAATTCAATAATATTCATGTAAACAGTACTGAAGTTCAGGAAGAGTTAAAAGAATATCTTTCTCGCATTTCACCTGAACAAGAAAAGATTGTTTTATTACACAAAAAAGAAACTCCTATCTTTCAGGAATTTAATGTTACCAAGCAAATAAAAGGTGCATTCGGAAAAAATGTAACTATGAAAAAAGGAGTTTACCTTGTAATAGAACACACAGAAGCACTTCACGTAATTGATGTGAATAGTGGTAAAAAAGTTGATTCAAATAAAGATCAAGAAGCAAATGCTTTAGCCGTAAATTTGGAAGCTGCAGAAGAAGTAGCAAGACAATTACGCCTTAGAGATATGGGAGGGATTATTGTTGTTGATTTCATTGACATGAAAAAAGAGAAGAATAGAAATCTCTTGACTGAAAAAATGAAGGAAGCAATGAGTACTGATAAGGCAAAACATAATATTTTACCTCCTACTCGCTTTGGATTAGTACAAATAACAAGACAAAGAGTTCGTCCTGAAATGAATATTGATACTCAGGAAAATTGTCCAATGTGTTCAGGGAATGGGAAAATTGATTCTAGTTTATTACTAATTGAACAGATTGAAAATAAGCTTCACAATCTAACTAAAACTCACAAAGGGAACATTCAAATCTCTACACATCCTTTTGTAGCAAGTTATATCAATAAAAAAGAAGGCTGGTTCTCTACATCCATAAGTAAGCAATGGGGTGCCAAGTTTGGAAGGAAGATAAACATCACACCTGATGAGCGCTTACACTTGTTACAATATAGCGTAGTAAAATAATTTAGTTTTTCTCAGTTGATGTAATTCGCTTATACCAAAGTAAAAAAGCAATAAGTGTCAGAAACATTAACCCTACACCAATAAAATACCCATACCTGATGTTGTCATCAGTATTGAAAAAAGGGAGAGTAAAAGCACCTATCATCAGCATCCTTACCACAATATTTAAAGAACTGAAAACAGAATTAGCTCTACCTATAAGATTATTAGGTACATGATTAAAAAGATAAGTAGTTCTTAAAATTCTCACTCCTGAATTAGCAATCCCAAGTATCAGATTCCCTAAAAAGAATATCCAAAGCACATTGTAAATTGCCATAGCGTAAAAAGCAACAGAGACTAATATCAGCAACAAAATAATTGAAGTCACAGTATTTAACTTCTTAAACACTCTCAATACTAATACACCTGAAAGTATTGCTCCAATAGAATAATAAATTTCAGCAGAAGCATACACATTTCCATCCATTTTCAAAAACTGATACACATAAGAAGGGAGTAAAACATGTACCTCAACCAAAGTAAAGGCGAAAAGCATGTAAGAAAGGAATCCAAAAATAAAAATAATAGGATTTTCTTGCAAATACAAAACACCACCCTTAAGACGAGAAAACAAACCTCCTTTCTGCACAACATCTTTAGCGATTGGCTTGTATTTCATCATCATGAAAATAAAAATTACTGCAATATAAGTAATTGCATCCAAAAGAAAAATTTCATAAATTTCCCAAGCCTTAATATCAAAAGGAAGAACGAAACTAAATCCTGCAATTTCTAAAACATTATTTTGAGTTCCAGTAAGTAATAAAGCAGCAAAAGCACCAGCTAAAACTGAGGTAGTTTGTCCTTGCACTTCAATATAAGAATTTAATTTTCCATAATTTTTTGACTCAGTAATCTCCTGTCCAAAAGCATACAAGTTAGGATAATGTACATTGTAGTTAAAAATGGTAACACCAAAAACTAGAATAACAAAAAAATCAGTTAAATGAGCCATATGAAAACCATACAAAGCAATACTTCCAATACTCAAACCACATACTACATTAATAATGATAAAGAGTTTTTTCCTAGAGTACCTATCAATTAAGGCCCCCGCATACAGACCCCAAAACAAAGTAAGGAAAGTAATCATAATATAGGCAGAAGCAAAAACTTCAGGGCGACTAACAACCTTAACAAAATACCAAGGAATAGCAACCATACTAATTCCTTGAGCTAAACCAGAAATAATATTTGCCAAGAATAAAAGAGTAATTGCCTGTTTGTTTTGCATGGCCACAAAAGTAATATTAATAATCAGATTTGATATCTTTGGGAAATGCACAATAAAAGAGTTTATGACATCAGTATTGCTATTGAGCGCATCAAAAATTATTGCGCTTTGCAAGACAGGTGTCAATGGGATGTATTACAAAAACTAAGAGAATGGGGACTGCAACAAGCAACAAAGGACTATATACTAGAAATACTGATTACTGATAAGTTTATTGATGAACAACGGTTTTCTGCTTCCTTTTGTAGAGGGAAATTCAGAATAAAAAACTGGGGAAAACGAAAAATAATTAATGAACTAAAACGAAAACAGATTTCAAGCATATGTATAAACACAGGACTAAAAGAAATTGATGAAAATGAATATAATCTTGTACTTGAAAAATTATTTTATCAGAAGGAAAGCAGTGTAAAAGACAAAAATCAATTTATCAGAAAAACAAAAATTGCAAACTTTTTGATACAGAGAGGATTTGAAAATAATTTGGTATGGGATAAAATAAGAGAATTAAGCGATAAATAATTACTTTTGAGCAATGGTTAGCCAAGAACAAATAAAAGCACTAAGTAAAAGACAGGATGAACTTTATAAGTTTATTAATATTTCTGAAAAACAAAAAGAAGCAAATACTCTTACAGCACAATCGCAAGAAAATGATTTTTGGAACAACCCTAAAAAAGCACAAATTATACTTAAGAAACTAAGTGTACTTAAGAGCTGGCTAAAATCATATAATTCAGTAGTTACTAATATTGATGAGATTTCCGTTTTACTTGAACTTGAAGCCGGTGAGGATGAACTTGAAACACAACTCCAAAAAACAAGATCAATAGTTGAAGAATTAGAGTTTAAAAATATGTTGAGTGCTGAAGAAGACAGCATGTCAGCAATTATAACCATAAACCCAGGAGCTGGAGGGACTGAAGGACAAGATTGGGCAGAAATGCTAATGCGTATGTACTTAATGTGGGGAGAGAAAAACAAGTACAAAGTAAAAACCCTTGACATACAAAAGGCCGAACCCGTAGGTATAAAATCAGTTACCATTGAAATAGATGGTGACTTTGCTTTTGGACACTTAAAAGGAGAAAATGGCGTTCATAGATTAGTGCGAATTTCACCATTTGATTCTAATGCTAAGCGACACACCACTTTTGCATCAGTATTTGTTTATCCGCTTGCTGATGATAGTATTGAGGTAATAATTGAACCGTCAGAAATAAGCTGGGATACTTTTAGAGCAAGTGGTGCTGGAGGACAAGGAGTTAATAAAACCGAATCTGCCGTACGTTTAAAACATGAGCCATCAGGAATAACCATTGAAAATTCAGAGTCTAGATCGCAGTTAGAGAATAAAGCAAAGGCAATACAACTGCTAAAATCTCAACTTTATGAACTAGAGATAAGAAAAAAACAAGAAGAAAAGAGTAAACTTGAAGGATCAAAAAAGAAGATTGAGTGGGGATCTCAAATAAGAAGTTATGTTTTGCATCCCTATAAAATGGTAAAAGATTTACGTACTAGTTATGAATCATCTAACCCTGAAAAAGTTTTAGATGGCGACTTGAATGCTTTTATAAAAGCATATTTAATGGAATTTGGACAGAAATAATGAATACAAAAATATACCATAATCCAAGATGTAGTAAAAGCAGACAAACACTTTCCCTTCTTGAGAAAGAAACCACTGATTTCAAAATAATTGAATACTTAGAAAACCCTTTAAGTTTTGATGAAATAGAAGAAATTGTAGAGAAATTAGCGATTAAACCAATTGACTTAGTCCGTAAAAATGAACAAATATGGAAAGATAATTATAAAGGAAAAGAAATGACTGATATTGAAATTATCAAAGCAATGGAAAGAAACCCTAAATTAATTGAACGACCAATTGTTATAAATGAAAAGCACGGTATTATAGGAAGACCACCTGAAAAAGTACTAAGCTTGTTTGCTTAGGAAGGCATTTGGTCTTCTTCTAACTTCCCTTCTTTTGCCCAAACAAAAATAAAGTAAGGAATAACGCTAGCAAGGAAAATAATACACCAAAAAGCCATTAAGAAAACAAATACAAATATTAAAAAGCCTAGAAATTTCATAATCATTAATTTTGCAGCAAATAAACAATAACAAAAAAGAATATCAAAACATTTTAAGATGAAATATAGAATAGAAAAAGATACAATGGGAGAAGTAAAGGTTCCTTCTGATAAATACTGGGGAGCCCAAACAGAAAGAAGCAGAAACAACTTTAAAATTGGTGCGACCGCAAGCATGCCTTTAGAAGTAGTTTATGGTTTCGCTTACCTTAAAAAAGCAGCTGCTCATACCAATTGTGAATTAGGTGTTCTTTCTGAAGATAAAAGAGATTTAATTTCAACAGTGTGTGACGAAATATTGGATGGAAAACATGACGATCAATTTCCTTTAGTAATTTGGCAAACAGGAAGTGGAACGCAAAGCAATATGAATACCAATGAAGTAATTGCTAATCGTGCTCATGTTATAAATGGAGGAACTTTGGAGGATGAAACTAAAGCAATTCACCCAAATGATGATGTAAATAAATCACAAAGCTCAAACGATACTTTCCCAACAGGAATGCATATTGCAGCTTACACAGTCATTATTGAAAACACAATCCCTGGAATAGAACAATTGCGTGATACTTTAGAAGCAAAATCATTAGCTTTTAACAAAGTCGTTAAAATTGGGCGTACTCATTTAATGGATGCTACTCCACTTACTTTAGGGCAAGAATTCTCTGGCTATGTTTCACAATTAAATCATGGACTAAGAGCATTGGATAATACTTTAGATCATTTGTCAGAAATTGCTTTAGGAGGAACAGCTGTTGGGACTGGAATTAATACTCCTGCTGGATATTCTGATCTAGTAGCACAGTATATAGCGGATTTCACTGAATTACCGTTTGTAAGTGCTGAAAATAAATTTGAAGCTTTAGCCGCTCATGATGCAATAGTTGAGAGCCATGGTGCTTTAAAGCAATTAGCTGTTTCTATAAATAAAATAGCTAATGACGTCAGAATGTTAGCGTCAGGACCAAGAAGTGGAATTGGTGAAATTATCATTCCATCTAATGAACCAGGATCATCCATCATGCCAGGAAAAGTAAACCCTACACAATGTGAGGCTATAACTATGGTTTGCGCACAAGTAATGGGAAATGATGTAGCTATTACAGTTGGAGGAATGCAAGGACATTATGAGTTAAATGTATTCAAACCACTAATGGCAGCAAACTTTTTGCAATCAGCTCGTTTAATTGGAGATGCTTGTGTTTCATTTGACGAAAACTGCGTTCAAGGCATAGAACCAAATTACGAAAACCTAAAAAAGAATTTAAATAATTCCTTGATGTTAGTTACAGCATTAAACACTAAGATTGGTTATGAAAAATCAGCTAAGATTGCTAAAACTGCTCATCAAAATGGAACAACTTTAAAAGAAGAAAGTATTAATTCAGGATACCTTACTGCTGAAGAATTTGATGAATGGGTACGTCCAGAAGATATGTGTGGAGGATTGTAATTTACATACTAGATATTTAATCAAAAAAGCCGAGCATAATGCTGGGCTTTTTTATTCTATTTCTTAAAATAAATTAACTTTCCTCACTCTTAATATCAGCAACAAAGTGTTTTATTTGTTGTTCATCTTCTTTTTTACAAACAAGTAAAGTCCCTTCACTTTCAACAACAATATAGTGATTTAAACCTTGTAATACTACTCGCTTGTCGTTTGGTACATTCACAATATTGTTTGAAGATTTATACAACATCACCTTATCTCCTAGTACAGCATTCTTATTTTCATCCAAGTCCAAATGCGTATACAAGGAACCCCAAGTACCTAAGTCGCTCCATCCAAAACTAGCAGGGTAAACATATACCTTATCCGATTTTTCCATAATTCCATAATCAATAGAAATATTTTTACAACCAGGAAAAACTCTATCAATATATTCTTCTTCTCTTTCAGTATTATAGAGGGGTTTTCCTTCTTCAAAAACAGTATAAATATCATTTAGGTGCTTACGATAGGCTAAAGTAATTGACTTAGCACTCCAAACAAACATGCCCGAATTCCAAAGAAAATCGCCACTGTCTAAAAAATTAAGAGCCAATTCCTGATTTGGTTTTTCTGTAAAAGTTTTCACTTTTCTCACCTTTTTATGATTGACTAAACCTTGCTCAGTAAACTGAATATAGCCATAACCTGTATCTGGTCTGCTTGGTGTAATTCCTATTGTCAACAACACATCATTAGCTGCACTTAATTCCAAACAATCATTTACCACACGCACAAATTCATCTTCCTTTGTAATTATATGGTCAGAAGCTGCAATAATCATATTGGCATCAGGATTTTCGCTCTGAATTTTAAATGCTGCATAAGCTACACAAGGTGCAGTATTACGCATTGCTGGTTCACATAAAATATTTTTTTCTACTACATCAGCCAATTGTTCCTGACATAGGATTTTGTAATTCTTATTAGTAACAATAAGAATATTTTCAGCTGGACATATTTTTTGTAATCGCCTAAATGTTTGCTGAATTAGTGTTTCTCCTGTTCCTAATATATCCAAAAACTGTTTTGGCAAACTTGCCTTACTCATTGGCCAGAAACGGGAACCTATCCCTCCAGCCATTATTACTGCATAATTATTTTTATTCATTTTACTATTTCTTATTTTCAATTATTAAATACTACACTACAACAAAAAGAAATTCGTTTTATTGTACCCTACTAACTTCTGTTAGAGGATGAAACAAATAAACTCTATTTGTATCTTTTTCCTTGCAAGTAAATCTTTTTCTTAATTTTTTTCCTTTTTGAAACTCTTTACCATTACTAGTACTAAACTTATCTCCTTCCAAAATATCAGTAATGGTTATTCCTTTTTGCTTATCATATTTTCTTAACACTGTTGAAAGTCTAACGTCTGTGAAAGTTGAAGCTTTAGGGTTTAATAAATATAAGCTCAATACTTTATTAATGTCTTCAGGGAAAAGGTGAAGAAAATTTAATAACATAGCTTTAAACGTTGCTTTCCATTGTTCCCCATGCGGTAATACTTTATTACTGTGTTTTGTATAAACAAAAGCATGAGCCAATTCATGAGTTAATGTAATCAGAAAAGAATAAGGGTTTAAGTTATTATTTACACTAATAGATAACTTACCGTACTGTACTCTAAAGTCTCCCAACTTTGTTTTCCTTGGTTTTACAATAAGTAAATCAACACATAATTCATCTATCCAAGCCTGTAAAGTTACTCTGCTTTCTGAAGGAACAAATGAGTGAAAAGCATTCATTAACTTAATAATTGGTAGGCAATAAAGCTAGACAAATAAGCTAAAGCCCCCATATATAAGAATTGAATAGCTGGCCATTTCCAGTGACCTGTTTCTCTATAAACAATTGCTACAGTTCCCATACATTGCATAGCAAAAGCATAAAATAACATTAAAGAGATTCCAACTGCTGGCGTAAAGAATGCTTCACCAGTTTCCTGATTTTTCACACTCTTCATTCGTTCCTGAATGGATTGAATGTTTTCATCACCCACACTATAAATAGTAGACATAGTTCCAACAAATACCTCACGAGCAGCAAAAGAAGTAATTAACGAAATACCTATCTTCCAATCAAAACCTAATGGCTTGATAGCTGGCTCAATTGTTTTTCCAATCATTCCAGCGTAAGAAGCTTCTAACTTTTCTGCTGCAATGTGCATTTCAGCATCTACTTTTCCTGCCCATTTTTCTTCAATTTTTTCAAATTTATTACCTGGAGCAAAAGAGGAAAGCACCCAGAGTACTATGGAAATTGCAATGATTATTTTACCTGCATCAAACAAAAATACTTTTACCTTTTCCACAATAGTATACATTACCGTTTTCCAATCTGGTATTTTATATGATGGCATTTCCATAATATAATAAGAACGCTCACTTGAAATAATAATAAATTTCATTAAGAAAGCTATAGAAATAGCTGCTACAAATCCAATTAAATAAAATGCCATTAACACCAAACCTTGTAAATTAAAGCCCATGAATTCCTCAGCAGGTATAATCAGTCCAATAATCAAAGTGTAAACTGGGAGCCTTGCAGAGCAAGACATAAGAGGAGTTACCATTATTGTGATCAGTCTTTCCTTCCAAGAAGAAATAGTACGCGCAGACATAATAGCAGGAATAGCACAACCAGCACCACTTAACAGTGGAATAATTGATCTTCCGTTAAGACCAACACCTCTAAGTAATTTATCAGTAATAAAACTAACTCTAGCCATATATCCTGTATCTTCTAAAAAAGCAATAAAAGCAAATAAAAATGCTATCTGAGGAACAAAAATAACAATACCACCAAGGCCTGCTAAAATACCATTGACAACTAAATCATTTAACAAACCTTCTGGCAATGAATTTGAAGTAAAAGTTTGTAATTGAACAAAAAGCCCATCAATTAGATCCATAGGATATTCTGACCAAGCAAAAACAGCTTGAAAAATGGCAAACAGAATAGATAAAAAAACTACATATCCAAATATAGGATGAATTAAAATGTCATCAATACTCTTAGTCAACTGATACTTTCCTGTTGGCCTACCCTTTTTAACACATAAATGCATTATCTCATCAATCTCCTTATAACGCTTTACAGTTTCTTTTGCTTGTACCCTTTCAGGTATAAGGTCATTGGCCTTACACAGCTGATTTATGGCGCATCTATTTAGGGATTCACCGCTAATTTCTTGCTTACACAATGCTAAGAATGAAGCATAATCATTCTCTTTCCCTCTTATTTCATTTACCCTTTCGATTACTGTTTTAAAAAGTTTGCGAACGGATAAAAATGGCTTAATAGGTTTCTTATATACTGCATTAATAATTGCTTCTCTTAAAATTTCAATTCCTTTTCTTTTTCGGGCATTGATAGCAACTACCTGAATACCTAACTCTTTACTAAGTAAATCTACATTAACAATTACTCCCTTTTTAGTTGCAATATCCACCATATTTAAGGCTAATACAACATTCATTTTTAGGTCAATAACCTGAGTAAGCAAAAATATTGAACGCCTTAAGTTAGTTGCATCAGCAATAACAACCGTTACATCAGGATAATCAACATCCTCATCATTACACAGAATTTGTTGCGCAACTTTTTCATCCATTGACTTTGGAAACAAAGAATATGTTCCAGGCAAATCAATAATTTCAGCGTCTATTTCTTTTGGAAATTTTGCTTTACCTACTTTCTTCTCAACCGTAATACCAGGGTAATTTCCAACTTTTTGTTTTAAACCTGTTAGAGCGTTAAACAAAGTTGTTTTACCTGAATTTGGGTTTCCTGCCAGAGCAATTTTAACCTTCATTCTACTCATTTTTTACTAGTTTAATTGCAATTTTTTCAGCATCATCTTTTCTGATACTCAGAATGTAAGAAGAAACTAAGATGGCAATAGGTCCTCCAAAAGGAGCTTTTCGGATCAATTGAATTTTTTCACCAGGAGTGCAACCCATCTCAAGTAACTTTTGCTCTAATTCTGGATCAGAAATCATACACATCTCACCTTTTATACCCACCTTCAAATCTGCTAATTTCTGCATGGGACAAATATAGTTATTAAGAATAAATCTAAAATAAATTGGAGCTAAATATTATTTCTGATAAATTTGAGTTGATGAGAAATTTGGACAAGTATTACACCCACTTTTTTTACTAACACCACAAGCGGTAAAAAAGAATAATGCCAAAATCAAAAAAAGATGATATTTTTGTATTTTTATAATCATATGCAAATCTAAATAAATTACTTAATTTAAGCCAATATGACAAAACTACTTCACCACCTAGGGCTTTACTTCATTATGATGAAGAAAGTCATAAGCAAACCAGAAAATTGGAGTATTTTCAGAAAACAGTTAGTACTTGAAATGGAGAAAGTAGGTCTTAACTCAGTAAGTTTGGTAATAATTCTTTCATTTTTTGTAGGGGCTGTAGTCAGTATACAAACTGCTATTAATATGAATAGTCCTCTATTACCTTCTTACCTGGTTGGTTTAGCAAGTAGAGATTCTTTAATTTTAGAATTTTCACCAACCATGATATCATTAATATTAGCAGGGAAAGTAGGATCAAGTATTGCTTCAGAACTAGGCAGTATGCGAGTTACTGAGCAAATTGATGCCCTTGAAATAATGGGAATTAATTCTGCCTCTTTTCTAATCTTACCAAAAGTTATTGCAGCCGTCTTCTTTTTTCCATTCCTTATAATTATAAGTATGGGCGTTGGAATGGTTGGTGCTTGGGTAGGCGGACTTTCAGCTGATATAACAACAGCCGATTTTATGTATGGTCTTAAATATGAATTTACTCCTTTCTATATTAATTATGCAATTATAAAAACTATATTCTTTGCTTTTATAATATCGACTGTATCGGCATATTTTGGCTACCACACTAAAGGTGGTGCAATAGCTGTTGGAAAAGCAAGTACTACTGCTGTTGTAACTAGTAGTATTCTCATACTATTATTCAATTATATATTAACTGATATTATTTTATCATGATAGAAATACAAAATATTGAAAAACATTTTGGAAACAATCATGTTTTAAAAAATGTATCCTTTCTTTTTGAAAGAGGTAAAACAAACCTAATAATTGGAGAAAGTGGTTCAGGAAAAACAACCCTTATTAAAATACTAATCGGATTACACAAAATAGATAGCGGAACCGTATTGTTTGATGGTATAGATTTTAACGCCATAAAAACAAAAGAACAAAGACTATTAAGGCAAGAAATTGGCATGCTATTTCAAGGAGGAGCACTTTACGATTACATGAGTGTTGAAGAAAATATTATGTTCCCTCTTAATATGTTTACAAAAAAAACAGAAATAGAAAAATTAGAACGTGTAAATTTCTGTCTTAAGAGAGTAAAATTAGAAGGTAAAAATAAACTAATGCCTTCTGAACTAAGTGGAGGTATGACAAAAAGAGTTGCTATTGCTAGAGCAATAGTAATGCAACCTAAATACTTATTGTGTGACGAACCAAACTCAGGTCTTGATCCAAAAACAGCAATAATTATTGACAACCTAATACAAGAAATCACCAAAGAATATAACATCACTACAATTGTCAACACTCATGACATGAACTCTGTAATGGAAATTGGAGAAAACATTACCTTCATCAATAAAGGTGAGATATGGTGGAAAGGAAGTAAAGATGAGTTATTAAATTCCAATAATAACGAATTGAATGATTTTGTTTTTGCTTCAGAACTTTTTAAAAGATTAAAAAAAGTATAATGAAGAATGTAAG
>Ga0209815_1001023_pt1 | contig 19295 bp, 52 predicted proteins | sample CoawatmetaG00DNA_FD_187507 | JGI IMG/M metagenome (GOLD analysis project Ga0209815, IMG submission 187507) | Marine microbial communities from the West Antarctic Peninsula - Coastal water metaG002-DNA (SPAdes) (version 2) | ecosystem: Environmental > Aquatic > Marine > Coastal ...
GAGCGGAAGGATAGAACTGCCCTACCTTCTATTAGCTGGATGCCAATCGAGTTTCTCTTAACTCCTCTTCCGCAAATGTTACTCAATCATATCAGGTGTTCAAGCCTCTATTGAGTGTGGATACCTTTCAGTTATCGTAAGGAGAACTAATCCCTAAACATACTAAGCCTCTTTTCTTATCTTATACTAAGATACAACAATTAAATGATATATCCAAGGTTTATTTCAATTAGTTTAAAATCTTTCCTCAAATGTTCTATCCCACTCTCTCTGAATGAAATAATCTAACTTCGATTGAATTTTAACAATTCTACCAATATCAGGCGCCTTTGTATTAGATACCTCATCTTTCAACTCACTAGTCCAATATGCAATCTTTGGCATGAATCCATTTGGATACTTATTAAATCCGATTCCTATGTTCTTCTTATTCATATAACTTTTGATTTCCGATTAATCTTTTTATTTCTTCTAAGGCTAATTCGATATCATCTCCAGTCTGATATGCATCACCTTTCCAACTCTCTATCTTCTCTACTTCGGTAATTATCATTTGGTTCTGAACCAATACGTTCATATCACTACGAAGTGTGTTTTCTATATCAGCCATTACTTAGATAATTTAGTTAATGAAACTAATGAACCATTACTCCACTTATGGGGAACTCCATTTACCATCACATACTTAGATGATGTTGGTTTGAACTTCACATCATTAGCTGGATTAGAAGATGCTAATTTAACTGATTTACTGAACTCTGCTTTGGTAATTGCTTTTCTTAAAGTCATTTATTGTTTTTTAAAAGGGTTAACGTAGTGAGGAGTTCCATCCCCCTCTTTCCTACACATCTAATATACGAAATCCATTTGACATACACAAGCTTTTTCGTATTTATTTTTAATTAATTAATCAATACTATCTTACTATTATCAATACTCACCACATTAGATGGGTCTATATATCCTTTAGAAATCTTATTCTCACTATAAATCGTATCAATAGCTTGAGAAGCTTTCGTTACGTTGATATACTTCTTCCCCCAAAGAGATTTAGTATAAGAAGGTCCTTTAGTGATTTGAACCATTTCTTTCATTGTAGAAGTTGGAGTGTTCTCAATACAAACTTTGCTGTATTTCATTACACCACTTTTTAAAATCTGAAGTTTACTTACTTTACTCATTGTTTTCGAATTAAAGGGTTAATCGTAGTTGGTGAGGTATCTCCCTCTCTTTCCTAACTACCCTCTAATATACGAAATACAAATGACATACACAAGTCTTTTCGTATTTATTTTTAATAAAACATTCCATTCCAAGCTAACCAACTTGGTTGCTCCTTCGTTCCCTTCTCAGGCTCAAAGTTTGTATAGTTACTCTTCACCTCTTCAGTATAAGCTACTAACCCATCATCAGATACGCCAACTAACTTACTTCGTAATGTACCAGAGTGGTTATCCGAAAACACCTCTCCTATTGAATTCCTTAATTCATCCATCTCAGCCTTACCGATTCTATTACTATCTAATTGCATTGTTTATATATTAATTAATAATCTTCCATATACGGAACACACATTTCTTCGATAGCTCCTACACATAGGTTTATCTCATTTGGTTCCGAAGCTCCTTGCTCTATCTCATCGATAGCTAATTGTAGGTAATCTGCAATCTCTTCTTTGTGTTGAGGAAATGAACTTATCATCTCTTCACAATATAATTTTAAAGTTTCCATATTCATAATTAACGTTTTAATATGTGTGTTGTTGGCAAATACTTTCGATGTATTGTAAATCCTCATATAGTTTTGATTCATCCGCTACCATCGTTAATGCAGTAGATAATGAATAATCTCCCATAGCTACTCCTTTAGCTAATACCCAAGCTTCTTCACCTATTAGGTTTTTTGGTAATTCGAACATCTCTAATTGATTACTCATATCCTTAGTAGTTTATCAAAGCCTTAGCTTTATTAATTTGAACATCAGTAGCCCCATATCCTTTAATATGTAATATTGCTTTCTCCATTGAGATTTGACCGAACACATAGTTTGTGGTTTGAGTCATATCGTATATCATTCGATATATATCAGGCACACTACAAAACTTTGGTCTGTTATCAACGTGGAGGTATTTAACACTAGCATCAATAGGAGTACCACCATCGGTCCTCATTCCACTTCTCTCACTTAGTTCGTACATATCTTCCATTCCGTTGAATCTCCCATATACAAATCTATCTCCGAAACTCCTTACCAATTTGATAATCTTATCATCAACCTCAGCACCTCTTTCATCTGATATGTACACACTCACACTATTCCCCATAGAGAATGAAGATGATGAACTCTGAACTACTACGTTCGGATAAAGTTTCTTAACGTATTGTTTAACCACACTAGCGGCAGCTGCCTGAGCCATTATGATTTTAGGTTCAACTGGATTACCTTGATAATCCGTTTTTCTTAAATGTTTGATTGGTAGTTGGAACGTCATTCCGTTCAACTCAAATTTGAATTTTTTAGCAGTAGCCATATTTGTTTTTATTTAAAGGGTTAATGTGGTAGTTAATTAGAGTTACATCTCAATCATTAACTACATGTCTAATATACGAAATATAATTGATTCTCACAAGCTTTATTTCACTTATTTTCAAATTAACAAACTATCAGTTTGTATATCCTTAGTAAAATAAACTTAGCAAGTTTTGAGTATCCACTTCAGTAGCCACTCTAAAGGTTGATTCAGATGGAACACAATTCTTAGAACCTTTGTATTCCTTCTTAGCCATCTTATAAGATTCCTCCTTTGTTTTAGCGTAGTTAGAATTCCAACCTCCACTTTCAAAGTTAAAGTTCCAACACTTACTCTTCCCTATATACGATAGAAGATTAACCTTCTCTTCCAATATAGGAGATAGGGTAGTTCGGATTTCCTTCTTACCTCTTCCAGAGAGTTTTAAGGCTTTAATCTGATTCTTTAAAAGGAATTGAGCTTCCTTCAAGCTTTTCTTAGTTTCAAATACTTTCATAATTGTTTAATTAAAGGGTTAATGGTTTATGAACAAAATAAGTTAGTAGGAACCTCAATTCCTTTTTGTTTCTTTATCTGATAGAACACATTGAAGAATGCTTTGTAAACTTTCCCAGCATACTCTAATGAATCGTTTGGTGTTTTCCACATCATCTCTCCACCATTCATTCGGTGTTTGTTAACAACTTTGATTTCCCAACCTTTAAGGATTAGGTTAACTATCTTTTTCTGAGCTGGAGTGAACTTAACTCCCTCAATACTCTCAGTAAATTTTTCTATCTTATTCATATCGTTTAATCTAATTGGGTTAACATTGGTACCTCATCTCCGAACAACCAACACTCTAATATACGAATAACAAATGACATACACAAGCTTTTACGTGTTTATTTTCATTTATTTTTGCTTATTTCCCTATTTTGATAGAGTAATTCCCAGCTCTGCCGAGCCACCCAAAGCACCATTTAAACCTGGCTGGGTTTAGTTTTCCCTAATAGGACAAACAAAGTATTTACGTAGGAATTCATAGACCCTGCTCTGTCCCTGTCAAAGATAGTACTACTCCACCCGCCTCACCCTTAAAGGTACGAAAAATAATTGACATAGCCTAATTTTTAGCTATATAGTTATTAACACTTTATTGTTGATATCTTTTTTATTCAGCTATTGCTAGCTTTTCATTGTTAATAACTTTTTTGTTGATAACTTTATTTGTGTATGTGGATTCTTTTTTGTATCTTTGCACGATTTTAGCCCCATTATTGTACATTAAGCCCAAATTTCCCCAAGCTCATAGGAGGCTCTCTAAGAGGGTTTAATCTTTAAAAGGTGTTGGAGGATGGGTTGAGGCTCATAGTATATGAAATTGCCCCAGAAAACTTTTTTGCTAGCGAACAACACACACATAAGCCTCATCACCCCATTGATAGGGTATTTTAGCTATCCTTCTCTACTCCAATATATTAAGTTGTGGGGAAAAGTGGTAAGAAGTAGGGTATTATGGGATACACTCCCAAATTAACCTATTTGTATATAAATATTGAAATGTATAAAGATATCCCTCCATCGGTAGGGTTAATTAAATAACCATATCATAATTGATTATTGAACGCTCACTCCTATCGGAGTTCGCTTGTGGTTATAGGGGTTGTTTAGTTGTGTTACCTTCTACTCTTTTATATATCTTATTCTCTTTTATACTATATACGTTTACTATACTGAGGGATACGTTATATGTATGTGTTCCTTTATATAGTTCTTATGTACGTATTGTATTATCTATTGTATTACTCTCTTTATTACTTCTATTTCTATTATTAGCAATATTATTATTAGTAAGGTTTTCACAGTTCGAGTTTGAATGAATTCTTTGAAATGAAAAACCCACTATCTCTAGCGGGGTTTATCATAATATATAATTTAAAGAGTTAGTAATAATATCTATCGTAGTAATTCTTTTCACCTAAATCAGAATCATTTTCTGATAGGTATCTAAATCCGTTATAATTACCACCACTCATTAGTACATTAGTAATCATACAAGAGATACCGGCTTTGAATTCGTAGTTTGCTATAATATCAGTTCGTTTTAATTGAATGTTAGCCCATTCTTTTACTTCATTTACAATAATAGTTTTTTTACCTTTTAACATTTTGTTTAATTTAGTGGGTTAATATAGTTAGTGAGTTGGAATCCCCTCTCTTTCTTAACTACATACTAATATACGAAACAGGATTGACATATACAAGCTTTATCTTACTTATTTTCATTTAGATATTCTACTAATGGACTTATCTTTGAGTAATCCTGCCCATTGTGTTTCAATATTACATTCTCTTCAGAGGTTGTGTAGTTCCAAGTTAATTTAGATTTGATTTCATTTACGATTGTATCTATTGTAGGATTTTCCATATCCATAATATCCAATGCCAATTGGGTAGCTCCATACCAATGTTCTTTTACTCTTTCACCATTCTCCAAAGCAGATTTAGTAATCTTCCCAGTATGGAATTGTTTTGTATTAGCCTTATCCCAAACACCAACTTGGATATTCCGTTTGATTAATTGTTTCAAATGGGGTTTCCTTTTTAGTATCTCCAACTCTTCTAATATATACTCAGCCGTTAAATCTAATTTGTTTATCATACTACAATAATACGAAAATTAAATGAGATATCCAAGGAATTTAACACTTATTATAAACAGACGAAACCCAAACTCAAATAAATGAATAAGGGTTTCCGAAATCTTACAACGACTTCAAATGTGCCATAACTCCGGCTTATATTTTAATGATTGTACTATCTTCATATTAAAGAAAATCTTTATTATTTGTTGTGTCGTAATACAAGTACATACGCACAACACAGAATATAAATAATAAAAATTACTTACTTTTCTGCTTCATATCGTGTTTATACCTTACATAAGAATTTACAAAAAAGAATAGGCTTGTTAATAGCCAAATCCAAGTCATAAAGTCTCTATCGTTTTCAATGTCATACGCAAAGGCTATCCAATTTAATAAGCCTATTCCAAATAATATATATCTCATAATCCGTATTTTTTAAAATTCATATTCTAATACGTTAGTTTTGAAGTAGTAGTTGAATATCTTACAATCAGGATCAAGTAAAAGCATAGGTAACATTGTATCTCCTATATCATTGTTATCTATATGGGATATATGTATTTCAGTAAAGAACTTAACATATTTCTCATAGGTTTTCTTTCCACCGATACACCAATCTATATTTTGCCTATCAGCTTCAATTATCCCATCCTTAGTATCAACTATTATAGTTCTATTCGTTAATGGTGGTAATTCTAAATTAGTATTGTAACCTACCAAGCATCTACTCCCTTCAGTTAATCGTTTAAAGTGTTGTAAATCTTCTGAGGATTTCCACATAAGTTTGTTATCCTTACCTATGTATCCTAAATTATTAATAGCTATTATACCTTTCAATTCGTTGTTTGTTTTATATATTCGTATCTATCTTCCGATTCCTCCCACTCATATAAATGGGTATAGAAATGTTTCCTATACTCTAATCCTCCACTAAATGTTTTATCACACCGGCTACATTTAATAGATTTCTTCATCAGTAATATGTTCTTTATAATTTACCATTATGTCTAATTAACCAGAAAATGAACCAAACTAACATAAGAGGCCATAATAACAAAAATAAAATCCTTTCTATGTTTTCTAATTCATGCTCACCACCTTTTAATATAATATCAAAAAATAGTATAACACACAAACCTATAATTGTATATGTTAACATATTAGTACGTTTTTGTTTTATTAGAAATATCCCACATCTTTCTGGCCAAATGTAACTTACGTTCCAATTGTGAAATGGATTCTCTTTGTTGGCTCAAATGTTCTTGCATTAGTTTGATTTGATGTTCTAATTTAGAACATTTATCATCTAACTTAGATTTACTCTTAAAATATGTTCTCAACTTCTTTATCATTTAATTAATATTTTCTTATAAAATACATCCATTATCATTAAGACCTATGAAATCACCCCATAATATAGATACCATTACTAAATCATTAGCAGGGTTGAACGATATTTCAATAGGTTCTATTAGATTATTATAATCTTTTAATATCTTATTAAGATACTCCAATTCCTTTGGTTTAATGTAAAAATATACTTTCATAATCAATTTATCTCATTTTTATTCTATACACAATAGCATCCATCTCTGTGTATGGTGAATTCATTAATTTAGAATATACCATACACCCATTAGTTCTATTGGATTTCACTTCAGTATCAGCATATCTCTGAGCTATGAACAACGAATCACATACTGCTACCAGCTGCGATTGTCTATTTTCATCACCCATTTCATACGAAATTACAACAAATGTTTCCATTATTCCTCCCCAATACGTAATATTGGTATTGTAATTTCACAAAAATCCTCATCAGTAGGAAATACGGAGGTGAAATTCATTTTGGTTTGTAACCCATTATTCAATCCCCAAGTTTTATCTATAAAGTATATTGTATCGGTACCTTCAATACTACTCAGCTTTTTACTTAAATGAAATGGAACATTTGGTGTTTTGATTCTTTTTACTTCTTCTTCTTCTTCGTCTTGAAACATATTTATATTTATTTGATTACTAATATACGAAATTATTTCCATATATCCTAATTATTATACTCTGAATATCTGAGATATCCGGCATACACTCCGATTATCACAAATATTATTAATTCTATTTTCTCCATTGTGGCATTCCTCTTAATTTTCCTTCAGTTTTTTTAAGTAATTTAGCTGGTATTCCAACATATACACCAGACTCTTCAATGGATTTAGCCATAACTCCACCAGAACCTAACGTTACATCCGATACACTAATTACAACTCCAGGAGAAACAACAGCCGATGAACCTATGAAACAATACTCTGAAATATAAGATGAGCCACCAGTTGAAACATTATTAGCTAAATGAGTTTGTTTACCTATAAAGGTACCATGTCCGATACAACAACCAGGTGCCATATTAACCCCATCTTCTAAAATAGTTAGTTCATTAGCTGAACCTCTTACTATTGATGAGTTAGAACCTATAATACAATCATTACCAATTTTAACTCCACCAAGTTGTTTTAGAAATACCTTCACATCACCATCCCATACCCACATCATTCCTTCAGTTCCAATTGTACAATTAGCACCTATCTGAACATTATTACCAATAGTTGTATTTGAATAGATTACTGAATTAGGTCCAATTGTTACACCATCACCAATCACCACACCATTTCCAATAACTACTGATTTATGTATTTCACAATCTTCACCAAAAGTATAACCATCATCGGAAAATATAAAGTTGTTCTTTGCTTTATGTGATAATTTATAAAAGTGTAATTGTGGGTCATTTGTAGTAATTTGTACAACCGATGGATGGATGTTTTCAAACTTCTTTTTACAAATCAATTTACAATCCCTCAAATGAGAGATATGTTTTACTTTATCACCTACATAATAAGTAATGGAACCTCCAACGGCATTTTTTAAAATAGATAACATTACTTAATTTTCTTTACAGGTAATCCAGCATATACACCCTCTTCTGTTAAATCTTTATTAACAAATCCCAATGCACCTACTACGATATTATCACCAATTTTAGTATCAGCTGCTATCTTAGAACCAGCTCCAATATAAGTATTTTTACCTATGATGGTTCCATGCTTAGTAATTCTTTCATGTGTTGAACCTAATGTAATTGTATGAGGACCTAAGAAACATCCTTCTTTTAATAATACACTTTCTGTTAGAATTGTACCATACTTTATAGTTACATTCTTTTCAACTACACAATTAGCCGCAGTTCTGATTCTACCTTGTACAATTGAATTTTCACCTATATCGTTATTCTTACCGATTTCACAATAGTTACCAACTACTGCACCTTTTCTAATTATAGTACCACTTAGTATAACATTAAAGTTACCAACACTAGCACCATCTTCAATAATTACATCCTCATCTATGAGATTATATTGACCTACATTCATCTTACTCTTACTTATTTAAAATTAAACTTCCTTTTAATAATATTCTATCACCCTTTTCAGATGCAAAGTAGCTATTCCTACCATGAAGTAGGTAACTATCTTTCCAAAATACAACATCATTATCCTCTAATATAACAGAATCTAACATTCCCGAATTCTCTATTCTATTATTTAAAAACTCTTTAAACTCATCAACCAATTCATCAGCTTCTGTTGTGTTCGGATATCTTTTAGCTGGTGGGAAGTTCCAACTTAATTTCCAATCCCCATTATCTGATTTTAATATTTGGGTAATCTTTTCTCTATTTCCTTTTTTATGTCCAACTGGTATAGTTAATAGTTTATCAATCAAATCAGTTCTACCATCGTACTCCATTAATGAAACTAATTTGTTAGAATCAATGAATGTAGTTGCTCCACCCATAGGTGCCTTCTTCAAACATATTAGAAATTTGATATTTTCTTCAAATTCAGGAACATCCTCAAATTCAGTATATGAAGTATCTGTATGTAATGGTTGTGCATTTGAGGATGTTCTATACTTCATTTGCTCAGCCGGGTCATATGATATTTCAATCAATGTATTTTCAGTTGGATTTCCAGTATACAAATCCTCACCAGCTCCAATTATTTTACCAATTGATTTAACAAAATTTTGTAGATAATCATCAACTTTTTGAGTATTTTTATAATTTTTTATCACTAAAACCTTATAATTATTAAGAATATCCAAAAGTTCACTTGGTTGTTTAATATCTAAATAATCAACTTCTTTAAAAAATTTCATTACTTATTTCCTTTTGTATAAATTTCAAATTTACTTAAATCTGGATATGATAATTCTAAATCCTTTTGGTGTGTTTTACTACCATCGGGATTGTAAAATTGCCCCATAAGTAACAACCCCCTCGCTGCTAATTCAGGCATCATATAAAAATTCCATCCTAACATATCTAAATTATCATCGTGATATGATACAGCTCGTCTACCACTATATCTTGCTCTTTTGAACCAACGATAAGCCTTTGGGTCATCAGTTAGTATAGCCCCTCCTTTGGATAACTTAAAGTGTTTATATGGACCGGTGAACGATACACACATATGTGTATCTGATTTATACATATCAGCTGTAAACGATAGTGCAGAATCCCATACATTTGAACCTTTTAATTCATAAGCTCCTTTTAACTTACCCTTTCTAACCTGTGGGTGTTTTGTATCCCAACCAACCTTTAGACCAGCATGAATAATTTCACAAGGTACTGATGGGTATGTTACATTTGGAATCACAATAGTATCAGTTTCTATACTTTTATTAACATAGTGTTCATAATATAACGATAGGAATAATCCATTACTTAGATTATCCAATGTTACTGCGTATTTAGCACCAGTATAACTAGCTAACTTTTCTTCAAACTCTTCTGTAACTTTGTAAACTCCGTAACCCATATTTATCTTCTTAAATTATCAACATAGTTATTTAATCCATTTTCATCTAAAGCTGTCCAACATTTAAAAGCAACATCACCATCTTTAAATTTATCTTTCATCAATATATCGAAGCTTCTACCTATATCAAATGAGTAGATATCAGTATCCATTATTTCTTTTGTTATTTTAGCTGATATAATATGACCAGCTTGTGTAAATAACATAGTAGGTTTATCTGAATTGTTATCAATTTCTTTAATTTCACTTATATATTCATCAACCATATCAATAGCTCCTACTCTTGGTATTTGTATAAAGTTAAAATTCTTTATCTTAAAAATCTTATCAAAACCACCAAATGTACCTGGACCTAAGAATATAACATTGAAATCTTTTTCGTTTAGTAGTTTAAAAACTCTACTCCATTCACCTTTTATAGTGTAATGTTTCATAATACCAGAATAGTAATAAGTTTGCTTAGTTACATCAGTTAAGATATGAGCAAATTTACTTCTATGTTGTTGAACTGGATGCGATTCACTCCATATACCCCAATGAGTACCTAACCCAACTCCTAATGAAATTCCAATATGAACACTATTTGGTAAATTTTCATACTCAAATACCATCTCAATTAGGTTCTTAATTAGAGGTTTTTGATTATCAGAATATTTATGCCAATTACCTAAACCCAGTCCCTTAGCTTTGTATATATTTGAAATATAACCAGCTATCTCACCATATCGTTTTTCTTCTAAATGAGGTTGTAATTTATGCCAATTCTTATAAGTCAATTTAAAAACATCTACGAACCCATGATTCATTCGCATAAATTGAAATGGTTCATCTTTTTTAATCCTATTCAAAAAGTAATCAATACCAGGAATATAAGTTGGTATATTAGTATATTCTAAGTTTGTTGTTTTCACTTAAACCAGCCGATTTTCTGTCCTTTTTTAACTCTATTATTGTACTCTTCAACTGAACCTGGGTATCTAAATGCCCAAAAGATAATCAATATAAAAGTAATCCCAGCGTACAATACTACTCTGACTGGTAATGTGAAGTACATAGATAATAATGATAAACACATTACACCCACCATAGCATATCTACCTCTATATGGGTAAATTCGTTTTGTTTCCCAATTGGTTAGATATTTCCCAAACAATTTATGTTCATGTATCCACTTATTAAATTTCTCAGATGATTTACTAAATGCCCATGCAGCTAGTATCACAAAGAACGTTGTTGGAACTCCGGGTAGGATGATTCCGATGTAGGCACAACCTACGAAAAATAATCCTAAGATTGCCCATAATGTTTTTCTCATAATATTTATTTATTTAATTCGATTTCTACTTTATTCCAATAGTGTAGAGTACTACTACGTTTATAACCTTTAGGTCCACCATTCCAATTTCTTGCAATTGTTTCAAAATCAGAATCTTTGTGATGGAACTCTTTCCAAATTAAGAACATTTGGATAGATTTTTCTCTACTGAACCTATCCTTACGTTTGAATCTAATTTCACTACGTTTCAGTTTTAGTATCCTATTAACCTCTCTAATCATAATAGGTCTGATTTGTAATACACCAATAGATGGTTCACCTAAGTTAACATCACCAATAGCAGAATCATTTCCTTGTGATTCAACTTGTATTAATGCTTGTACCAAATCAGATTCATCCATTATTGGTAATTCAACTACAATTTCTTTTATTGGCATTGGTTCCAAAGTTACAATTGGTGTTACAATTGTTCTAGCTCTATAACTATTACCAGCACTCAATAATAAAAATGTTCCACCTAATAGTAAAACTGATGTTAAAATTCCTAAAAACTTCTTCATATATAAGTATTTGTTAAACTTCGTTTTGTTTCATATCTTCGATATACTGCTTTCTCAACTCATTTAAGAATGATTTTTCAGTATCAGTATAATATCCTTTCTCTTGTATAACACTAATTCGTTCTCTACTCGCTTCTACGATATGGGTATCATCATCGATTTGTTGTTGTTTTAACCATTTATCAATTTCCTTTAATCCCTTATCCAATTTATTCTCTAAAAAATGTGTTGTCATATTACACCCTATAACTTATCTAAATAGTTTGTTAGGTTATCATAAATCTCCTTACCACTTTGAGACATTCGTTGGTAATCAAATTCTAAATCCTCAACCATATTGGTAATCTCCATTAAAATATCTTTCACCTCATCTTGAGTAAAAATCTTATCAGTATATCCACTTACTTTTCCAGCCATAATATTATTTTGTTCTACCAAATATACGAAATTTAATTCATATATCCTAATTAGTTTTGTTTATTTTTTAGATAAGTGTTATACTTAAATACCATTTTATTTAACATAGCTTTTTGAGTTTCATCATAGTGTTCTTTTTTCAACATACCATGCAACCAAGACACTTTAATACCATGCATTTCATCTGATTGTGTGAGATACCAAGACTGTAAAGTTCTTAGAAATACCCTTTGTTCATCTGAAAATGTTTCTATGGAATGATTCATTTATGCTGCTTCCTTTCTAATTAAGTTTAACAACACTTCAGTATCCAATACCACTGGTTTAATAAATTCAACTTCATGCTCTAAATAAGAATACTTATTATGTTCATCAGATTGAGCTGATACTATCTCCATTAGATGTTTTATTAAATCATTTGAATACATCAATACATCCGAATCTATTACGATTTGGAATTCCTGTCTACCTTTTGGTTTCCAATAAGGAATATCCGTATCTGAATAGTTTTCGTGATACTGAGCCATTACTTTTACTGTACAATTCATATTTTAAGTTTTAAAAGTTATCTCTTACTGAATTTCCTAAAATCATTTGTGATGTTTGGGCGATACCAAAACTAGTGGTGTGTCCGAATTGTGAACGACATATGTTCATAGTATCCTCACTATGAAATTCTAAATGTACATCATATTCATCGGTTACTGCAATCCACGTTTGTTCCCAACCATCGTTGAGGAAAGTTACCCACGCCATTTCTTTGTTTAATTCTAAAATCATAATTATTTAATTTAAAGGGTTATTATTCGTATTTCTTTACAATTTCATTTAATTCATCATGAGCTAATCCGCTACAATTATTGTAAGCCAATTCATATAACTCTTCTAAATATTCGTTTAACCTGTTATATTCTTTCACTTCTACCCAACTCCCATTAACATCATCAAACATCCCATCTCCAGCTCCACAAGTGTATTTTTGTACTCCCATCATAACCTTTATTTGTTTAATTTAATTTTTAATAACTCTTTGAATTTATCTTCGATTAACTGGTATTCGCTGTTGTACATTTCTATATTTTCAACAATATCCATTAATTCTTCTAGTGTAATTGCTTTCATAACCTTAATTTAATCCGATTAATAGTTTCTTATAATCAACAGCGAAGATACCTAAAGTACCAATCATCATTCCCATAAAAGAGAATGCCATTTCGTTATCCACACCAGCAAAACCGATATAGGTTTGAACGAATCCATTCATAGTTCCGATTGATAATCCGAAACCGATAATAATCATTAAAATAGCTTGATAATTTTTCATTTTATTTGTTTAAAAGGGTTAGTGTTGCAAACCAATCTCTCAATCTTAACAACACTCTAATATAAGAATAATAAATGACATATCCAAGGAAAAAGTGATTTATTTTAATCTAATGGGTTAATTCCATTCTTTTCCATAATCACAGAGATAGATGGTTGGTAATCTCTATCACCATCGGTATCAAAATCGGATATACTCTCTAAGTTAAAGGTACATCCATTGGTAGTAAATGGGAATGATATTACAACTGCTCTCTCCCACTCTTCTGAGAGGTAATCGTAGTTTGATTTTTTAAGGTAAATACCTTCAACTCCATTGTAAAATCCACTACCTATGTAAGGAATTGTATCAAGAACAGCTTCATTGCCTTCCCAAGTCAAATCAATGCCATTTGATTCCAAGTGGTCACCTAATGCTTTGAATTCTTGTCTAAATGTTGTAATTTTTGTTGTATAATTCATATTTTTTATTTTAAAGGGTTATATTTTTGTAATTAAATCTTCTCTAATAAATGTACTTAGTAAATTATTTGAAAGTTTACCACCATCATATGTAAAATCATATAATGGGATACCATTTGCTGGGTGGATTCCCCTAACTTCAGATATTATACCCACATCGCCACAATACGTAACGATATCACCTAATTTAAATTTTCTAATCATATCTTAAAGTTTTACGATTGATAATGTAGGATTGAATACTGTTTGATATCCACTCTTTTTATAAACACTATTAGTGAAACAATCAATAACCATATCCATAAAATCTTTCAACATATAAGTTCCATCAGAGGAACCAAATCCGTGTCCTTCATCCCAATCAGAACTCCACTCTTCAACGACTTGAGTAGAGATATCTACTAATTCGGAAAATTGGATTTGTTCTTTAGAGAACATACTAGCGAATGATGGGATTCTAATTGCTTTTTCAATAAGTGATTGTGGTTGTACTAAATAATTCATATATTATAATTTAAAAGGGTTAATGTGTTGGTGAGAACTCCCCCACTCAACTACACCCCTAATATACGAAATTGGATTGACATACACAAGCTTTTTCTCACTTATTTTCAAAAAAAAAGAGAAGCGTTAGCTTCTCTTGGTTTAAATTGTGTAGAAATAAATTAATCTTTATCCTTTGATAATAACTCATCTAATTTTTGTTGTAACTTCTGAATATAGTTGCTTCCAAATTCGGTAGCCTTGTTCAACTTTGCTTCTAAAATTTCTTTTACTATTTTTTCTTTTAATCCCATAGTGTGTGTGGTTTTCTATAAATATATGTGATTTCATATAATTTTATTAATTATTGGTTATTTGTATGTAATTAGATATAATCTTCTGGGGTTTCTTCTATATCCTTTAAGTGGTCGTTATACCATCCAATCATATCATCATGTAATTTATGATTCTGATTATAGATATCATCCCGATACTCATCATCATCCCATATTTTATCAAAATCAACCTCTACATCTAAATCTTCTATATCATCATAACCTTTAGCGTAGATGTATGCCCCAACCGGATTAAATCCTTCATCTTCATAATTACCTGAGATATAACAATCTTCCTTTATAGTGTGTAATACTTTTGCTAATTGTTCTAAAAATTGCTGTGGAACACTCCAAGCAGATGTTAACATTAAGTGAATACAGCTACAATCATCATCATATTCAAAATAAGAATGTATCCACTTAGCACCTAAATTACTGATACACCAAGCATAATCTATATCATCATCATTAGGTAAATCATCATAAATACGTTTTATCAATTCAGTTGTCCATACCTCATACTTCCCTTCATCAGGTGTAAATATTTCTTTTAACTTGTTTGCTACGTTTATATCCCCATTGGTAATACGAACGTAAGTTTCCATATGATTTGCCATAACTTATTCTTCTATTAATTCATATGTAACATCATCAGAAATAGGTTTATCTCTTAAAAATTCCATATCATCTTCTACTTCTTCAATGATATCCCATTTATCTTCAAAATCACCTTCTTTGTATGCTTTCGCTTGTTCATCAGTTAATTCAGCTTCATACCAAATATATGTAACCTCTGAAATCATTCTTCTTAATTTTGGCATAACTTAATCTACGTTAGTTGATTTTATTTCAAAATATCCTGTCCTTGTAAAACTCTCATTTGGTACACCTACATCCATCCAATCATCACAAAATTTTCCTCTGGAATCTGAATATGGTTCCATACTATCCCACGAATCCATAAGTGTTAACTCATATGATTCATCATCACCATAAATTTCTTTATTAGTATCAGCCCATTCTTCGTTATCACAAACATTATTTGTTAGGTACTCTAATAGATGTTCTTCGGTACTACCTTTATATGGTGGTACACACTTAGTAAGTTTCTCTACATCAACCTCAATAGGTTCAGATGCTTCCCACACAGTGTATCTCTCACACTTTCTTACATATATCTTTTCACTCATAACTTATTTAAGTTTTTTAAGTTGATTTAATAATTCAGGATGTTCCAATAATAATTTTGGGTTGTTTTTTAAAGTTTGAATAGTAACATCATTCTTTAACTTAGTAGTACTCCAACCATGTGCACGGGATGTGTAAATAGGTATTGGTGGTAACTCATCACCTGTAAATCGTTTACCAATATAATCCTCACCTAAGATTCTCACATCAGGTTTAAAGAATTGAATTAAGTTGTACAATTCATCTTCAGTTTGATAAGTATAAACTGCATCAACTGATTCCATTTCCATTAAAGTATTATATCTTTCAGCTCTTGGTACTACGGGTGTGTACTTATTTTCCCTATCTAATGATGGGTCGTTCTGAAGAAACACTATGAAGTAATCACAATGTTTCTTAGCTGTTTGGAATGTGTAAACATATCCAGGGTGAATGATATCAAAGTTACCAGCGGTAAATCCGACTATCTTTTTATCTTTCCTCTCAATCATAACTTTTTGTTTATAACTTAAATATACGAATAATTTTTTAATTATCCTAATTTATTTTTGGTTTTTTGATTTGAATCTAATCGATTCCGATTTTTTAGCATGCTTAGTCTTTCTACCCTTAACACGTTCTCTCCATAGTTTGAATGAAGAATCTCTCAAATTAGTTCTCATAATCTTTCGAACATCATTCTCTTTCAATCCATATTGAAATTCAATAGCTTCAAAAGGAGTTCTATCCTCCCACGCCATTTCTATAATTCTATCTAAATCTTTTACTTCCAAAATATTTGAACTGATATTAATAACACTGCTAATAACAATGATATAGCTGTTTTTGTATTGATACCTTCATTCATTAATATGAACGTCATTATAGCGAATACCACTATTCCAGAGGATTGACCTATGAATCTTCCCGGCCATAATTGACCATCGAAATGTTCAGCTAACAAAGCAGTTCCTTTGATGAATAGATATGAAATCATAGTACCACCTATCATAGATAGTATTATTGGATTCTTCTTAAACCACGGCCAAATAAACTGTCCATTGGTTTGTATCCAAATCATAGCTTGTCCTATTATAAATAGTCCAGCTCCATAGATTAGGTTTTTCATCTTTTAGAATTAAATCCTTTTATTTCACTAGCATCTCTATCCAACTTTTCCTCTAAACCATCTAACCTTATATTTAATTTCTCTAAATCAGCTGCGAAATCGGTAAATGCTTTATTTACATCATCAGCTATTTGATAATCATTTTGTTCCAATTGCTCTAGCTTCACTTTATTCACTGGTGCCTTTGGTTTGTTAGTTCTCACAACCAATATTGTAAGTAAAACTATTGGTGCACAAATCACCAAAAATATTAAAATTGCAACTAATACTGCTGCTATCATTTCCATCTCCATTTTGTTCTATGTTATAAAATTAAAATCTGAATTTCGTAAGTCAACATCCCTACCAGTATAAATACCTTCATTAAATTTATTGATTACCTTATTAATCAATTTTTCACTCACCCCAGCCACTTTCCAAAGTCCAGGATATACATTAGTAACATCTATTTTAGGTGAATCCCACCATGGTTTACCATTACCACTACTATATATTTTAACTCCGTTAACTATTTTATCAAAGCCCATATAATTTCTAAAAAAAATCAACTTAGTATAATCATGTTCATGTATTACACCTTTTTGTAATTGTTGAAAGAAGTTAAATACATATGGTGTAACTGCCTTTTGGTCTATAAATATTCCAATATCCAATGCTATTCGTAATGAATCATCTAATATAGTTTTAATACGATTATAATCAACATCTTCATCTACAATAAAACATACATCAGCATCCCAAGTTAATGGGTTTCTTGGATTATGTAAATATTCAGCGAATCCACCTACTAAGAATACATCAATACCATCCAATCCATTATGCAAATTGAATAAAGTATCTCTCCATTTAATTAGATTATATAGATTTGGTCTATCCCAAGCTCTTGTTGTTGAAATATCATCAAACGCTGCGTAGAATGTATTAACGGGTTCTACTTCGGATTCCTTTATTGTTACCATCTACAATCATTTTTAATTTTCTAGTCAAATCGGCTATAACTTTAGTGTTTCCACCTCCACTTTTACCTTTTTCGGATGCTATTGTTCCTTCAATGTTTTTTATAACTTCTTTCTTTCTACTTTCACTCATAACTTATTTGTTTAAATATTCTTTTATTTTACCATAGATTAATTTACTATAAATATCTGAACCTACTTCCGTTTGTGATACAACAACTCCTTCGAATGCATAAAATACTGCTTCCTTAATATCTGATTTAGAATACATTAATTGCGTATCAATCAACTCATCATTGACCAAATTAACATATTCTTTTGATTTTTTCCATAATTCAAATTGATATGCAAAATCAGTTGTATCCAAATCCAAATTTGGATGTTCATTCAATAATTGTTCTTTAACTCTTCCCATTTTTCTTATCTATATAATGTTACGATGTTTCCAAAGTGGTTATCAAATACCTCTAATAGGTTTTCATAATCTCCACTCCGCATATCCTCCATAATCACCAGTCCATTTAAATCCAATTGTTTAGCAAGGTTTTTAGCCGTACCTAATAGGTAATATGCGTTTCCTTGTGGACCTGTTAAATCAATTGTAATTCCACTTTCAGTTGGTTTTTTTAAAATTGCCATATCTTTTATTTTTTTAAAGGGTTAACGTTGTACATCAATCTCTCAATCTTAACAACACTCTAATATACAAAAAAAAGTTGGAACTACCAAATGTAATACCAACTTTCTTCAATTTATTTTAAGGAGATTTAACTAATTAATAGATGTATCTGGATACCAACTATCATACCCATCCTCTAATGAGTTATTAATTTCATTTATTTCAACATTTTCAATATGTGGGCTATCAATTGGTTCCATATATTTAAATATACTAATTTTAAATTTTCCCTAATCCTTTTTCGTTTTGAAAACCACTCACTATTTGGTATTGAAACTCTATCCATCCATTCCTTTATGGATTCCCCTTCTAATCTTGAATGTTTGTTACTCATATAGTGTATTCTCTTAATAAAAATTTAATCACGGGCTATATAAAACGACAAAGTTATTATTTCAAACTTCCAAGTAGTTGCCAAGACTACGATTCCCTCCAACTAAGGAGTATCTTATTAAATAGTGATTAGT
>Ga0209815_1001025_pt1 | contig 19291 bp, 27 predicted proteins | sample CoawatmetaG00DNA_FD_187507 | JGI IMG/M metagenome (GOLD analysis project Ga0209815, IMG submission 187507) | Marine microbial communities from the West Antarctic Peninsula - Coastal water metaG002-DNA (SPAdes) (version 2) | ecosystem: Environmental > Aquatic > Marine > Coastal ...
GTCTGTTACTTCACTAACTGAGTTAGCTTTAAGCTTACGTTCAATACTCTTTGTTAATAGTTTCATTTCACTATGTCCTTAATGGTTGTGTTGAATTGGTGTTGAAATCATATACATAGTTTACTGGGTCGGTACTCTCGACTACATCAAACCCGGTGGGCATAGTCCATACTCTGAACTTATCATTTGCATTAGCATATGCTTCATTCCTTGTAGCAAAGACTAGTCCATTGGTTTGGGTTTCGTAGTCACCAAAGGTAAACATCGGCTTATAGGTTGTTGTCATTTCGTATACCCCCCATCGTCTATCCCCTTAGCACTTGCAACAGTTAGTGCTAGGGTATCTGGAAGCTCACCATATGACTCCGACGTTGCATCATCTACTGGATCAATGCCAAGGTCATTACACAAACCTTCATAGTATAACAGGCCAGCAATACCTTCGAATTGCTCTCTTTGTATAAGTATTTTCATTTCAAGTACTCCCTTGTCATGCTGTCTTTAAATAGGTCACGTCCTGCATCAGTCCCCATATACATAAAGTTCCCTACGTAATTATCTGCGCTCTCATCTTTTGATAGGCGATTTGTTTCAATAGCTTTATCAAATGCTATAGTGACGGTTTGTTTCATATGCTGCATGTCTTCATGTGTCATGTTACATGTCCTCTGTATTAGGTTTTGTCAGGTGTACTTACTCACTCTATGTGAGCAATTACCCCATCCTTCATTGTGATCGTAGCAAAGAACTCACGCCCACCCCCTTCGATGTGTGGCCTACGTGCTCCACAAAATGTACCAGTAGGTTGGTATTCATTACCAAACATTGATGTTTCAGTATAAGCCAATGGCTTGCCAACCTGTTCTTTGAGTTCTTTCTTTGATGTGTAATGTATTAACATAGTCATGTGATAGCTCCCTTGTGTTAGCTGTTAACTGTGTACCTAATGCTATTAACACCAGCATTAAGCACACAGCATATGTAATTGTCAAGTGTATTAACTCACCACGTTATGCTGGTTGTTGTGCATCATTAAGAAGCTTAGACATTTGCTCAGGGGTTGCACCAAATGCTATCATAGCATTCTTTAATGCTTCGAGAGTAAATGTAACCTCTGGTTTAGGCTCTGGTTTAGCCGTTGTATCTACACAGGGTGAGCATGTTTGTGCTACCATGTCAGATACTCTTTTCTTAGCTGATTTGAGTGCCTTGGATATCATGGTTGTGCTTTTACCCTTTGCCTTAGCCTTAGCTAACTTGGTTTCGTTGGCCTTCACTAAGCCTTTGGCTTGACCTACGGTTTGCTTACGTTTCACAGGCTTGGCTGATTCAACTGGTTCATCAGGGGATGCCTTGGCTTCGATCTCATTAGTACGAAACTCTATAGCCGCATCAAGTTTGGCGATCACATCTTTGTTTACAAAGCGTGACTTCCATTTGTTGAGTTCAGCCAATGATTGCATAGCAATGACAGCCACTGTGTTATTTTCTACGAAAGGACGTGCTCTTAAGATACGTTGTGCCATGATGATCGATCCTTCATTGATAAGTTGTTGTTCCAACAAGAACACAGCGTCCTTATGGAATACGAGTTGACCCTCTGATGCTTTGCATCCCGCTAGGTCGTCACGGTGCTGATTAATCTTTTTGCCATAAACTTTAAGCTTGCCACGGCTTGCCTTTGGGCTAACAGCGACATCAAATCCTACGGCTTCAAGGTGCTGCCAATTCTGGGTTAGGGCCATTTGATTTTGCTCCGATTGGTTGATGTGAAAGAATAATAATGGCTTCGTAAGAAGTCAGCCATTATTTTCATTCATAAGAAAGATGCGCGTCAATCTTCTATTATGACAGTAGGGATTAGGGATTGTTCCAGCTTATATCTAGGATATAAAGGTAGGATATGGGGTAGGTTTTGAGAGTATGATTTACCCATAGGGTAGGGGGGATATGGTTGTACTTGACCCTTAAAGCGACGGTGGCGGCTCAGAAATCACACAATTTAATCGCAAAACAGGGGGAAGCTGACTATCAATCAGCTGGTTTGGCCTATAAAACCCTAGGTTTACTGCGATTGTGTGGGGATAAGGTGAGTAAATGCGGGTCACCACGCCTCACAGCGATCATATACCCACCTCATGCGGCTAATGCAGGGGTACGCAGGGGCCACGGGGGGCCTATACGTATATATATATGAAGTGTGCACAAAATCAGGTATTTCAACTGTATACCACATCACCATACACAGAGCCTACCACACATCATATTACAGATCGTACACCAGGACGGTACTATAGAGAACCTATGCCCCCCTGGATAGCAGATACTACCATAACATGTACATATTCTATTATAATAGTTATAGTAGCAATGGCAGAACCTAGCCAATGTGTGGAGTAGGGCCTCAAATCGTGTCAATGGGAAATCGTACATAGAGAGTGTTGCATAAATGTCACACTTAATCGATTATCTGCGGGCTACAGAGTTGCTGTATAATTTAATTTATACAGAGTGAGTCTTTCAGCTTGACTAAAGGTACAGGAAATGGGATAACTTGCAACTAAGGGGGGTATATAATAATATATCCTATGTAAAAACATAACCTTCAAAGAGTATTATCTTTATATATAATATAACTAAAACATATAAAGAATATTATAAGTTTAAACATACCAGCTTTAAGCCCTCCCTCTTAATACTGTTATAAACAAACATATAATAAACATATTATATAGAAGTTTACCCCCCTTACCCTGTAACTACTTTAACTTGCTTTGAGTTGTAACAAGATCAAGTGTAGGTGATTAGTTACTATTGACAAAATGTGTACTAACATGGTATAACTATGGCAAAAGTATCCTCAGATAATGTAGCAACTAAGAAAGACCCAGCTAAATGGGCAAGAGCTAAAGCAAAAGCTAAAGCTAAGATGGGTGGTAAGCATTCCGCAAGGGCTATGCAACTCGCTACTAAGTATTACAAAGATGATGGTGGTAGCTACACAGGAAATAAGAAGCCTGAGAATAAGTTATCTAAGTGGACAAAAGAAAAGTGGCAAACAAAATCTGGGAAACCCTCAAGCAAAACTGGAGAGCGATACCTTCCAAAGAAGGCAATAGAAGCATTGTCCCCCAAGGAGTATGCAGCAACCACAAAAGCAAAGCGCCAGGGGACTGCTGCCGGGAAGCAGTTCGTGAAGCAGCCAAAGGCTGTAGCTAAGAAAACAGCTAAGTTTAGAAATAAATCAGCAACAAGTAAGAAGGCATAGCATGGCTAATAAAACTGTATCTGCTCCTAGTGGGTTCCACTGGATGAAGTCAGGTAATAGCTACAAGCTCATGAAGGGGGAATACAAACCCCACGCTGGTGCTGTTAAGAAGGCATCTTTTGAAATTCAGAAGGTTCATAATCAGAAAGTTAATAAAGGGAATACCAAGTAATGGCTACAAAGGAAGAGGTACGTGCGCGTATAGCTAAGGCTAAAGCACTTAACAAAAGAACTAAGGAAAGAGCCATTGCTCGTAAGTCCATGACAGCTTCCACTGAGGGTGGCGAGTTCAGCAGTATCAAGAAGAGTGCAGATGCTACTGCATCTCGTAATAAGAAAGCTGATGCCGCTAAGAAGCGTACCGCTGCTATGGCTAAGCGTAAAGCTGCTATTGCTGCTCGTAATGCAAAGGAAACAGCAGCTACTCCAAAGGCTAAGAAGGCAGCTGTTACTAAACGTGCATTAGCTACCATACCCAAAAAGGATACCCCAACAGCCACTAAGCCTAAGCCAGCTAAGAAGGTATCCACTACCACATCAGACTCTAAACCAACATCTATCGCAGCAGCTAAGAAAGCTGGATCTTTATATTACTATAAGGATGGTGTGAAGATGGCGGCTGTACTGAAGTCAGACCTAAAAGATGGTGAATCATTAGGTCAGTATATGAATCGTATGACTAACAAGACTGCTAGGAAGCGTCCCCCTTCTAAGTCTAAGTCTAAGCCTAAGCAAAAGAGTGTAGCGCAAGCAAGGCGATTTAAGAATGATAATTTTGGGGATAGGGGTTAAAACATGGCAGATTATACAGTTGTAGATTGGGTAAGCGTAGAGGGTACACTAGCTGTTGTAGCAGCAGCTATTGAAGTAAAGCTTGAGTCATTAGATAGCACAGACAACCCCCTCTACATATCAGAAATATTTCCAATAGGTAGAACAGTTGGGCCACCTGTAAAACAAGTATTCCAGGCTTGTATTATTTATAAGGGCTAACCTTTGATCAACACCTTACATGGGCAGGTCATGCCCACAGATAATGCTACACCTCATTTCTTATGGAGTGAGTTAGCATGTAAGTGTGGGTGTGGTTCAGCGTACATAGCACCAAGGGCATTAGAAAAACTTGAAGCATTGCGTAACATGGTAGGCTTACCATTTCAAATAAACAGTTGTGCTAGGTGTCCTAGGCATAACTCGCTAGTAGGGGGTGCTCCATTGAGTTTCCATCGATCTACTGAAAACTCCCCAACCAAGGCATTCGATATCAGCTTACGTACTGTAGATAAGGCTGATCTAATTAGTGCTGCTCGACGTGTGCAATTCAAGGGTATCGGTGTGAACTATAATTCTTTTGTCCATTGTGATGATAGATCTAATAAGGCTGAATGGTGAGAACGTACACATGACTAACATAGATATGACTGAATTTGAAGGCCACCTAAAAGCTGATGGCTTTGACGATGCTATCATGGGCTTAGGGAGTCGATGTGGGGAAAATGATGTCTTAGTCTATAGCGCACATAAGTGCATAGATATCCTAATTGATAGCAATAGCATGGAGCCAGATGAAGCCGCTGAGTACTTTGAGTTCAATGTCCTAGGTTCATACGTAGGATCTGCAACTCCTATATTCTGTTGGGAGATTCAAAATGCTTAAAGTTATCTTGTCAGTCATAGATGTTTTGTTACGTAATCGCTAATGGTTAAAACCATAATGATAATCATGTTATTGCTCCATGATGGTAAAGTAGACTTCATCACAAAGGTCGTTTCTACATGTCCTTCAAAAGCAATAATTGAAATGAAATATGATAAGTTAAAGACACAGGGGGCTATCCACGATTGGTCTGCATTGTGTTTCGATGTCAATTTTGAAGAGAAGCCTGAGAGGTTAAAGGTTTAATAATGTTTGACGTACTGATGGGTATTGTATCGGGTGGGGCAACTGGAATATTTGGTAGTCTGCTAGGGCGTGTCGCTGGCATCTTTGAAGCTTCTCAAAAGCGTAAGAGCATGTCACTTGAGTTTGACCACGAGTTAAAGATGCAAGGTTTAAATCTACAAGCACGTAACCAAGAATTAGAGATCGAGGAGCGTATAGCATCTACGGAAACTGCTGCTTCAATGCGTTCAGCATCATATGGTCATGACACTGGGTACGGTAAGCCCAGCAAATGGGTAGTTAATATTCTCAGATTGGTAAGGCCATTCCTTACAGTCATGCTCTTAGCTCTCACTGTAATGGTATTTATTAACGTACATGATGAGGGGCTGAAGGTTAATGTAATTAATCAGATCCTGTTCATGACAAGTATGGCACTTAGCTGGTGGTGGGGTGATAGATCCCCCAACAAGTCTCACAAGTGAATACGGCTAGACAATTAACAGAACAGCAGCAACGGTTCCTTAATGTTCTTTTTGATTCATGTGATGGCGATATCAAGTGGGCGATGCGTGAAGCTGGTTACTCTGATAATATTCCTTCTTCTACTGTTACCCGTAGCCTTAAGTCTGAGATCTTGGAGAAGACAAAAGAATACCTCGCTTCCAAAGCCCCACAGGCTGCAACGAAATTGGTAGGAGTTATGACAGACCCTACACGCCTGGGTAACAAAGAACTGATGATGGCTGCACAACAAGTGTTGGATCGTATTGGTGTAATTAAGACTGAAGGCTTACAGGTTCAATCAGCTAATGGAGTTATGATACTACCTCCAAAGAAAGAAGAAATTGAGGACGATGAGTGAAGCACCAGTTAGGAAAGGTACTGCGAAAGTGTGGGATCTTCCTGTTGGTCCCATTAATACAAACGGTGAATACGTTCCGATACCGAAGAGATCAAGGACGATACCCTTTGGTTACGAGGTTTCTCCTGAAGATCCGTATATCCTATTACCACTGGTTGATGAATTGGTTGCTCTTGAAGAAGCGGCTAAATTTATAAGACATAAACAGTACAGCATAAGGCAAGTTGCTCATTGGTTGTCGGAGATTACTGGCAGGAGCATTAGTCATTCTGGATTAGATAAGAGATTAAAAGTTGAGCGAAAGAGAAAGCGCAAAAAGAAAACTCTCGCAAAAGATGAAGCTCACCTTAGAGCAATCATCAATGCCCAAGAAAAAATCAACAAAACACTTGGGAACAAAGAACAATCGCCCAAGAGCGAAGCGAGAGCCGAAACCAGAACCTAAGATTATTGAAGCGACTCATGAGGAAGTGTCTGTACTCATTGATAGCGTACCCGCTGAGTCTCGTTCAGATATAATCTTTAAGCCTAACGATGGTCCACAGACTGACTTCCTGTCTGCATCAGAACGTGAGGTATTATATGGGGGTTCAGCTGGTGGGGGTAAAACCTACGCAATGGTTACAGACCCCCTACGGTACTGTGGGGTTAAAGCTTTCAACGGTCTACTACTACGTAGATCAACAGATGAATTAAGAGAGATCGTATCTGTATCACAGGACTTGTACCCATTGGTATACCCTGGTTCAAAGTGGTCTGAGCGAAAGTCCTTATGGACATTCCCCTCTGGAGCTACGCTCTGGATGACCTACTTAGATAGAGATGAAGATGTTAAGCGTTACCAAGGACAAGCTTTTAATTGGGTTGGGTTCGATGAGCTAACACAATACCCGACTCCATATCCTTGGAACTACATGCGATCACGGTTACGTACTACAAGTCCTGAGTTACCACTGTGTATGAGGGCAACTACAAACCCAGGTGGCCCAGGTCATGGGTGGGTAAAAAAGATGTTTATAGACCCATCCCCATCCAATACTCCTTTTTGGGCTACAGATATCGAGACAGGTAATAGACTAGAGTACCCCAGCAGCCACAGTAGGCGAGGTGAGGGTTTGTTTAAGCGCAGGTTTATCCCTGCATCTTTATTCGATAACCCATACTTAACAGCAGATGGCGAGTATGAAGCTAACCTACTATCGATGCCTGAAGTACAACGTAGGCAGCTACTAGAAGGTAGTTGGGATATCGCAGAAGGGGCTGCGTTCACTGAGTGGAACAGAGATATCCATGTAGTTAACCCATTTGATATCCCACATAACTGGGTAAAGTTTAGAGCATGTGATTATGGATACGGAAGTTTTTCAGCTGTTCTTTGGTTTGCTGTTACTCCAGCTGGTCAACTGGTTGTCTATAGAGAACTGTATGTATCTAAGGTGTTGGCTGTAGATTTGGCTGATATGATTCTTGATTTAGAAAGTGAAGATGGGCAGATCTACTATGGCGTACTTGATAGTTCTTTGTGGCACAAACGTGGAGACACTGGCCCCTCACTTGCTGAACAGATGGTAAGCAGGGGGTGTCGATGGAGGCCCTCAGATCGTAGCAAGGGTAGTCGGATAGCAGGCAAAAATGAACTGCATAGAAGACTCCGCATGGATGAGTTCACAGAGGAAGCTGACATTGTTTTCTTTAATACATGCGTACACTCGATAGCCCAACTTCCTATTATCCCTTTGGATAAAAAGAACCCAGAAGATATCGATACTAAAAGTGAAGACCACATATACGATGCCTTACGCTATGGCATCATGAGTAGACCAAGAGGCGATCTTTTCTCATTCAATCCAAGTCTTGAGAAACGTGGTGCTCCTATGTCTGACGCAAAGTTTGGATACTAAATGGCCCAATTAATAGAGGATGACTTAATCGAGAATGCTGAAGCAATTGCCTTAGAGGATACAGACGATGCATTAGGGGATGACGCACCATTGGATGGTGTCCTGTCACATGTTGATTCAGCAATGCGGCGGGCAGAAGATGGTAAGCTTTACGATGAGCAAAGAGCGTTACAAGCGTACCGAAATTACCGTGGCATCTATGGTCCTGATGTTATGTTTACAGATACGGAGCGCAGCCGTGTGTTCATAAAGGTCACAAAGACTAAAGTACTAGCTGCATACCAACAGATCACTGACGTATTATTCTCTAACCAGAAGTTTCCTCTTTCAATTGAACCAACTACTTTACCAGAGAATGTTGCAGAGTCTGTCCACTTTGATCCTGGCGCACCAGAGGGAGTAAAGGATGAAGATGAAGCTTCTCCATTTGGCTATGCAGGTGATGGTAAAGAGATGCAGGCAGGTGCATCGATACACAACATTAAAGATCGTTTAGGCCCTCTAACAAATAAGCTTAAAGATCTGATGGGAATTAAAGAAGGTGAGGGTAAAACGCCTACCTCACAAACTTTGCACCCTGCATCTATTGCTGCAAAGAAGATGGAGAAAAAAATACACGATCAGCTTGAAGAAGGCTCAGCATCCAAGCATCTACGTGCGACTGTATTTGAAAGCGTCTTGCTCGGCACAGGCGTTATGCAGGGTCCATTCGCAGAGTCTAAAGAGTATCCTAATTGGGATGCAGCAGGGGAATACACACCTGTGTTTAAGACGATGCCTAAGAGTGAGAACGTGTCCTTTTGGGATAGCTATCCTGATCCTGATGCACGTAATGCAGAGGAGCTAACCTACTTTATCCGTAGACGCAGGATGTCACGCAACAAGCTACGTGCTTTAAAGAAACGTCCACACTTTCGTAAGGATGTTATTGAGCAAGTAATTCTCAACGGTGAAGAGTACCAGAAAAAGTATTGGGAAGATGATCTAAAAGACTACGGTGACACCTCAGAAGTTAATCGTTTTGAAGTCCTAGAATACTGGGGCTTTATAGACAAAGAGACTGCTGAAGATGAGGGTATAGATATACCTGAGCAGTTTAAAGATACGGATGAGTTGCAAGTAAATGTATGGGTATGTCAGAACCATATACTCAGGTTTGTGCTCAACCCATTTAAGCCACAACGTATTCCATTCTATATCATCCCTTATGAACTCAACCCTTATTCCATATTCGGTATTGGTGTAGCTGAGAACATGGATGATACCCAAACATTAATGAATGGATTTATGCGAATGGCGGTAGATAACGCTGTTCTGTCTGGCAACTTAATCATTGAGATTGATGAGACTAACTTAGTTCCAGGCCAAGACACAGATGTATATCCTGGTAAAGTATTTCGTAGACAAGGTGGAGCACCAGGACAAGCCATCTTTGGCACTAAGTATCCAAACATCAGCAATGAGAATATGCAGATGTTCGATAAGGCAAGGCAACTTGCGGATGAAAGCACAGGCTTACCATCCTTTTCTCATGGTCAAACAGGCGTACAGGGAATAGGTCGGACAGCAGCTGGCATCTCCATGCTGATGAATGCCGCTGCTGGATCAATAAAGAGTGTCGTAAAGAACTACGATGACTACTTACTGAGGCCTCTAGGGGAAGGGTACTTCTCGTTTAATATGCAGTTTGACTTTGATGAATCGATACAAGGTGACTTAGAAGTTAAGGCACGGGGTACAGATGCGTTAATGGCAAACGAAGTTCGTAGTCAACGACTGACATCGTTCCTGCAAGTAGGAAGTTCAGAAGCGTTAACACCATACGTTAAATTCCCATACCTACTGCAAGAGATTGCGAAGTCTATGCAATTAGATGCTGATAAGGTAACAAACTCGCCAGAAGAAACAGCACGTATCATGGCGTTACAAGCTCAGAATAACCCACAACCCCCTGCACCCGCTGCTCCAGCAGGTGCTGACCCATCAGACATGACAGGTTCTGGAGGTGGGACCATCGGTGCAAGTGCAGTTCCAGTTCCAGGTATGGACCAGTTCTCAGGAAACCCAGTAAATGCCCCTGCCCAAGGAAATATCCCAGCCCCTCAAGCCGCTGGTAACGAACAAACCCCTACTTGATGCGGTGAATGCCTACATTAATCTCCGCATAGATGAAGTAAATAAGATACTACAAGATGCTGAAAGTGATGTTGAGATGCGTAGATCACAAGGTGGAGCAAGGGAGTTAAAGCGTATGCTCAACATAAGAGAAGAAGTTTTAGCAGGAGACAAATAGATGGCCCACGAGAACTCAATTACGGTTAGAGCAGGTGCGGATAGATTCATCAATATTCCATCTGTAGTGGGGGGTATGCAGGTATCCAATGAGGAAGCTGAAAAAGCATACCTAATGGGCCAAACAGAAGCGTTGTCTGATGCACAAGGCAATTCAACATGGACTAATATAGAAGATGCCGTATCTGCTGCTAAGGCTAGGTCAGAGGGTACTGATCCAAGTAACTACGCAGAAGGTGGGTTAGTAGCTGCTTCAGAGGGTACTGAGTATCTACGTGAAAAACTTTTCCAAGGGGAAGATGATTACTTTAAAGATAACCCAAACGTAGCTGGTATGGCAGCTGAAGATAATAAGGTAATATTAAATCCCTATTCTAAAAACTCAAAGGAAGAGCAGGGCGCTGTTTATAGTAATGAGTTATCGAGAATAGCTATGCGTATGAGTAAAGATAAACCTACCTTTGCACTAACCCCTGAGCAGGTAGAGCAATTTAGAGGCACATCATATGAGGGTAATGACGATGCCATGCGTCAGACTATTGCAGCTAGAATATACTCAAATGACCCATCAGCTGGTAGACCTACAGATGAGCAGATGCAATACGCAGACAAGCTAAAGGGCATGGTTAATATGATACAAAATAATAAAAAAACTAACTATGCAGAAGGGGGTATGATAGATCCTATCAGTGGCAATGAAGTACCACCTGGAGCACTCCCCCAAGAAGTACGTGACGATATCCCTATCAATGTATCAGAAGGGGAGTTCATCTTTCCAGCCAATGCTGTCAGGTTCTTTGGCGTAGGTAAACTTGAAGGTATGGTGCAATCCGCTAATAAGAAATTAGAGGAGATGGAAGCGGGGGGACGTATGGGGGGTGAGGCTCCTTTAGGTAATAACTTTGCTGAAGGGGGACAAGTACAAGGATTCACAAACAGGACTCAAGTTCTTCCATTCAACAATCCTGAAACAGGTAGATCTATCCTTATTACATTCATTGATGGCAAGCCTATCTTTACGATACCTGATGGCTTTGTTAGGGGTGCAGCCCCTGAAGAAGATACTTCTGCAACACCTGCAACACCTGCAACACCTGAAGCTATATCTGAAGTTGTAGCGCCTTCATCAAATACCCCAGCTATGCTCAAACGTAAAATTCAACAGCAAATTAGTGAAGGGCTGGGGGAATCAGACTTTAACTTTGAAGATTCAAGTGGCCTAACAGACGCACAGGCTTCTTTTGCTCCTGGTAAAGATGCTGATGGGCAGATGACAGGAATGGATCTGTATGGTGAGGATGATATTGGATACACTAAAGAGAGAACACCCTCTGCTATAGAAGAAGGTATGAGTGTCTACCAAGCTCAACAAGAAGATATATCAAATAGTAGATATAATGCTGCTCAAACATTGACTCCAGTGTCTTTAGTAGCGGCGGGCCTCACGGCACTTACAGGTGCTGACGCTGAAGGAAAAGCTAATGAAATTACAAATATGAGGGGTAACCCTAAAGATGGGTTTCCAGATAAGCCTACAACAACTATGGGGGTCGCTGGCAATTATGTTCTTGGCACACCTAAGAGGGCAGTTAATTCAGTTAATAGTCTGTTCGGGATAAAAGATACTCCTACAAAGGTAAGAAGAGCACCATTTGAAGAAATAGACGATGAAGAAAAAAAGAAGAGGGATGCAGAATACAATGCACCGATTGACCTGAACGCTCTTTCACTACAAGCAGATAAAGATGCAGCAGATGCTTCATGGAGATCAGATATTAAAGACTTTTTTGACTCTGAAAATGAGGATGCGAGAGGGCAAGAACAAGCGCAAACTATGGTTTATTCCAACTCGGTTGCCAGCCTTAACGAGGGCCTAGGTGGCGATGGGCAGCTTGGAGGATGGGACGATGGATACGGTGCTGGTGCATCAGGTGTTACTGGAGAGGGTGACATGGATTACGGTGGACAAGATGACCCTGACTACAGCTTTAATCGGGGTGGCCTTGTAAAAAGAAGAAAGCGTAGGAAGTGACGTTAAGTTAAACACTTCAATTAGCTGGCAACCTAGCCCCCTGTTCACACAGACTACGGTAGCCCCAGTAAGGAAAACTAAATGCCAAAAATTATAAGTCCAAAAGGCAAAGTAACTAAATTACCATATACAGCCGCAGGTATGAAAAAAGCTGCTGCAATGAAAAAAGCAGGATCTAAAGTAGCCATGAACAAAGGTGGATTGATGGCTAAGAAAAAGAAGTCGGGGTATTAAGATATGGCTGAAATTCAAGAAGCAGTCGTACAAGATGAACCTAAAGTTGCGTTTATGTCTAAGCGGTATGGTCGGGACTTGGACAAGGAAGAAAAAGAACTAGCTGAGTTAGAGGCTTCAAATTCTCCTAAAGAAGAAACAGAAGAAGAGAAGCTGGAAGCCGTTGAGCCAAAGGGTGCAGAAGAAAAGACTTGGAAAAAACGTCATGGAGATCTTCGTAGGCACAGTCAAAAAGAAAAAGATGCATTTGAAGAACGTATCACAAAACTTGAGGTACAACTTTCTGAGGCATCCCGTGAAAGCATCAAGCTTCCAAAGACAGATGAGGAGCTAGAAGAGTGGGCTACTGAGTATCCTGATGTAGCTAAAATCGTTGAGACAATAGCTATGAAGAAGGCTAAGGAAATCAGTTCATCATTAGATGAGAGGATGGCTATTCTAGATAAGAAGTCTCAAGCTAGTGAGCAAGCTACTGCTAAGGCTCAATTGATAGAGTTACATCCAGACTTTGAAGAGATAAATGATTTAGATGAATTTCATGAGTGGAGTGAAGAGCAGCCCCAGTGGGTGCAACATGCTCTATTTGAGAACCCTGATGACCCAAGGTCAGCTGCTAGAGCGATTGACTTATTTAAGATCGATGTAGGATGGGGCAATGATAAGAAAAAAGCCAAGAGAAAATCTTCAGAGAAACAAGCAGCTGCTAATATCTCTATTAATAATGATAAAGGAGATATCATTGCTGAAGATAATTCGGGTTCTTTCAGTGAAAGTCAGATCAACCTAATGTCACAAGATGAGTATGAGAGTAATGAAGAAGCAATAAATGCTGCTATCATGTCAGGTAAACTTATTTATGATATGTCAGGTGCTGCAAGGTGACAATTAACTATTGACTAAATACTCAATAATATGGTATAACTATGTAATCTAGTCGCGCTACATAGAATAATAATAATTAGCGACTAACCCTTCTTACAAAAAGCCCCATTAACTTTTATGGTAACCTTGCGTAAGAACGTATCCAAACAGCTATCCATGACGTAGAGCCTCTTCGGATTGATCCTCCTGAAAGAACACCTCTTACCACAAGGCCCTGTGACGGAACACTATCGAGAACATGGCGTTATTAATACGCATTAGAGATGCTTTAAAAGGAATATTAAAATGGCATTTCCTACCGCTAGTGGGCATGGCAACCTGCCCAACGGAAATTTCTCACCCGTCATCTACTCCAAGAAAACTCAAATGGCTTTTCGGAAGAGTGCTGTGTGTGAGGCAATTACAAACAATGACTACTTCGGAGAGATCTCCAATCTAGGTGATACGGTTCACATTATTAAAGAGCCTGAGATCACAGTACAAAACTATGAGCGTGGCACTCAGATTCAAGCACAAGACTTGTCTGATGATGACTTCACGTTAGTAGTCGATAAGTCTCTATACTTTGCATTCAAAGTTGATGACATCGAAGAAAAGCACTCCCATGTTAACTGGCAATCTCTGGCAACAGACCGTGCGGGTTATCGAATGAAAGACAGCTACGATGAAGAAGTACTAGGCTATATGTCTGGTTACAAACGTGCTGCTGGAGTTTTACATGGGCCAGCAGGGGCTGCACGAGTTGCAGGTGACAAGTCTGGTACTGACCCAATTCCTGTCGGAGCAGATGGCTTCTTAGCCTCTATGCACATCGATGAAGGTACATTTGGTGGTTCTGGTGGAACTGAAATTTCTATCTCAGCTGATGGTACAGGCACTGGTGTAGATGCTACGCCATTACAAATAATGAACCGCATGAAGCGTCTACTAGATCAACAACAAGTCCCACAAGATGGACGTTGGTTTGTAGGCGATCCTGTGTTTTGGGAAGTCCTTGAAGATGAAGACTCCAAACTTGTAAATCGGGACTTCGATCAAAAGGGTGATACGGTTTTGCGTAATGGGTTGCAGTTCTCTGGCAAGCTTCGTGGCTTCCAGTGCTACAATTCAACAAACCTTCCATCCATTGTCGGTGGTCCAGGTGCAGCCACGTCATCTTCTTATGGCGTCCTGCTTGCAGGTCATCAAGCCGCTGTCGCTACTGCCAACCAAATCAACAAAACAGAGTCATATCGTGACCCTGATAGCTTCGCAGACATAGTGCGCGGCATGAACATGTACGGACGGAAGATTCTTCGCCCAGAGGCGCTGACTCGTGCCATCTACCGTATCATTTAAAGGGGAAATAAAATGGCTACTGTTAATGTTGCATTAAACCCGAATGCTACTACGCATTCATCTCGACACGGCAAAACCCGTATGCCCTACCTCGTTGAGGCATACGTAGACATGGCGGTTGTCACTACTAAAAAAGGTGGTGCTATCGCAGCTGCGGATGTTATCCAATGTATTACAGTGCCAGCGCAAACTGCACTGCTATACGGTGGACTAGAAGTTATCACAGCTACAGACGCTGGTGCTGCTGACCTAACCCTTGATTGGGGATACGGTGGCGATGATGATTTATTCGTTGTTGCTATGGACTGCGATAGTGGTTCAGCAGCTGGATCAGTGAGTGCTGGTGCTGCTACTAACTTTGCTGGCCTAGCCGTTACTACTGCACAGGATACCTTAGACTTAGTAACAGCTGGTACTGGTGTAGACGTAACCACAGGTTTGATCAGATGTTGGGCCTTGGTTATGGATATCTCAGATCATTCAAATGACATCCCAGCGGCAGATCGTGATTATTTGTCCTAGTTAAGAATTGTGGGAAGTTGAGAAATCTTCTTCCCACATTTTCTATTACTTTTCCATTTGAAGAGCTTGGTAATGAGAACTCTTTATGACTTACAATTTTCTAAGTTTGACCAACGAACTTCTTACGAGGTTAAACGAACCTGTCCTTACATCAACAACCTTTGCAGGTTCTCGTGGTATCCAAACCCAAGCTAAGAGTGCCGTTAACTCATCCATACGTCACGTCAACCAATCTGAGTTCTCATGGCCTTTCAATCATACAACGGCCTCTGTTACAGTATCTCCAGGAAAAACTAGGTATACTGCTCCCGCATCATTTAAAACTATAGCATACAACACATTCCGCATACGTAATGACGGGGATGGTAATGAAGCTCGTAAATTAAACAAGATAGACTACAACGATTATATTACTAAATTCTTCTTTCAAGAAGATAATGCAAAAGTAACTCTCCTCAGTAGCGCAGTTAGTAATAGCGTAACAACTGTTCCCGTGGATAGTACCGCTGGTTTCAGTGCCACTGGTGATATCCAAATAGAAGATGAGGTCATTACCTACACAGGCGTATCATCAACTTCATTCACTGGTTGCACTCGTGCAGCAAGTTCTACTTCAGCTGTCACTCATGTAGACAACTCTGTAGTTTCTCAGTTCTCAGGTGGGGGGACACCAACAAACGTATTTCGCACCCCCGATAATAATTATGGGTTCTATCCCTTCCCGAACAAAACTTATCTAATAGATTTTGAATACTATAATCAGCCTACAGACCTGTCTGGACATGGTGATGTTCCCACTGTCCCTGAAGCTTACCTGAGCGTGGTCGTAGATGGTGCTATGTATTACCTCTATCAGTACAGACAGGATAATCAGACAGCTGCTATTTCTCTAGATAGATTTGAGAAGGGTGTTAAGAACATGCGTACCCTACTGATTAACAATTACGATTACCTTCGATCACATTATAACCCTCGCGCACATGGCTCAGGCAACATGGCAAGTAGGTATAATTTCTAATGGCAGAGATTGTACCCTTTGTATTTTCTCTATCAGGTGGCCTAGTCCTAAATAAATCAAGCTTTGAGATTAACCCAGGGGCTGCTGTTGAGTTGCAGAATTTTGAACCTTCGATACGAGGGGGGTATCGCCGCATCAATGGCTATGTAAAATTCAATTCTACATTAGTTCCATTTACAGGATCGGCAGCAGAGAAAGTTTTAATGTCTGCTATATTTGGTAATAAAATTATAGCTGCTCGTGGTGAGAAAATATTTACTGGAGGAAAAACAGGTGTATGGACACAGATAGATACAGGTCGAACAGGTGCTAAACGATATAGTTTTGAACGCTTTAATTTTAACGGGACAGACAAGATTGTATTTGCAGATGGTGCTAATCACGCTAGTACATGGGACGGCACTAATCTCGTAGATTTAAATGGGGCATCAGGTAGTGGGGCAGGGACTGCACCCTCTGCTCCTCAACACATAACCATATTTAAAGACCACATATTCTTCGCAGACTCTACTACAAACACAGTTACATTTAGTGCACCTTTTTCTGAAAATGATTTCACTTCAAACAATGGGTCAGGGACTATCAAGATTGATAGCACCATTGTTGGAATGAAAGTTTTCCGTGAAGAGTTATACATTTTTGGTGAAACTAGGATATTTAAGTTAACAGGAAGTTCACTTTCTAACTTTGCCATGCAGCCTGTAGCGAGAAGCATTGGGTGTGTTAGCGGATTTACCATTCAGGAATTTGCAGGTGACCTAGTTTACCTTGGGCCTGATGGATTGAGAACTATTGCTGGTACATCCAGAATTGGTGACGTTGAACTTGGAACTATTAGTCAAGCAGTACGCCCACTTTTTGCTGAGCAGCCAGACCCTGAGCTATTTGAATCTTTAGTCATACCGTCAAAGACACAATATCGAATATTCTTTTGTAATGATGGTAGATTAGAGCGCGAAACTAAAGGGATCGTATGTGTCCTCAAGGGTGAGGGGTATGAGTTTTCCGAGTTAAGGGGAATCAAACCTTCTTCTACCGACACAGACAGGTTGTCAGGGATAGAGACAGTCATACACGGTGGGTATGATGGTTTTATATACCAGCAAGAAAAAGGTAATAGTTTTGATGGTTCTGAAATTGAAGGAACATTTCGATCTCCTGATTTAATGATGGGGGATGCAGGTCTGCACAAATCCTTTACTCACCTACTTATTAACTATTCGCCAGAGTCTGTGGTCAACGCAACAATAGCTTTAAAGTACGACTACTCTGTAGACACAGCAGTTAACCCCGCACCTTACCCGCTATCCGTATCAAGTCTTGTTTCAGTTTATGGAACCCAAGTTTATGGAACTGGGATTTATGGTGGAGCAAGTGATCCTGTTTTGAGACAGCCTATTGAAGGCTCAGGTAATGCAGTAGCGATAAGAATAGTAGATGACGGGACAACCTCTAGTCCATATACGATGCGAGGTTTCCAATTGGAGTTCAGCGCAGGAACACGACGATAAAAGGATAAGACAATGGTAGGTTACGTACTACAGAAAAAACTTAGCATGAATGAACTAAAGAAAGTCTATGCAGCATTTAGACCTTCTACTGGGCATACCCATGATGGAACTACAGATGGGGATGGTGCAGAGGTCAGTCACCAAACTGCAATTAATACAGGAACACCAGGGGCCAATGTAACGGCTGTTACCTATGGAACAGGTATTAACAACACCGTTGTACTTACACTCACCAACATAGCTCTAACGGTTGGTCACAGTGCTGACTTGGGTGTTGGTTCTTTAATTTGGACTGCGCCAGCAGGTAACATAACAATAAAGAATGCCTACATCCAGGTGAACTTGAGTGGTGTTTCGACAACAAACGACACCCCAGAAGTTGGACTTGGAACAGTCATTGCTTCTGGTGCTGTTACTGCATTAAACGGCACAGCCACTTTTGAGAATATCCTTACAGGAACTGCTGCACCTGATACCAACGGTACAGATGAGATCTCTCAAGTAGGCACTGTCTTAAACATACTTACAGGCGCTGCACACACGGTGCACTTGAACTATGCAGATGGCTGGGCAGCTAACGCAGATAAGATAGCAGCTGTGAACGGAACTGTTGTTCTCGAATACCGTTACAATGCTGCTTAATATAGGAAAATAAAATGGCGGGTTACACACGGCAAGAGAGTTTTACCACTGGCGATATCATACAATCTGATGATACGAACAATGAGTTTGACCAGATCCTCGCAGCATTTTCTTCATCATCTGGACACAAGCATGATGGGACAGCAGCTGAGGGGCCAGTGCTTCCTCTAATTGGTGATGCAGGTAGCTCTACCCCTTTAAACAAAGTCCTCATTGATTCCTCAAATGATTTTATTGAGTTCTTTGTAGATGTATCTGGAACATCTACTCAGCAAGCGTTTATATCTGATGGCGCGATACTGCCAACTACAACTAACGATATCAACTTGGGTGGTGCATCTAATGCTTTCAAAAGCCTATTCTTAACCACATCAATTGTTTCAGCTGGTGGTATAATTCTTGATGCAGGTACAGCAGCTACTGGAATAAGCTATACAGATAGTGGCACTGAGCTTCTACGCTTCCACAACAGTGGAAGTAACGTAATCGTTGAATCTAAAGTATCCGATAAAGATATTATCTTCAAAGGTAATGACGGGGGATCTGTTGTTACAGCACTGACTATCGACATGTCTGATGCAGGTCGTGTGATAGCTGGTGGCAACATGACTGTAACAGGGGATCTAACTGTTTCAGGCGATGATTTCTTCATGGCTACTAACACGGCAGGGCATCTCTTAGTAGGGGATGGAACTAACTATACCCCCGTTGCTGTATCTGGTGATGCAACATTAGCAGCTTCAGGTGCTGTTGCCATAGCGGCTGATGCAGTTACTTATGCAAAGATGCAAAACCTTGCAACTGCCAATAGGGTCTTAGGCTCAACTTCAACTGGTTTAATTGGTGAGACACAAATAGTTGCGGCGATGATGGCAGCAAACTCTGTTGACTCAGATCAGTATGT
>Ga0209815_1001026_pt1 | contig 19287 bp, 15 predicted proteins | sample CoawatmetaG00DNA_FD_187507 | JGI IMG/M metagenome (GOLD analysis project Ga0209815, IMG submission 187507) | Marine microbial communities from the West Antarctic Peninsula - Coastal water metaG002-DNA (SPAdes) (version 2) | ecosystem: Environmental > Aquatic > Marine > Coastal ...
GTTTGGCCGCGACGAGTCGGGGCTAATAACCCTAAATCTTCATAGTGGCGGATTGTTCTGGTGGTGATTTCAAACTCTTTGGAGAGCTGTGAAATACTGTAGTCAGCCATTAAGGGACTCATATCTACATTAAGTGCAATGAGTATATACTTACCTTTACGTTAACGTAAAGAATTTGTGTTAATTTGATTGACGATACAGTATGACTTGGAGTTATTGGTCGAGTGATGACGACATTCTTTTTGATTTGCCCTCAGTCAACAGAGTATTGGGCTAACGGGCATTATCGAGTTACAGGCGGATGGGCACGACTGCTAAGCAGCTGTTCAGAGGGGCAGTTCCGTCGTGCACTTAATTTCCTCCATGACAAAGCCCGCGTTCACATCGAACAGATCCACTTTGATAAGTTCTTTGTAGAGTCTGTCATAGTCCGGCATATCCTTGACGATCGCCTTTAAAAGATAGTCTGCTTCGCCGCCCATTCGATAGGCTTCCAGAATGCCGGGAATGCCTTTTACAGCTTCATTAAATGTGCGCGCCCAACTCTCCGTGTGCATATTGGTTTTAATGGAGATAAACACGGTAAGGGAAAGGCCTAGAGCATTGGCATCTAAAAGGGTGATTCGATCTTTAATAATACCATCCCGCTCTAGCTTTTGGACGCGGCGCCAACATGCTGATTTGGAGATTCCGACCCTGTCCGCTAGATCGCCCACGGATAGTGTGGCGGTACGTTGCAGATGTTTGAGAATGTCTCTATCTAAGTTTTCCATAGTCAATCCGAGAAGCTTTCTGTTATAGCGCGACTTGTTGGCACATTGTACCGAAAATAATCTATTTTAGAGTACGTTATTCCGATAAATCGGGCAGATAGATGCTATTTAGGCACAATGTGTCACCTATTTTTGATTAATATAGCGATGAAAATTATCTAGGGCGACAAGTAATGAACAGGTTAATCTACCATATCCGCCATTCAATCATAGGCGATCGCAAAGGTATCCGGACGCCCTTTGGCGACAGGCCATTGGTCTATGCTGATTATGTTGCCTCTGGGCGCAGCCTCAGTTTCATTGAAGATTTTATTCGTCAGCAGGTATTACCCTATTACGGTAATACCCATACCGAGGCCTCCTATACTGGCGCTCAGATCACGGAACTCAGAGAGCAGGCTCGTAGTGAGATTAAAAGGTCGTTAAATTGCAGGTCGGATGATCAGTTGATTTTTTGTGGCCCCGGTGCCACTGCGGCCATCAACAAACTTATCGATATTCTCGGTTTACGCCTTCCCCCAGAGCTAGCGGAGCGCTATTTATGTGATGCTAGTATTTGTGAAAGTGAACGGCCCATAGTATTTATAGGGCCTTATGAACACCACTCAAACGAATTGCCCTGGAGGGAAAGCCTCGCTGAGGTAGTGACAATTCCACTGACGGAATGTGGTCAGATTGACCTGTTTGAACTAGAGCGACAGTTGCAGCAGTATTCTGATCGGTCATTAGTGATCGGTAGTTTCTCGGCGGCTTCGAATGTCACAGGTATCAAAAGCAATGTTGCTGCTATAACCGCATTATTAAAGCGGTTTGGCGCGTTGGTGTTTTGGGATTATGCAGCTGCAGGTCCTTACATGGGCATCGACATGAATGGCGAAAACCCCAAGGATGCGGTGTTTATATCCCCCCATAAATTTATTGGTGGGCCTGGTACTCCAGGTATTTTGGTAGTAAAAAAAGCTCTGCTAAAAAATTCTGTTCCCGCAATCGTCGGAGGTGGAACTGTCATGTATGTGACGCCAGAGGATCACCTTTATACGAACAATCCAGAGAGTCGGGAAGAGGGCGGAACGCCAGCAATTATTGAGTCTATAAGAGCGGGACTAGTGTTCAAACTGCAAAGGGAAGTAGGGATAGATGAGATTGAACGTCTCGAGGGAAATCTTATTAACCGCGCAATCTCGAGATTTAACGATTGTTCCAATCTAGAGATTTTAGGTAACTCGGAGATCCCTCGATTAGCTATTATGTCTCTTCGGTTTAAGCATGGCGATAAGGATTTACATTATGGTTTTGTCGTGGCTCTGCTAAACGATCTGTTTGGCATTCAGGTTCGTGGTGGCTGCTCCTGCGCGGGGCCCTATGGGCATAGTTTACTCGGAATGGCGATGTCATATAGTCGTGCCATTGAAGCTGAAATTCAGCGAGGTAATGCAGTACTCCGTCCAGGCTGGGTGCGTTTGAATTTTAATTATTTTCTCGATGAAGATGAGTTCGAATACCTAGTACGAGCGGTTGAGTTAGTGGCTAGTTTAGGCTGGAAAATGTTGCCTTTTTATCAGGTTGACGTGGCTACGGGGGTGTGGCGATTTAATGGACAATCGAGGGAACTCATGATTAGTTTGGATACTTTGTCTTTTGCTGATTACTGTGCTGATGCTCCGAGTAAAGAGAGTAAAAAAATAAGCCTTATTGGACTGTGCGATAAAGCACAGCAGTTATTGGAGGCAGCCCATCAATCTGATGTGATACCGGCAGTGGTTCTGGGAGAGGAAAGCGAACGCCTACGCTGGTTTGTGGTTCCTAAAGAGGTGCAGACGCAACTCTTAGCGGTCTAAGAAAATATTCCTCTCATGCGTCAGACCCCTCCAGGTTTCTGTATACATTATAGAAGTCTAACTCAACTGATAGGGACGGCGCCGAAGGCTATAATTGAGCTGTTAGTCCAGCTTTAAATCCATTTGATACTGAAATAACTCAGTGTTGTAAAGCGCTACCAAATAATCTACAAGCATCTCCTTATCATCGTCCTGATAATAGGACCGGCGTACCAGGCTCAGCAGGGGAAACCCAACCGGAACCTGTAGATGCACGGCGATAGTTTCGGTCGCAGGCACAGCACTGATTGTCTGTTTAACATGACTCACAGTCATGCCACTTTCACGGAAGTATTGGTGTCGCGATTGATTGATAAATATGTCACTATTTTTTGGACTATCGACACCCGCACTCCAGCTATCAAAGTAACCAAAAAAAGCGCCTGCGCGTTCACGAATACGCACTAGGTGCAGCAGGGAGTCGTTATTGCCAAGCGAGAATTCTGTTCGGATAGTTTGGGGAGGCACGACTACCCGACAATCTAGTATTGCCGCAATAGAATTTTGGGCAATGCTATCGATCTCTTCCAGGACTCCAAGCAGGGGTGCCTGCACGGGTTTTGGCGTGTATTTATATGTAACATGGCTCCCTTTGCCCCTAGCGCGTTTGACCAAGTCTTCAGAGGCTAGTTCGTTAACGGCTCTTTTAACAGTGATCCTCGATACATTAAAAGCTTCAGCGAGCTCTTTTTCACTGGGTAGTTTGCCACCATGATGAATGGTGCCATCAATAATATAGCCTTTGATTAGACTGTAAAGCTGATGGTAAAGAGGCGAGGGCCGATCATCAGAAACAATGTTGCGCTGACTTTTATTAAACAGTACCTCACTTGTGTGCCCTGACATAGGATCCTCTATTTTGCGTCTCTTGCTATGGATAATAAAGTTGTCTTGAAATAAAACTTTTGGTATAACAATATACCATTAGAGGTCTGATCGATAGCTCATCCCCTGAGAGATTGGATATTACAGGGCAAAGTCACATCTTAGTAGGGCTTTTTAACTTTTAAAAGTTTGACCTTGGGTCGGTTTTACAGGCATGAGCTTCGAGGTTGGAATGGCCAAGTTAAAGGCGGTGTTTGGGGGTACTGAACACTTCAAATAGGGCGCCTCGGCAATTTGCCCGATGAGCGTATGTTGGGCAGGATTTGATGTAAGGCAGCTGTCGATTATATTTTGCTAAAGATCTGCGCCTTCATTATATGTAGACACATTGTCAACTCACTGATTGAACCAAAGACGAGATTAACGAATGAGTCAACCGCTTGCAGGTACGAGGATCCTCGATTTAACGCACATGCTATCGGGACCCTATGGCAGTATGATCTTGGCTGATCTTGGTGCCGAAACTATCAAAATTGAACCGCTTATGGGGGAGGGGACGCGAAAGCTGCTGGCGACAGACCCCAAAAACTCATTGAATGGAATGGGTGCCTATTTTATCACCTTAAATCGTAACAAAAAGAGCGTTTCTATTGACCTTAAGACTGAGCAAGGCCTAGAGGTTTTTAAGGCTTTGGTTGTCGAGGCGGATATCGTGTTGAGCAACTTTGGTGCGGGCGTGCCCGAACGTCTCGGTATTGACTATGAATCCTTAGCCAAGGTTAACCCCCGCATTATTACCTGTACTGTTTCCGGCTTCGGCTCCGATGGCCCCGGCAGTAAACGGCCCGCCTTTGATCAGGTGGCGCAAGCCATGGGTGGCGGTATGTCGATTACGGGTGTCGATGCCGCGAACCCCGTGCGCGCAGGTATACCTATTGGCGATCTAGGTGGAGGAATGTTTGGGGTAATGGGCATTTTGGCCGCACTCTACGAGCGCGAGCGCAGTGGTGTTGGTCAGCACGTGGATATATCGATGCTAGATTGTCAGGTTTCGATGCTCAACTATATGGCCACCATGCATTTCCTTTCTGGAGAAGACCCCTATCCTATTGGTAACAGTCACTTTGTCCATGTTCCTTACAATACGTTTACCTGTTCTGATGGCAGTATAGTGATTGCGGTGATTACGGATAATTTCTGGCAATATCTTAAAGAGTTGGTAGATTGCTCAGTGTTTGATGACATTAAGTACGATACCCAACCCGGTCGCTGGGAAGATCGAGAAATGATCAACAACATGCTTAATGACGTACTAAGTAACAACACCTGTCAGTTTTGGCTGACACAGCTTGAGGCTAAGCGAATTCCCTGCGCGCCAGTCAATACATTAAGCAAAGCGCTGACAGACGAGCAGGTGCTTCATCGGAATATGGTGGTTGATTTAAAGCATCCTGATGGAAGTCAGACTAAGGGTCCTGGGAACCCCATTAAGTTATCTAGGACCCATGAAGAATTGTTTACGCCAGCGCCAGTGCTGGGGCAACACACCGATGAGGTGCTGACAGAATTGCTGGGATACAGCGCAAAGACCATCGCTGACTTAAAAGAAAAGGGGTATATAAAGTAATGTCAGATAAAGTCGTAATTACTGATGTTGGGCCAAGGGATGGTTTACAGAATCAGCCACGAATACTTTCGGTCGAGCAACGTACCGAATTGGTCAGGGCGATTGCAGCCGCTGGGGTACCAAAGATTGAGATAGGTAGTTTCGTGTCCCCCAAAGCCGTTCCAGCGATGGCTAATAGTGATCAGATTTTTAAGTCATTGGCGGTTCAGGCTGACTTTACGACGCCCTGTATTGCATTAATTCCTAATATGAAAGGTTACGAATTTGCCCGTGATGCGGGAGCTAAAATAGTCACCATGGTGCTTTATGCTAGTGATGGCATGGCGCAAAAAAATGCGGGCATGAGCATGTCTCAGGCTGAAGATATTACCGTGGATATGTTAAGACAGGCCAAGCAAGACGGGATAGCGGTAATAGCCACTATTGCGGTAGCCTTTGAATGTCCCTTTGATGGTCCGACTGACCCATTACTGGTAGAAAAGATCGTGGCTAAATTTCTTCAGGCGGGTGCGAGTCAAGTGGTACTAGCTGATACCATTGGCGCAGCTCATCCACAGCAGGTGCGTGATCTAACAGAGGTGTTGGTGCAACGTCATGGTGGAGATCAACTGGGCTGCCATTTCCACGACACTCGAGCTTTGGGCCTCGCTAATGTCTATGCCGCTGTGGAGTCAGGCATAAGGCGTTTTGATGCGTCGATCGGTGGTTTGGGCGGCTGCCCCTTTGCTCCGGGAGCATCAGGGAATGTAGCCACTGAAGACGTGGTTATGATGTTAGAGCAGATGGGTTTTGACACGGGTATTGACCAAGTGCTTTTACTGCAGGCGTCAGATATGGCACAGAACTTAACGGGAGCCATCTCTGGTGGAAGATCAAAGACTTGGCTGCAAGGTCATTTACTAAAATAGTAATGGATCTTGGTGGCGAACTAGGTGAGATAAAACAACGTATGCAAACAGATATTGGGTTCGGAGACAAAGATGAGTTATAGATTAGGAGTCGATGTAGGAGGTACATTTACCGACCTGCTGCTGATTAACGAAGGTACCGGGGAAACCTATACGGCTAAGGTGCCGTCAACACCGGAGGATTCCTCCATCGGTGTACTCAACGGCATTGCCCGCATCTGCGATGAGTCTGGTGTTGATCCAGCGGATGTCAGCAGGGTTATGCACGGCACTACTGTAGCCACCAATGCGGTATTAACTGGACGCGGCGCTAAGGTGGGCCTAGTGACTACGGCTGGTTATGAAGATACTTTGCAGGTGGCACGATCGTTTTGCCCCGGTGGCTTGGGTGGCTGGGTTAGCTTTGTTAAGAAACCACTGTTAGCGCCGCTAGAATTGACCATTGGGGCCCATGAGCGAATGGGTGCTGATGGTGCAGTGGTAAGAACTCTCGACGAAAACCAACTACGCAAAGACTTGACGACACTGCGTGCGACAGGTGAGGTGGAAGCGCTAACGATCTGCTTTATCAATTCTTATATTAATGGAGCCCATGAACAGCGTGCCAGTGAGATTGCCGCAGAGATTTTTACTGACACGCCAATTTCTATTTCCAGCGATGTGGTTCCAGAGATGCAGGAATATGAGCGCACCGAAACAACGGTAGTGAATTCCTATGTGCGTCCTGAAGTTGCTAGCTACGTAAGTAACTTACAGGCTGCGCTAGATGAGAAAATGGGATCAGATACCCAGTTGTCTATTTTGCGCTCTGATGGTGGTTTGGCGTCGGCCAGAGCCTCCTCAGAATCACCTGTTAATATGCTTATGTCCGGTCCTGCGGGTGGCGTTTCGGGTGCAATCTACTTCTGCAGCCGAGCCGGTTATGACAATATTTTGACCTGCGATATGGGCGGTACCTCAACCGATGTGGCGCTTATTCAAAACTCCCGTGCACGAGTTCGCCGTGAGACCATTGTTGCCGATGTGCGAGTTCGAGCGCCCTCTGTGGATGTGCGTACCGTGGGTGCCGGTGGCGGTTCTATCGCCTTTGTTCCCGAGTTAACCAAAGCGCTGCGTGTAGGACCAGAGTCTGCTGGTGCGGTACCTGGCCCAGCCTGTTATCAGAAAGGTGGCGAGCAGCCCACCGTATGTGATGCCAATGTCGTGCTCGGTTATCTGCCCTCTGATATCCAGTTGGGTGGCAAGATGGAGATTAACCGTGAGGCTTCCGTGGCGGCTGTGCAGTCTGTTGCCGATGCTATGGGTATTGATTTGATGGCCGCCGCGGAAGGTATTATTAAGATAGTGAATGAATCGATGTTTGGAGCATTGCGTCTCGTATCGGTTGAACAGGGCTATGATCCACGCGACTTTGCTCTTGTTGGTTTTGGTGGTGCAGGTCCGCTGCATGCCAATGCGCTGGGTATTTTGACGGATGCCTGGCCAGTTATTATTCCGCCTGGCCCCGGTGTGCTCTGTGCCTACGGCGATGCTACGACTCAGGTGCAGGACGAAGCTGCGCGGACCTATCTAACGATGGCCAGTGATCTTAGCGATGCCAAGTTAACTTCAGATTTACATGAACTTCAGGTGCGTGCAGGTAATGCACTGCTTAAAGATAATATTCCCGCGTCAGAGCATGAAATTACCTATCAGGCCGATCTGCGCTATGCCGGCCAGGCCTTCCAAATTACCATCGACTTCACCGAAGATGAACTCAAACAGAAGGGCGTTACGCTGCTAACAGATCAATTTGATGCAGAGCATGAGCAGTTATTCACGTTTAAGTTAAATGATGGCCATGAGATTCTCATGATTCGTGCTGTGGCTAAGGCTAAGGCCAAATCTATTGCCGAGCGCCAAATTGGTCAGACCGGCATGAGTCTCGATGAGTGCATAATTATTGAGAGTCGCTTCTATTATGAGGGTGACTGGTACGAAGCTAATCTTTATGACCGTAATAAGCTCAATGTGGGTTTAAAAATTGCCGGGCCAGCGATTGTCGGTGAGATGGATTCGACCACTGTGGTACTGCCAGGCTATGTGGCTGTAGTAGATGCGGTGGGTAATCTACTGATCAATCCTGACTCAGCTAAAGGGGGTGAGTAATCATGACTGCACAGCTATTAGAAACCAATAATGACCCGCTTAAGCAAGTCGATGTCGATGGCGTTACCGTCGATATTATTGAAAATGCCCTGCGTAATGCTCGCGAGGAGATGGATGCTGTTGTGTTTAGAACGGCCATGTCACCGGGTATTCGAGAGCAGGGGGACTGTTTCCCGATGATCGCCAACAAAGAGGGCAAGATGGTCGTGGGCCAGTTTGGTTCATTTATTGGCCCGTTTTTGGAGGCCTACAATGACACTATCGAAGAAGGGGATATCATTCTTACTAACGATCCTTATATGTGTAATGCCGCTGTCTCGCATCTGCCCGACTGGGTAGTTTTGGTACCTGTATTTAAAGACGGTCGCCATATAGCTTGGTCCGCGATGTTTGGTCATATGTCTGATAACGGCGGCATGGTGCCAGGTTCAATTCCCATTGAAGCGACCACTATCTTCCAAGAAGGCATTCGTATTCCACCGACTAAATTATATAAAAAAGGTGTCCTGCAGTCCGATTTACTTGAACTGATTTTACATAATGTACGCACGCCGCAGTGGAACCGGTTTGATTTGAATGCCTTAGTGGCGGCATGCAATACAGCTGCCAAACGCTGTGTCGAATTGTCAGTTCGGTTTGGCGATGATGTGCTGTTTTCGACTATGGATATTATGTTGCAACGCAATTATGACGCTATGAAGCATATTATTGGTATGTTCATTCCAGAAGAGCCTCGAGTTTTTGAAGACTACCTCTGTGACGATGGTATGGGGATGGGGCCTTATAAAATTAAGTGCACTATGTGGCGTGAGGGTGAAAAAGCGATCTTTGATTTTAGTGGGACTGATCCTCAGGCACAGAGCTCGGTTAATTTCTTTTTGAACGAAGATATGTTCAAAATGTTCTTTGGTTCATTCACGATTAATGTAGTCGATCCGCAAATTGTTTTTAATGATGGTTTTTACGATCTGGTGGATGTACGTATCCCTCAGGGCACATTACTGAAGCCTAACTATCCGGCGGCGCTGTCTGGCCGGACTCATGCTTTAGGGCGCATATTTGATGTGCTTGGTGCGCTACTCGGTATGGGAGCCCCAGAGATGATGCTAAATGCGGCTGGTTTTTCTGACTCGCCACATTTATTTTTTTCTGGCTACGATAGTCGTCCGGGTAAAGGTGGAGAGTGGTTCCAGTTGTTCCAAATCGGGTTTGGCGGAATTCCTGGTCGTCCCATTGGAGATGGTCCCGATGGTCACAGCCTATGGCCTGGCTTCACCAATGTACCTAATGAATTTATAGAATCCTATTATCCGTTGCGCATTGAACGTTATGAAACCATTCCAGATTCGGGCGGTGCCGGGTTGCACCGCGGCGGCAATGGCTTAACGGTTGCCTATCGTTTTCTATGTGATGGCGATGTGGGCATCCATGATGATCGGTGGCTGACTTACCCTTGGGGCGTGCTGGGTGGCGAGACTGGCTTAAGATCAACCAAGAGGATTGTTCGATCTGATGGTTCTGAAGAATGGCTCCCTGGGAAAGCTGAGGGAATCAAAGTCAAGACTGGCGATGTTTTGTACTTTAATACGTGGGGTGGCGGTGGCTGGGGAGATCCATTTGCCCGCGATCCCGAGTTGGTTCGTCAAGACGTCAGGCGCCGGTTAGTGACCGTCGAGGGCGCTAAACGGTACGGAGTTATACTGGATGGCGATGGCGCTGTAGATTTGGCAAAAACAGAGACATTAAGGGATGAATTAAAAGTCGCAATTGGCGAACCAAGTCTATTCAATTTTGGTGGGGACTTGGAGGATATTCGCAGTCGTTGTGAGGCAGAGACTCATCTTCCTGCACCTGTAAAGCCGATTTTTAAAACGCAGTTAGTTAGATATGGTCGAGTCTAAAGTGATGAATAGGTAGTTATTATGCCGACATTTCAGGCAGGGCTAATGAGTGGTTTTTGTGGCGAAAAATTAAAGGACGTTATTTTATGGCGATTTAAAAAGTAATCATACCAGCCAGATAAAGGGCCTAGGTATAAGGATGTATCATTAGTCTGGACAATTGTGAGTTGGTTCATGTAAGATCAAAAGAGAAATATAAATGTGCGCTGGTCAGAGATTTTAAGTCGGACCTGATTTGCACGCCAAAGGTAAGGCACTTTGCAGTGAAAATTTATAGACGGACGGGCGAGGAAAGATACGGTGAGTAAAAAAATAAAAATAATAGTACCCATTCCCATGGATGATGCTGGCGTAGCTAATCGCGCTCTGCAATTACCACCAGAGATGATTGATGGCAATATGTCCGTGGATTTTGTTGCCGTGTCATGGGGCGCAGCGCTCGGTGATAGCTATTATGACACTATGCTTATGGATATGAGTGTCTTCGAGGCAGGTCTTAAAGCCCAAGATGAGGGTTATGACGCAGTATGCATAGATACGGTTAGTGACTCTGGGTTGTATGCCTTGCGGTCACGATTGACCATCCCTGTGCTGGGGCCTGGACAGGCCGCTTTCCACGTGGCTTGTATGTTAGGACACAAGTTTACGGTGATTACGATGTGGGACCAATGGTTTCATATGTACAAAAAAATATTATCTGAATACAAGCTTGAAGCACGCTGTGCCTCGTTGCGGTCGATAAATACTAGACCTGATCTCGAGGAGCTTTTAGCTGGTAAAGAAGAGGTGATTTTCAAAAAGCTTGAGGAAGAGTGCCTTAAAGCTATCGATGAAGATAAGGCTGATGTGATTGTTCTCGGCTCTACCACCATGCACCAGTCTCATGCGTATTTACAGGAAGTCTTACCCGTACCAGTAGTTAACCCTGGGTTGATAGCGTATAAACTTTGCGAAGTATTTTTAGAAACAGGTTTGACGCACAGTAAGCGAGCGTTCCCTACCCCTGAGATGCCCAATGACGCAATGATCTTATCCAGAACATCTAACTAATAGACAGGCTTTGCCACGAGGGGTTAAATGAATAATCTGCCATATGAATACTATATAGATATTGTTACTAAGCGCTATTTCGATGGCGTTGATCGTTACAATATGGACCAAATATTAGATTGTTTTCATTCTGATGCCGTACTTACCGAGGTCACCTCCATGACCGTACATGAGGGCAGAGATGAAGGCATCGCTACAATGTTTAAGGGACTTTTTGACGGTTTCACGCACATTTGGCATGGTAACTTTGTACACACTACTGATCTTGAAGCGCAGTCAATTTGTTCGCAGTTTTCAGTCGAGATTACGCCTCCAGATGGAAATGAATTACGTTATGAGAACTGTAATCGGTTCTATTTGCGCGATGGGAAGTTTACCGAGGTTTTCGTTTATATGAGTGGTGATAATTTACTCAAGTAAACGTTAGCACGGGTAGTAAGTGTAACCAATCACTTAATAATATTATGACCGACTTAGGGGGTCACAGATGCAATATCAATCTTCACTCGATCGGGAAGGGCTCGCAGTATTAGCACTGGAGAAGTATTTCGCCAACGTAGATGCTAAGAATCTAGATGCGGTAATGGATTGTTTTCATGACAACGCTATGCTGACGGTACAGAATGTTTTCGTTGTACATGACACTAAAGATGCGATTCGCAGGATGTTTATCGATTTTATGGCTAGTTTTGAAACTATCATTCATAGAGATTTCGTCTGCACAATAGATGAAAAAAATGGAAGGATAGCCGCATCGTTTGTGGCGGAACTAATTGATGCGCAAGGAAATACTACGTTGCTTCATAACACTAATTTTTGGCGCATTCGAGGAGATAAGTTTCAGGAAGTGTATGTCTACATGAGCGGTGATAACCCACTTGTCTAGTGGGAGGATTTAGAGTGGATTCACGGATAAGAGTTTTTGAGATAACTGGATATTTTTTAAAAAATAAAGGGGAGTTACTTAAATGTTTAAATCAAAATTGAAAAAGATTGTACTTAGTGGAATTTTGGCTGTTCCCGCTTCTGGTGCTTTAATAGTATCTGAGATGGCTTATAGTCAGCAATTAGAGGAAGTGATTGTTACAGCACGAGCTAGATCAGAAACGTTACAGGATGTTCCTGCAACGATTACGGCCTTCACCGAAAATCAGATTGAGAATATCGGTATTCAAAGAGCCGAGGATTTCATCTACATGACACCTGGTGTAACAATGGTCAACACCGTTGAAATTGGTGATACATCATTGAGTATTAGGGGGTTGAACGGCGCACGTGATGCGGAAACTAATTTCGCCTTTATCGTCGATGGTATTCTCTACCCGAACCCTTACGGGTTTAATCGTGAGTTTCCTGATCTGGCCCAGATTGAAGTGCTTAAAGGGCCGCAAGGAGCTCTTTATGGGCGTTCAGCGGCGGCTGGTGCGGTAATTATGTCGACAAAGTCACCCAAAGAAAGTGATCGTCGGGTTAAAGTTTCGGCTGCAGACCATGGAACCTATACTGCGATGGTTACGTTTGCAGGAGCGCTGTCAGACACTACCTCAGGCAGACTGACGGTGGCGCATCGGACCACTGACGGCTTCTTGAGGAATGGCTACTTGGATAATGCTAAGGTAGTTAATGATTATGAAGGCACTGATGTCAGTGCTCGATTACTCTTCGAACCCACGGATAATCTGTCAATAGATACCAAGCTGACTGTTTCTGAGGCCAGCGGCGCGCCAATCGCGTTCAATGCCGCCTTCGCACTTCCGGCTTTTGTCTCCTTTGGATTTAGCGAAGATTTTCACATTGATGTGAATGATGCCAAGTTTAAGTTTGCGCCAAATGTTAGGCCAACTAATGATGTAGATTCTGTAGAGTTTTCGATCAAAGCAGACTACGACATGGAATGGGCAACATTAAGTGTGTGGGGAATGTACAGCGACCAGGAGCATGTATTTTTAGCTGATGGTACTTCGGCAGCATTTAATTTCTATGCAGGCGAGCCATCTTGTGTTGCCTCGTTAGATGCTTTGATTGGAACAACCTTGATGCAATCGCCAACATATATTGGTGGTAATGCTCCCGGTACCTATCTGTTGCCGCCTTATTCTCCCTCTACTTGTGACGGTTACCAATACCAAGAACGAATGCAAGAGGACATGAGTTTCCAGGCGACGATCACGTCATCAGATGACAGTCAGCTGAGATGGCAAGCGGGTATTTACCTTCTCGATATCGACAGAAAAGGTGGTGTAGCTCAAGCCTTTGACGACGGTACCGGTGATCGGCCTGCCAAACTAATCTCGAATAAAACAGACGCCCTTGTTTATGATCAGATGGATACCTCTGTATATTCGGTGTTTGGCTCTGTTAACTATGATATGAGTGACTCTGTAGAGGTTTCATTTGCTCTGCGTTATGACCGCGAGGAGCGCGACATATCGAGTTTAGTGCCTGCACCAAGTCAACAGACCTCAACAAGAATTGACTACTGTAATAAGGCATTAGGCGCGGTTCCTGTTTCATATATTACGGGTGACTGTACTTTAAATGGGACGCCACTAGTGGGTACGCCACTTAACCCAGCTTATTTTAGTGATATTGAGAACGGCGTAGTCGTCGATTCGATTGCACCCAGATCTGCTACTTTTAGTGAGGTCCAGCCTAAAATCAGTATCACATGGGATGCTACCGACCATACAACTGTCTTTGGCAGTTGGGGTGTTGGATTCAAAACAGGAGGGTTTAACAATCTTGGTACGACCGAGCTAGTAGACCTGTTCTTGGTCGATCAGGGCGCCAATCTTGTAGCGCCGCCAGAGACCTATGAAAAGGAAACATCTTCAGCGTTTGAGGTAGGTTTTAATACGACGTTAGCGGACGGAAGGCTTAAGTTAAATGGCGCCGTGTTCCACACTGAAGTCGACGATATGCAATTTTTTGAATTCTTTGTTGGTCCGTTTGGATTATTACGAACGGTTGAAAACATTGATGAAGCGACGTTGCAAGGTTTTGAGTTGGGCGGCGCTTATCAAATTACTGATGCATTATCCTTTGTTGGTGGCTATAGCGCTGTAGACAGTAAGATAGACAAGAACTCTATCCGACCTTATACCAAGGGAAATGACGTTCCCAATGCCGCTGAGTTTACGGCCAATGCTGCGTTACAGTATGTGCGTGATGTCAATGGATTGGAATTTACGGCTCGCGTTGAGTATGCCTATCAAGGTGATATGTGGTTCCATACCGTTCAGGACAATCAGGTACCTGCCACTTTATTTAAAGGATTTGGTGTAGGTGATGCTGACTTTAGCAAGACTCAGGTTGACGGTTATGGTATTACTAATCTTAGATTAGGACTGGGTAATGACACTTGGAAGGTGACAGCATTTGCGCGTAACTTGTTCGACGAAGAGTATGTTGCTGAGGTTATTATGGCTGCAGAATTTGGAGGCGCATTTATTCATCCTGGTGCGGAACGCACTGCGGGTGTTGAGTTCCAATATAATTTCTAGTAGAACGTAAGATATTAAAACCGGACTAATGTCCGGTTTTTTTTACGCTAAGATCAGATCTTGATGCCTCTGACGAATTAAAATGGGTAGCTATTACTGCCTAGTGTTTAAAAAAATGACTGTTTTGAAGGAGGATTTTGCGGCTTTTATATTGTGATAACTGAACCTAAAAATAAAATATATGGTAGGCCGAGACCACTAATTCTATTTATCAGGAGAACGTATGACAGATTCTACTCAAGCTAAAAAATCACTTGGTGGTGTTCCTGCTGAAGGTCTATTAAGTATCCTATTAGTGTTGGGAATTTCAGCGGCCTGTATCGCTCCCTTTAATCATGATACGTTCATCAACTTGGTTAGCCTCGCGTTTCTGGCCGCAACACCAACTATGGCTATTCTTGGGATACTATGGGATAACAATAAACCTGATGCTGTCGGTCAATTGAGTCAACCAGCAAAGGGACTAGCATTAACCGGCATTACTATCCTTTTGGGTGCCGTAGTCTTTACCCTAGTTATGTATTTGGTAGGCGGTGGACATGGTTCGACGCCTATGGTGACGCAATATTTCATTATGAGCGTGGTTGTTGTAATTTGGATGGTGTCCATCTGGCAATGTTGGCCGATGACGCTGTTAAGTAAAGACCCGTTGACTGTCGGGGTCTTAACGCTTATCTATGCCTATCTTGTAGCATATGTTCTGTGGACCATATTTTTTGATTACAGTATATTGGGACAAATGGGCCACCCAGATTACTATGAGGATATTGATCCTAAAGGCCTCTTTGGTCTTTGGACTGCCGCCATTTTCTTTGTCACCGCGGTAGGCATAATTGTCGTCCATTTTCTGTTTGATCTTTGGCCGATAGATAAGTTGACAAGGGGCGCAAAGCAGCCTTTTCGAGGTCTAATTGCAACCATATATATATTAGCTCTTGCATGGTTAGTCCAAACTATCTTCATCGGTGCCTTGGGTATGGAGCCAGTGGAGTATATGGTACGGGTGCCTGTTTGTATGATGTTCGGCACCTTCCTAGTAAGCAATATGATGCAATTCTCATTGTTTAGCGATCACCAGCAGCCTATTAAAGGCCTGCTTCTCCTTGTCTGCGTAGTGATTGCTGCCATGCTTGTGTATGAGTTATATCGCTGGGCGTCTATGCTGCACACAGGAGGAGAATTGGCTACCGGACCGGGCGGTGGATTTGCTCAAGAAACTTGGATTGCGTCAGCGATGCTGGGTGTCACATTCCCTGTTATTTTCATAGTTTCCGGTTTTTTTGGCTTCTGGCCAATTCAGCGAAATAACGATCAGTCTATAGCCGACTAGAAGCGTTAATGATTTTGGGGTGTCAAGAAATAGCTACCCAGCGTCGACTATAGTTTTAGAATTTAGGTGGGGTGGTGATAATTAATGGTTAAACCGGTTGTCACGATATACTGGCAACCTTCGTGTTTGACGCAGAGCTTTCTCGTTTAGGCTATCTGCTGAATATGTTCTGGGCATCTCTTGGAAAGGAGCAGATTTGTTCTGGTTTTCGAGAAAATACTGGTCTCTACATGAGTACCTTTGGGATGACTGGCGTGAAGTTATAGTCAATCTTAGACCTTCACTGATACGGGATATTGGGGTTTGGTGGGAATATTCTCTGCACCTTAACGTTAGGCAGGGCTGATCAATTTCTCTATGAACAGGGCTATAGGTCATCTTTAAATGGAAGAGGAGTTAGTAAAGTCGTGTATATAACGACAGTTGTGGCGGTATTGAGGGGCCGCATCGTCAGCCCTTTGCCAACATGATCTGACATTGTGGTTCGCCGATGCGTTAGTCACTGGTTAAATAACTAAGAGAAAAAAAGGAATAGACTTATCATGTCACTCACAGTAAATCTCAACAACAAAGTGGCCCTGATTACAGGGGCGTCCTCCGGCATCGGACGAGGTGTCGCTATCGCGATGGCACAAGCGGGCTGTCATGTTTTCATTAATTATCCTCCGGGTGAGGGCGATCAGAATGCACTATCTGTGCAGTCAGAGATCCGAAAAGACGGCGGCCTAGCATCGCTTGCTCCCGCAGATGTTAGTAGCGAATCGGAGGTCAAAAGCATGTTTGCCGAACTGTCGGCTGGTGCCGGGCGGCTAGATATACTAGTTAATAATGCGGGTATTGCTCGCTCTGCGCCAATTGAGGAAATCAGTGTCGCTGATTGGAACGCTGTGATGGGGGTTCACATCAACGGCACGTTCTTATGCACCCGCGCTGCGCTGCCAATCATGTACCAGCAGAATTACGGTCGTATTATTAATACGGCCTCCCAGCTCGCCTACAAGGGGGCGCCTGGTTTTGCTCACTACACAGCGGCAAAAGGTGCGATATTGTCATTTACCCGAACCTTAGCGCTTGAGATAGGCTCCAGAGATATCACGGCTAACTGCGTTGCACCAGGTGCGACAGATACCCCTATATTAAAGGATGTGCCAGCTAATATTCTCGATGAAATTCGTAGCGCTATACCTCGCGGTAAGCTTGCTGAAGTCGATGATATAGTCGGTGCCTATATGTTTCTTGCGAGCGACAGTGCTGCGCACTTCAGGGGACAGTGTCTGAGCCCCAATGGTGGAGATGTATTCCTTTAATGATCAGGAATCGGCTGATAAGTAATTTCAACATAAACTAGGTTTAAAAGGAGAGGAACATGCGGGCATGGGAATTAGCAGGCTTCGGTTTGCATAATCTTCAAGAGGTTGATATCGAGCGGCCGACACTAGGGCCTCACGATGTGTTAGTGCAATTACAGGCTGCATCGATTAACCCGCGGGACTGTCAAATAATCTCTGGCCATTTTACTCCGAATGTAAATTTCCCTTTAATTCCTCTGTCGGATGGTGCAGGAATTATTGTCGAAACAGGAGACCGAGTCTCCCGGTTAAAAGTGGGTGATATCGTAACGCCATTATTTTTTCCTTACTGGGTTAGCGGTGAAGCTAATAAAGATGAGCGAAAGGTATCTAGTGGTCTCGAAATGCCAGGCGTACTGAGACAGTTTGGTGCGTATGATGAGCAAACCGTTGTTAAAGCCGCCAGCCACCTCAGTGCAGTAGAGGCGGCATGTCTGCCTTGTTCAGGGCTTACCGCATGGACATCGTTGGTGCCCATTGTAGACATTCAGCCGGGTAATACAGTCCTCATTCAGGGTACGGGTGGCGTAGCGATTGCAGCACTGCAGTTTGCCAAGGCTCTTGGAGCCCAAGTCATTATCTTGTCGTCTAGTGAGGAAAAGCTTGCTGCTGCTAAACTGCTAGGTGCCGATCACTGCATCAATTACCTTAGCAACCCAAACTGGGGGCCGATGGCCTTTGAAATCGCTGGCCATGGTGTCGACCTTGTCCTTGAGATTGGTGGCGCCGGAACTATAGAAAATTCACTGGCAGCGATACGCCATGGCGGCCATATAGCGATTATTGGTTACGTAGCGGGTATCGATATGGGCATCACGGTTTTTCCGCTGATAATAAAATGTGCACATTTACATGGTATTGCCACGGGTAACCGCGACAACTATGTTGCCATGATGCAGTTTATGCAAGAGCATGCTATTAAACCTCAGCTTCAGGCAGATTACGGTTTTAGTGACGCCGCCAGAGCATTGGACGCTATCGAAAAACTAGCGCCCTTTGGAAAAGTAGTGATTGATTTTGAGCGATAAAGAATGTCTATCCATATGACATCTATACAATAAGGAGCCCGTCTATGAATGCAAGACAAATAAAAACTAACCCTGATTCTATGGAGCCCTTCAATATAGCGCAAGGCTATACGGTGGGGAATCTCATCTTCACATCGGGGCAAGCAGCTATTGATTCCGAGGGTAATATTGTTGGCGTTGATGATTTCGACGCACAGGCTGAACAGGTATTTAAGAATTTGTCAGACGTTCTACAGCAGGGCGGGTCAAGTCTAGCGCAGGTGATGAAGGTTACAATATATCTGACTGACATGACTAATTTTATGAAAGTTGTTGCGCTAAGAGAGCGTTTTTTTAGCGCACCTTACCCAGCCGATACTCTCATCGAGGTCAGTTCCCTAGCATTGCCCGAACTTGAAATTGAGATCGAGGCGATTGCTCTTACTCAAGACAGTACTATAGAGGCGTCATTGTTATGAAACTATTTTATTCACCCTTTCATTCCTTTATCCATAAAATTCTGGTTACCGCTCATGAAGGCGATCTGTGGAAGGATATTACTTTTGTTCCCTGTTTTCCGTTTAAGAACCGCGAGGGCGAAGATCAAGGAGATGCATATTCTATTGCGTCACTGAACCCGCTAGATAAAGTTCCAACTTTGGCCTTGGACGATGGGCAAGTAATCTATGGTAGCCAAGCGGTCGCTGAATGTCTCGATAATATGAGCCAGTCGGGTCGTCATCTTTATCCTGCTAGCGGTTCAAAACGTTGGGAGGCCGTTACAAGGCTGGCATTAGCCGACACGATTTTTGAGACCACTGTGCAGCTGGCGATGGAGGGTTGGCAGCCTTTAGAGCAGCAGCGTATTGATTTTTTTAAATGGATATGGCCTAAAATAATTCGTGGTTGTGATTCGTTAGAGGTTTCTTGTAAAAATGGTTTTGATGGGTTTGATATCGGTCAGGCCGCTATGCTCCATGCTATTAGTT
>Ga0209815_1001034_pt1 | contig 19239 bp, 20 predicted proteins | sample CoawatmetaG00DNA_FD_187507 | JGI IMG/M metagenome (GOLD analysis project Ga0209815, IMG submission 187507) | Marine microbial communities from the West Antarctic Peninsula - Coastal water metaG002-DNA (SPAdes) (version 2) | ecosystem: Environmental > Aquatic > Marine > Coastal ...
GCGATAAGGTTTGGGATTGCCATCAAACCATTTAATGCATCGGTCATTTTCCAAACCAACTCAAGACTCATCTGTGTACCAACAAAAATACCGATCACCCAAAGAATACGAAATGGTGTAATTACTCTGGGTCCCAATAAAAACTCAGCGCAGCGCTCACCGTAGTAACTCCAACCAAGCATCGTGGTGAAAGCAAATAATGCAACACACAGCGACAGAACAAGGTCACCATAGGGAAGTGCTCCATTAAATGCGGCAAGGGTCATTGCCGCGCCTTGAGGCTCCCCATTCCAAACGCCTGTCACGATCAGAACTAAGCCCGTCATCGTGCAAATGATCAAGGTGTCTATAAAGGTACCTAACATCGCAATTGTGCCCTGCCTTACAGGACTATTGGTCTCTGCTGCCGCGTGCGCAATAGGCGCAGAGCCTAAACCAGCCTCATTGGAAAAAATGCCTCGCGCAATACCCATCCGCAGCGCCAACATAAGAGTTGCACCTGCAAAACCGCCGGTGGCAGCTGCACCATTAAATGCACTATCCACGACTAAAGCCACGGCAGATGGGATTAGCGATGCATGTGTTACTAGAATTATGAGTGTGGCGGTTATGTATAACAGAGCCATAAAGGGTACAAGCTTCCCAGCCACGGTGGCTATACGCTTAATCCCACCTAACAGCACCACGCCCACTAGAACGGCCATAACAACACCGCTAACTGCCGTTGGCACACTGAAATTAGTTTGTAGCACTTGGGACACGGCGTTAGATTGAACAGTGTTAGCCAAGCCAAAGCCAGCCAGAGAGCCGAATAGGGCAAAGGCCATTCCTAACCACTTCCATCGTTTACCCAAACCATTTTTAATGTAGTACATAGGGCCACCCACTTTACGGCCCAAGTCGTCAGTCTCGCGATAATTCACCGCCAAAACAGCTTCTGCATACTTGGTAGCCATACCGACAAAAGCGGCGCACCACATCCAAAAAAGTGCTCCTGGGCCTCCAAGACCAATTGCAGTGGCAACGCCTGCAATATTGCCCATTCCTATGGTCGATGAGAGAGAGGTCATTAAGGCATTAAATGGCGTGATTTCACCCTCGCCCGTACCTTTTCTGCCCTTAAAAAGCTGACGGAACGCATAGGGTATTCGACTAATCGTCATGCCTTTGAGGCCAATTGTCAGGTAAATACCCGTACCCAGCAATAGAGTCAGCATCACTGGACCCCAGACAAAGTTATTTACAATATCAACAATTCGCTCAAACATACCTGCCCCTTATTATTTTTTAGGCTGTCAGTGTCTAGACTAAGCAAGTCGCACTAATTCCAGTTAGGCAATCAACCGCCCAAATAATGAAAGCACATTGGCCGCTGGCACATACTAAGCCTGTCTGTAGCATCAAACATCACTCAATAGCTATTTGGAAGGCTCCGTTGTAACGCGCACAGAACCCTATCCAGGATGACCGATGACCTTAGATAGCCTTGATAGTGCCTTTGGGTAACACTGCGTGAACAGCAACCTTTTGAAATTTAAGCTCCAAATTGTTACTGACTTCAAGAACAACATAATCACCCTCTAATTTGGTAATTTTCCCCAGCATGCCGCTCGTTGTTACAACCTCGTCTCCCTTACCTAAGGCGCCAACAAGATCATTATGCTCTTTCTGACGTTTACGCTGAGGCCGAATGATTAAAAAATACATGAAGCCAAAAAGCCCTGCGAACATTAATATAGTAATCATTGGATTTGGCTCGCCAGCATTGGTGGCTTGAGCGAAGGCATTTGATACAAATAACATCTTTTACTTCCTTTATTTAATCTGATCTTTTTAAGAACAGCGTTTAGTGAGTATTATCCTAGGTTTTGCTTAATCCAGTCTAACGTATCCTCATGATGGCTTTTGGTCTTCACCTTAGCCATTACATGGACAATATTGCTCTGCTTATCAACAATAAATGTAGAGCGTAAAACGCCCATATATTCACGTCCCATAAATTTCTTTAGATCCCATGCCCCATAACTTTCGATAACGCTGTGATCTTCATCCGACAACAAGATGAAATTAAGCTCTTGTTTGTCCTCAAATTTAACCAAACGAGTAACCGAATCTGGGCTTACCCCAATTACCACGGTGTCTAAGTCATTAAATTCGTTGTAGCTATCTCTAATACCACATGCCTGTACCGTGCATCCCGGAGTCATTGCCTTGGGATAGAAATACACTACAACATTCTTTTTACCCTGAAAATCACTCAGCGAGACCATCTCACCCCGCTGGTTTGACAGAGTAAATGATGGAGCTTGATCGCCGACGATTGAAAATGCCACAAGGTCACCTTTAGAGTGGATATAAATGAGTGAGGGACTTTAGCAAATTTTGCCCCTTGGATGTTACAAAAACCAGCGCGAGTTGTCGTTATATACCGAGCATTTATAGCTTTATACAAAAACGCCACTGAGTATCACCCCAATGGCGTTTACAATTAACTACTAACTGCTAACCGTTAGCACTAAGGCAGTAAGTGCTGAACGGCATCGCGCTCTTCAGCCAATTCTTGCTCCGTCGCAATCATTTTTGCACGGGAGAAGTCATTAATCTCCAGACCTTGGACGATAGTCCAATCGCCACCTGCACAGGTACATGGAAATGAGTAAATTAGACCTTCGGCAATACCATAACTACCATCACTGTATACGCCCATGCTGACCCAATCGCCTTCAGTTGTACCCATTGCCCAACTACGCATATGAGCAATCGCCGCGTTAGCTGCGGAGGCAGCACTTGAAGCGCCTCGAGCACTAATGATTGCTGCCCCACGTTGTTGCACAGTGGGGATGAAGTCGCTCTCATACCAAGCCTGATCCACCATGTCGATGGCTGGCTGACCCTTAACTTTAGCTTCATGAAGATCAGGGTACTGAGTAGCGGAGTGATTGCCCCAAATGGTCATCTGAGTTACATCGTTGATAGTAGAACCTGTCTTATCTGCAATTTGGCTCATCGCGCGATTATGATCTAGACGAGTCATCGCTGTAAACTGGCGAGGGTTGATATCCGGCGCATTGCGCTGGGCAATCAATGAGTTGGTATTAGCAGGATTACCCACTACCAACACCTTAATCTCTTTAGAGGCATTGTCGTTCAGCGCCTTACCTTGCGCCGAGAATATCGCGGCATTGGCTTCTAACAGGTCCTTACGCTCCATGCCTGGGCCTCGAGGACGTGCACCGACCAATAGCGCATAATCTGAATCTTTAAATGCAACTGCAGCATCATCAGTGCAAATCATGCCTGCAAGAAGTGGGAACGCGCAATCATCCAGCTCCATTGCGACCCCGTTTAAAGCCTCAAGGGCCGGTGTAATTTCGAGCATTTGCAGAATAACAGGCTGATTAGGGCCAAGCATTTCGCCAGCAGCAATGCGGAACAACAGGGAATAACTAATCTGGCCTGCTGCGCCGGTAACAGTAACACGAACGGGTGAAGTCACAGTTTGTCTCCGAAAATATTAGTTGAGCGTTAAAAATTTGAACGGCATTATAAGTCGCCATCCGTAAAAAACATATCTAGCATTGGCTATTGCTACTATTAACTATCTTAATAGATGAATCTTAGCTGTCAGCAGTGCAGTTCCTTGTAACGTGTTTCCATACGTTGGTAGAGTTCATCCTTAAAATCCCCTGCAGACGTATCTAGCTGCGCCACGATATCGACAAGATGCTCGTTGTCTTCAATACCGCCCCACTGCTTCTGATAACTTCCATCTTGATATCCATGATCCTGGCGGAAAAAATTAAGTACATTCTTCCCAACATAGCCCACATAGAGTGTCTCAAAGTCCATATTAATACCGACCATTAACCGGGCAAACCCAGACACATCAAAATCTTTAGTGGATAAGGTTCTCTCGGTAAAGTGCTCGAGGTCAGACGCAAAATCGCCGCTCGATTTAGGGTTCGAGAATTCGTCCTCAACGATCGCCGTTATATCCTCAACCGAATACCCTTTAAGTAACAGTAAACTCAAACCAAAGTGCCATATATCAACAAGCTCAAGCGCTATTTGATCGACATCAGGTGTTTGTTTCTTCCACCACTTCCAGCCGTAATGATCCAACAACTCTGCACACTCAACCCATATAGCTCGATACCATTCGAAATTTTGCTCACGCCATCTAGCGTGAACCTTTGTATTCATCTCATTTTGCAGTTCAAGCATCGTAGCCAATTGCTGCTTCATTCGTTATACCTCGTCTTTTTAGTGTTCAGAATTAATCAGGTACTACGCCCTAACGAAACTGTTGCTCACCTTCTCTCGACCCAATATTGTATTGGGTCCATGACCGGTGACTACCACTGCCTCGTCATCAAGGCAATATATCCGATCTTTAATCGACATTACAATTTGGTCATAATTTCCACCAGGAAGGTCGGTTCGGCCGATGCTACCCTGAAATAGCGTATCTCCTGCAATTAAAGTTTTGTACTCTTCAAACCAAAAACTGATCGACCCCGGCGTGTGGCCGGGCGTATGAATCGCGACGCCCCCACAGCAATTAAGCGCCTGATCATCTTTAAGATGACCATCTGGAACTGGAAGTTTAACTTCTGGTACGCCGAACATGGCACATTGCTGTTCAACCATATCCCACAAGAATTGATCACCTTCATGCAGATAAATCGGCGCTCCGGTTGCAGCCTTAATCTCTCCAGACGCTAAAATATGATCAAGGTGAGCATGCGTATGAATAATGGCCACAACGGTAAGATTAAGCTCTGCCAACAATCCAAGTATTTTTTCTGCGTCACCACCTGGATCAACTACTAGCGCCTTACCCGATATTTTGTCACCAATAATAGAGCAATTGCATTGCAAAGGCCCAACGGGAAATGTTCTGATAATGAATGGCGATATCTGCGCTTGATCAGTGCTCATCGATAACTCTCTAATTTATTATGGTTTGCTCATTAATGCCTGCCAGTTTAAACCGTCAGAAAATTTTTGCGCCATTATTTCCGTTATTTCATTAAAAATAACGCCTGACGAAAAACCCGACACCAGCCAAGTAATAACTTAAATTTGGGCAGGCTCGTTTACATTGTTAGCGTTGACTTATACGTTTGTGGAATATCATCCAACAAGCACTTAATAGTCGACACCAGTTCACCCTCCGAGGCCGTTAATTGAACCCCCACACCTTGGATATCTAAACTGGAGTCTCCATTAGAGCTGACCCATATAACCGTCCTTTGAACTGCGACTAGCTCGTCAACCAAATAAAGCGCCAAGCGTAATTGAACACTATCGCCAAGCGCAAACGCATGCTTGGATGAAACAAAGAAACCCCCATTTTTTACAAAGGGCATAAAATGTTGGTAAAGCTCATTTTGATTTTTAATATTTAAAGAACATGAAATAGTATCAATGTCAGTCACCAAATCACCCACTATTCACTTAGTTGCAAGTCCCAGCTTATCCTTCTCCATTTGCCAACTCCTCCGTTAAATCAATTTTAGACTCTAAGACACGTAAATTAACACTTCTTTTAATGACTACTCGCATTGGACAATTGAGCCCAATCCATGAACAATCCTTCTAGTAATAATTGCTGGTTAACATTGGATTGAGAAAATAGTAGCTGTCTGGCCGCCATTAGTCGGTCGTGAAACTTAAACAACCTTCGATCGCCGCCTCCCTGCCCTTCGTTAACGGCCAACCTATGAACGTAGTTCATATACCACTCAATAATATTATTGCCGTTTAATTTAACACACTGCTGAGCGGCCTCCACTGATGACAGACTGCCACTAGCGACCCCTTCAATAATCGCCTCAAAATCTTGCCTAAGCACCAAGGTTCCGGACTCGATATTATGCAACGCAAGTAACGGACGCCCGTTTGACACCTCTATAGCCTTCGCTGCGTCTAAACTATTTCCCGATACTTCCTTAAGCCAATGGGTTGCCACATCGTCACTAGGAGTAGAAAGGTATTGTTTTTGGCATCGACTTCTTATGGTCGGCAACAAAGCGTGCAAACGATCGCTAACCAATATAAGTAAGGTCTTTCCTTGTGGCTCCTCAAGGCTTTTAAGCAACGCATTAGCCGCATTTATGTTCATAGCGTCAGCAACCAAAATGAGTCCAATCTTCCAACCGCCTTGCTGAGCCGTGGTGTTTAATTTTGTACACAATCTCCGGACATCATCTACTCGAATATTTTTGCCGTCTTCCTCAGGTTCCAAAATAGTTAGATCAGGATGCGAGCCGGCCAGTAATAATTTACAGGGTTTACAGCTTCCACAAGCATTTTGATTAGCCTCAACACCACAGAGCATCCGCTGAGCCATGGTAATCGCTAAGCGCCTCTTTCCCACACCATTAGAGCCGTGAAGCAAGAGCGCATGGGGCATTCGATCAGTATCAATAGCCCGATTAAACCCCTCCCAAACGTCTTTGTGCCATGGTAGCGGGAGCGCTAAAGTAGTGTTTGCATATACCATCAAACAGCCACTTTTGTGGCTGCAAAAAAAGTCTCCAGCACCACCTTTATATCGAATTGAACCCCATCAAGAGGCTGCGAAGCATCGATTACCGCATACCGCTGAGGGTCTTTTGCTGCAGTATTAAGATACCCCTGACGAACCCTCTCAAAGAACTCGACCTGCTCTTGTTCAAAACGATCAGGCGCACTCCGGTCACTAGCTCGCTTAAGACCAATTTCGACGGGTATATCCAAAATCAAAGTTAAGTCAGGTCGTAAAACACCTTGTACTAAGTGCTCTAAATGTTCGATCAAGGCACTGTCCATTCCTCGACCTGCACCTTGATAAGCGTACGTCGCGTCAGTGAAGCGATCACAAACAACCCACTTACCTGCTTCCAGACTGGGCATAATCACCTGATCTAGGTGCTGTGCTCGGCCAGCAAACATAAGTAGGAGTTCAGCGGTATCACAAATTTTTTCATCACTTGGCGTTAGTAATAACTGACGGACCTGCTCAGCCAGAGGAGTGCCACCGGGTTCTCGAGTAGCGAGGAATTCGATGTTTTGCGCCAATAGCCAAGCCTGGATAAAGTCGATATTAGTCGTTTTACCGACCCCCTCAGTGCCTTCAATCGTTATAAATTTGCCGTGCATTTAAAACCTACTTTGAACTTTCCAATTAGTTTGGTGCAGACTGATAATTTTCCGCACGTTGCTCCAACTGATATTTATTCACTGCGTCTCGGTGTTCTTGTAACGTGTCCGAAAAGTAATGGCCCCCATCACCTCGTGCCACGAAGTATAGGCTAGAACCCTCCTTAGGATGAAGCGCCGCAGAGATCGAGGCCCGACTTGGCATAGCAATGGGTGTCGGAGGCAACCCCTTAATCATATAGGTATTGTACGGCGTCAGTTGCCGTAAATCTCGACGCCTAAGATCTCCACCATATCGAGCTCCCATACCATAGATTACGGTAGGGTCAGTTTGTAGCCTCATACCCTTCAATAAACGTCTCACAAACACACCCGCTATCACCTCTCGCTCTTCGGCTAAGCCAGTTTCTTTTTCCACGATCGACGCCATAATTAATGCCTCATAAGGCGTCACATATGGCAATCCCGGCGCTCTGTTAGACCATTCTTGCTCTAACACTCTCTTCATTTTACGATGTGCGCGAAGCATTATATCCAGTACTGTATCTGAACCCAGATAATTATAAGTATCCGGGAAAAGCCAACCTTCGATATTTACATTTTCCCCAGCGATACCCGAAAGTATTAACTTCTTTACTAGCTCCTCCTTATTTATATCCTCAAACTGTTCAATTGAGGACAGCTCGCGCACCCACTGCTCAAAGGACCAACCCTCAACAAACGTAATCTGATGCTGTAAGACGCCTCCCCTATTAATCTTTTTTAGCAAAGATAGGGCTGTATCAGAAGAGCTAATACTATATGTACCAGCCTTAACCTTAGTAAGCCCTGATACTCTTACATATAAATCAATGGCCCATGGATCAGAAATAGTTCCACGATAGAAAAGTGCTTCTGTCACATTGTGCACATTAGCGCCCTTGTTTATCGTGAATTCGTAACTATCGCTACTCAACACCCCCAGTTTAACTGGCGTGTTAATTTTGATACCGATCATGATAACCAGCACAACGAAGCAGACCAGAGCACCCAGAGCTAGCGCTATAAATACTTGAAGGATCAACTTCTTCATTGAAAACAGGGATAATTATTAGACAACATTGACTGTAATTCTCTTGTGACTCTGCCAATTTCCAGCTGAGCGGTTGATTGATTATCAGGCTGGCGAACTCCGACTACAGGGACGATACCCCGAACAGAATTACAAATAAAGAGCTCGTCGTATGCTTCTATATCACTTATCTTGATAAAACCAATTTTTGGGCATACTCCAATAAGAGGAAATATCTCTTCAATCAATAGTGACCGCATTACACCTGAAACACCACAGGCATCAAGATCAGGTGTAATCCACCGGCCTGAAGCACCTCTAAGAAATATATTAGCTCGCGTGGTCTCAATGACTAAACCGTCATCATTCATCATTAAACCATCATCGCAGTCACTAGAATGGCGCTCGCTAGCTGCAAGAACCTGTTCTAGCCTATTCAGATGCTTGATGCCTGCAAGCTGAGTATTTGTAGACATTCTCTGACCGCAACGCCAAAGACTAATACCCGCATTTCGATAATGTTGAAAGTTGGTAGGGGAAACACTGTGACGAAAGATAATTCGTGGAGTACAGGCCCCAGAGCTCTCATACCCGCGACCACCACTACCTGCGGTAACTATGATTTTAACAACACCATCCGCAATAGAATGTTTGTGGAGTATCTGTTTAAACGCCGACACCGCTGAAGACAACCGAGACAGGTTAATCTTTATCCCCAAACGGCTCGCGTCGTTTTGAATCCTGGATAAATGCCTATTTTTTAGCGGGAAATCTCCACCGAAATAACGAATCGACTCAAACAAGCCGTGACCGTAAGCAAGTCCGCGATCTGACAATAGCTCTGCTGAGCTAATATCGAGAAGCTCATCTTGCCCGTCAATAGTGTAGATAAAGTCTGTAGTTGTCATAGTCCTATTAAACAAAACTTTGGGGCAAAAAAAAACCGCCCCAATAGGAGCGGCTTTCAGACGCGCTAGCCTTAGCTATTCGCGTTTATATACGTAATTGCATCGGTCACTGTCGCAATTTTCTCTGCTTCCTCATCAGGAATCTCAGCGTCGAATTCTTCTTCAAGCGCCATAATAAGCTCTACTGTATCTAGCGAATCTGCGCCAAGGTCTTCAACAAAAGATGAAGTTACCTTAACATCTTCTTCTTTAACACCAAGTTGCTCAGCAACCATTTTAATAACGCGCTCTTCAATATTACTCATCGTATTTCCACTCCTTATAGGCTATCTGGTGTTTCTTGAGGTCTAGTCTATTTCTGTATTCTTTGTCGCTAGGGCGGGCATTTTACCTCAGATGGATCAAATTACTACCCTCATATGAAAAAAATCGCGTTTAAACCAAAATTACTCGAGAGCTAATCGACATTGGTATTCCCATATGCAAGCCCGAATGGCAATTCACATATGCATTAGTCGTCATCACGACATAAACATTCCGCCATTAACGTGGATGGTTTCCCCGGTAATATAACCAGCAGCATCACTAACCAAAAAGCTTACTACGGCGGCTATCTCGCTAGGCATGCCCAGTCTAGCAAGTGGGATCTGTGACAAAAGAGCATCTTTATTCGCTTCAGGTAAATCTCTAGTCATATCCGTATCAATAAAACCTGGCGCCACCGTATTCACAGTGATACTTCTTGATCCAATTTCTTTCGCAAGCGCTCGGCCAAATCCTTCTACCCCAGCCTTACTCGCCGAATAATTACTTTGCCCACTATTCCCCATAGACCCTACAACCGAGCTTATGTTCACAATGCGACCCCAACGCGCTTTCGTCATGGGTCTAACACATGCTTTACAAAGACGAAAAACAGCCGTCAGATTAGTATTAACCACATCTAACCATTCATCCTCTTTCATGCGCATTAAAATATTATCTTTGGTGATTCCAGCATTATTGACCAATATAGTCGGCGCGCCAAACATTTCAATCACCGACTTGAGCAGCTGCTCGATAGATTCTGCCTGCGTAACGTCAAGAACCATACCTGCACCAACACTTTTAGCATCAGTCAGTCTCTGGCTGATTTTATCAGCGCCAGATTGACTAGTAGCCGTACCTACCACTATGTAGCCAGCGGTGCCCAGTTTATCGGCTATCGCAGCTCCAATGCCACGACTAGCGCCAGTAACAAGTGCTATTTTAGATTCATCAGCCATAAATATTCCTTAAGTAATTAAACAGACAGCAATGCGTTCTCAAAGTTCTCTACATTATCTGTGACAAACGAAATTAACTCTCTATCAATTCTTTTAGACAAACCATTTAAAACTTTACCGGGGCCACACTCTACTAGCCTATCGGCCCCGCCGCTCTTCAATCTGAGCACGCAATCAACCCATTTTACGGGCTGAGCTATTTGGTCTAGCATTAGCATTTTAATTTTTTCAGGATCAGACTCAGTCTCGGCATGAACATTGTGAATGACCGGAATGGTTGGCTCAACAAAAGGCGTATCTGCCACAAGACCTCTAAGCCGGTCCGCAGCTGGCTCCATGAGCGATGTGTGAAAGGGAGCGCTGACGGGCAGTGGCAAGACCCTTTTTGCGCCGGCCGCCTTACAGCAATCAATAGCTCTAGCAACAGCCATCGCGCTGCCGGCGATCACGACCTGCCCTGGAGCATTAAAATTAACGGCGTCTACCACCTCATCATCTCTAGCATCAGCACAGGCTTGCAGAACAGCAACATCTGCCAAACCAATAATGGCAGCCATTGCACCCACTCCTACAGGAACTGCCTCTTGCATGTAAATGCCACGAGCGCGCACAATTTTGAGGGCATGGGGAAATGTAACGGCACCCGCACAGACTAAGGCAGACCATTCCCCTAAACTGTGCCCTGCTAGCTGGGATGGCACCGCACCTTTTCTATCTTGCCAAAGGCGCCAGATCGCAACGCTGGACGCTAAAAGTATCGGCTGGGTGCGCTCAGTGAGGTTGATCTCTTCTTGCGACCCCGATTGCACTAACTGCCAGAGGTCATATCCTAAAGTATCTGATGCCTCTAAAAAGGTGTCCTCAATCGTTGCATAAACCGACGCCAACTGACTCAACATGCCAATTTTCTGAGAACCCTGACCAGGGAAAACAAACGCTAAGTTTTTACTCATATATAATCACTCATTCACTAAATTTTTCGATAATTTAGTCGTTAGCAAAGGCGCTAGTGCCTTTGGTAGATTACGCTCCGCAGCCTCAATGGCCACGTCAAGGGCATGGCCAAAGGCCTTTTTAGACGCGCTACCATGACTTTTAACAACCACGCCATTTAAGCCCAGTAGATAAGCGCCATTATAAAAAGCAGGGTCAAGCTTATCAATAACCTGCTTAAAAGAGCGACTGGCAAGCCCAACGGTCATTCTAGCTAACCAACTCTTGCTCAATAAACCGCTCAACATGGCAGTGATCATGTTCGCTAGACCTTCACTAGTCTTCAGTGCAATATTTCCACCGAATCCATCACAGACCACTACATCTGTAGTACCCTTGAAAATTTCATCACCCTCTAAAAAGCCACCATAGTTAATAGAATCGTCATCCTCAAGGAGCGACGCCGCGAACTTTAAATCATCACTACCCTTGGTCTCTTCTTTTCCGACGTTTAACAATCCCACCGTAGGGTCATCGATGTCGTCTAAAAGACTAGCGGTGAGACTCCCCAGCATCGCAAACTGATGCAATTGATCAGGCGAGCAGTCAATGTTAGCGCCAAGATCAAGCACATAAGTGCGGCCTGACATTGTTGGGAAGGTGGTACAGATTGCAGGACGCGATATTCCTGGAAGGGTCTTAAGATTAACGAGCCCAAGGGCCATGAGAGCCCCTGTGTTGCCTGCACTGATGCAAGCATCAGCCTCTTGCTCAGACACGGCCTTAATGGCCAAGCCCATAGACGAAGACTGTTTGGTACGTATTACCGCAGAGGGTTTGTCGTGATCACTGACCGAAATATCGGTGTGCCTGACGTCAATTCGGGACCGCAAGCTAGAATCCGTGCAGGCGGAAAGCTCCGCTTCAAGCGACAATCGATCACCAAACACTACGGCGGTAACACTCAAATGGCGAGCTAAGCATGCGAGTAACGCTGAAACCGTAACTCGAGGACCAAACTCACCACCCATTGCATCAACTGCAATTCGGATTGAACAGGTCAAAGAGATACCTAGTCGGCACTTATCTCTAGTACTTTTTTACCGCGATAAAATCCATCAGCGGTAACATGGTGACGCAAGTGCCTTTCTCCGCTAACTGTATCTGTCGATACAGTAGCAACAGTCAATGCATCATGAGCACGGCGCATGCCACGCTTTGAACGGGTTTTACGACTCTTTTGAACGGCCATCAGATACTCCTAATTAAATTGCTTCACAGTGTCTACTTAAGCTTCAACTGTTTTAAAATGTTAAATGGGCTATCAGTTACAGCCTCATCACCACTAGATTCCATCTCTTGCATAAAGCTATCGCCTGTACATTTTCCCATCTTATGATAGTTAACTGACGGCAAGGCCAATAAAATCTCATCTTCCAATAGCTCACTGAGATTAGCCATTCTATCTTCTACCAGCCAAGGCTCGTAGTTACTAGCAACCCTATTGAGATGATCCTCAGACCAAATCACCTGTACTGCAAAATCCGCTTTAAGATCAACCTTAACGACATCTAAACACCGCTGACAAATCGCATGGACAGTAACGCTTGCGGTACCTCGAGCTACTTTTGCCCGTGATTCATCTAACTCAAACTGAACTGACGCCTCAAGCGAGCCACAAATACTTGAAACCGATGAGGCTAGCCTTGTAAGACTGTCGCACTTAACCTCGCCCTCCAAAAGATATCCCTGGAGCGCTAGTTTTCGCGGGTCAATGTGAGTCGGCAGTGCCATAAAATAAGGTCGATCTCAGTTAGGCGCGCATCATAGGCACAACGCCATGATCTGTCAAAGAAATTTGCGTTAAAACGGGACTTATCTGGCTTGTTGCCTCACATTATAACTTATACTGTAATTTAAGACCTACGCACGCGGACGCTAGTGTCCAATAACACGGCCAAAGGATATAATATATGACTCACCTTATCCTCGCATCCAGCTCTATTTACAAAAAAGAACTGCTGAGTCGTTTGCAATGTAGCTTCCGGTGCGAATCACCACACATCGACGAGTCTCCACAGTCTTTTGAGACACCACCCATGGCCGCAGAAAGACTGGCTGTCGCTAAAGCCTCTAAAGTAGCCGCTCTATATTCAGATTGCCTGGTGATTGGAGCCGATCAGATCGCTGACCAAAATGATATCTTTATCAACAAGCCTGAAAGTCATGAGCAGGCTATTAAGCAACTACAACAACAGTCCGGTCAAACCATACTGTTTCACAGCGGTCTAGCACTGGCGCGATTGTGCCCAGATGGGACCATAGAGTGTCAATCGACGGTGAATTCCACACAGGTAACCTTTAAAAAGTTAAGTAACGAGACAATAGAGAAATACCTGTTGCTGGAGAAACCCTATGACTGCGCGGGAAGCTTTAAGGCTGAGGGTCTTGGAATAAGCCTTTTTAGCGAAATAAAGAGTACGGACCCCAGCTCTTTAATAGGGCTTCCTCTGATTGATCTTTGTAGAATTTTAGATAACTTCAACTATAAAGTAATCTAGACTTTACTACCGGAAATGGCGTTAAGATATTGATTTTTAAATATATAGATTTATATCAGAGAACGCGTCAAGGCAAGCTATTGGCTTATATTTAAGAAGCCTGTCCAACTCGTGAGCGCCGTAACTAACCCCGATGGCTGGAATTTTTGCAGCCTCAGCCATCGCCAAGTCAAACTCAGTATCACCCACCATGATCGCATCATTAGCTTTGACGTCAAACTGACGTAAAAGCTCTTCAAGCATTAACGGGTGAGGCTTTGAGAGGGTCTCATCCGCGCAGCGTGATCCATCAAAAAAACCAACTAACCCCGTTGCCGCGAGCACCCTATCAAGGCCCGCCCTACTTTTGCCCGTTGCCACCGCTAAAATATATCCGCTGGCATGCAAATCCTTCAACGTTTTTAGTACCCCAGGGAAAAAAGCGCAGGGATTTTGATCTTGCTGTCTAAAATGGGCTGAATATGAAGCCGCGAATCTATCCGCATCTGTTTGCCCCACACCAGGAAAAAGAGCGTTAATACACTCTCGCAACCCAAGGCCAATGATATTAGCGGCAGCAGCATGACTTGGGACCTCTAGGTTATTGTCTCCTGCAGCAAGTCTAATGCAAGTCGCAATACGGTCGACTGAGTCACAAAGGGTTCCGTCCCAATCAAATATTAATAGTTTTGGAGTAGTAATCGCTAAAAGCCTCTATTCTGGAAGTTTTTTAAGTACGGCCGACAGGTCGGTGGGGACTGGCGCATCAACTTCCACCCAGTCTCCTGAAAGCGGATGTTTAAAGCGCAAGCGGCACGCATGCAAAAATAAGCGTCTCAACCCTAGCTCGCGTGAACGACCATTAAACTCCTTGTCACCGTACTTGTCGTCACCCGCTACAGGTGTCCCCGAAAATTGACAATGCACCCTTATTTGATGCGTTCTCCCTGTCTCTAACGTCACATCTAGTAAGGTTGCCTCCTTGAACCGACGATTAACCTTAAAATGCGTTACCGAAGCCTTACCTTCGGCATCGACCCGCACAATTCGCTCGCCGGAAGAAATCTGATTTTTGCGCAAAGGTGCATTAACTGTTGATTTTCCTTTCGGCCAAACACCCTTCACTAAGGTCAAATAATTCTTTTGTATCTGATTACGCTGCATCGCCTGCTGTATTTCAACAAGGACAGCGCGTTTTTTAGCAAACATCAGGCAACCCGAGGTTTCCCGGTCAAGTCGGTGAACCAACTCCAAAAAGCGCAGCTCTGGTCGCTCTAGCCTCATCGCCTCAATGGCTCCCAGCGAAATTCCACTTCCGCCGTGAACAGCTAGGCCACTAGGCTTATTAATAATCAACAACCCGTCATCCTCAAATAGGATATTTTCTGACAAATACCGCTTTAGCTGACTACCAACCACCGCTGACGCGCCCCGTTCAGCGACTCGAATAGGTGCTATACGGACAATATCATTTGCCTTTAATCGAGTATCAGCCTTTACACGGCCTTTATTAACCCGTATTTCGCCTTTTCGGAGAAGATTATAAATACGTGATTTAGGAACGCCTTTTAAATGCCTTATCAAGAAGTTATCGAGCCTTTGACCCTCATATTCAGGATCAACCTCAACAAAAGACACTTTATCAAACTGATTTTCTTGCACAGATCGGCTGCCTAGGTAAGTGGAAAGCCGCACATTGTACTCACCTAGATTCGGTTAAGATAACTAAATGATTGATTACAATTGTAGAAATTGTCGTTTGTTGTTATATTGCCCCCGTTCTTAGACCAAGTGTTTGAGAAAAACAAAGCCTAAAAATTGATTAGGCTAAGAATCCAAGGGTTTGTGCTCAAAGAGTTGGCCACAAACCCAAAGACTGCTGAGTGAGCTCAGTCAGTGAATGAACCAAAAAGATAACGGTTTAAAGTTGACCACACAATTGAGGCGCCAGTTTTAAGGCGGTAAGCATCGTCCCCAACTGTTGTAAATAAAATTGGTCAGCTGGATGAAAATACGAAAGACAAAGTATTGTATTCTAAGTTTAGCTAGAGGTACTTTATATCACAGCAACTGCTACTGGTATTTAGGGCAAATAAAAAATGCCCATCTCGCAACTAATGGAATCAATACGCAAGAGGTAATTTAGCGCACTCAGCACTAAATGCCGATGAGGCCCGTATTACAAGGGTCTTGACCTTATTTGGTGGGGCGCGCAATAAGATTACTTGCGTCTGCGCCATGGGTTTTGGTTAATGTCTCGGCCTAACGGCTCTCGTATTTCCGTACTTCTCTTTTCTGTCCTTTCACTACTGCTCACTCCTAACAACGAGTAAAGGTGAATTATGAAACGCATGTTAATTAACGCATCGCACACTGAAGAAGTGCGCGTAGCAATGGTAGACGGTCAACGATTATACGATTTAGATATCGAAAACCGCACTAGAGAACAAAAGAAATCAAACATCTATAAGGGTAAAATCACCCGAGTAGAGCCAAGTTTAGAAGCCGCCTTTGTTGATTACGGCGCAGACCGGCATGGCTTTCTACCATTAAAAGAAGTCTCTAGAGAATATTTCAAAAAAGGCGCCTCTGAAGGTGGTCGAGTAACCATCAAAGACGCCCTGAGAGAAGGACAAGAAGTCGTTGTTCAGGTCGAGAAAGAAGAAAGAAGCAATAAGGGCGCTGCACTCACTACGTTTATTAGTCTGGCAGGCCGCTATCTTGTTTTGATGCCGAATAATCCACGTGCGGGTGGAATTTCACGTCGAATTGAAGGTGACGAACGTGCAGACTTGCGCGAAGCCATGCGTGGATTAGACATTCCAGACGGAATGGGCGCCATAGTAAGAACAGCTGGTATCGGCCGAGCGACAGAAGAGCTGCAATGGGACTTCAATTACCTGCTTCAACTGTGGAACACCATCACAGACGAATCTAGCAAGGCAAAAGCACCCCATTTTTTATTCCAAGAAAGTAACGTTATTGTCCGCGCCATTCGCGACTATCTACGGCATGATGTCGGTGAGGTGATTGTCGACGGAGAAGAAGCGTACGCTCTTGCAGCTGCGTTTATCGGCACCGTAATGCCTGACTTTACCAGTAAGGTAAAGTACTACCAAGACGAGATACCGCTGTTTAATCGCTACCAGATTGAGAATCAAATCGAGACAGCTTTTTGTCGCGAAGTAACACTTCCATCTGGCGGGTCTATCGTGATCGATATTACCGAAGCTATGGTTTCAATTGATATTAACTCTGCCAGGGCAACTAAAGGCAGTGACATTGAAGAAACCGCGTTTAACACAAACAAGGAAGCCGCTGAGGAAATTGGCCGCCAACTAAGATTGCGCGATGTTGGTGGACTCATTGTAATTGACTTTATCGACATGCTGAGCAGCCGTCATCAGAAAGAAGTTGAAAACAAAATGCGCGACGCTCTAGAGGTTGATCGAGCTAGAGTCCAAGTAGGTCGTATCTCACGCTTTGGCTTGTTAGAAATGTCACGACAGCGTCTACGGCCTTCACTGGAAGAGACGATGTCCAGGACCTGCCCTCGCTGTAAGGGGCAAGGAACCATACGAGGAACACGATCACTTGCGCTTTCAATATTGCGCCTGGTGGAGGAAGAAGCTCAGAAGGAATTTACTCGAGAAATTCGCGCTATTGTTCCAGTCCCAGTTGCGACATTCTTGCTTAACGAAAAGCGTAAAGAAATATTAGATATCGAGTCGCGCAATAAATTACAGGTCACTGTATTACCTAACACCGAAATGGAAACACCGCACTTTGATGTCGTGCGAATACGAAATCAAGACGAAGACTCATCAGACTTCAGCTACCGCTTGGCTAACGAACTCAGTAAGGGGGAAGAAGAAGTTATTACTGACACTGCAGACCTACCTGAGCCACCTAAGCCTGCGGTTAAAATGCTTATTCCAACGACGTCTGCTCCCATAATGCCTGCACCTGCTGCAGCGACCGCACCTATTCAAGACAAGAGTCCAGGACTGGTCAAGCGCCTTTGGGCAAGCATGTTCGGTGAGACCGAAGAGAAAGTGGAAGAAAAGAAGCCTGCCCCGCGTAGTCGTAACAACCAAAATAGAAGCCGAGGCGGCAGAAATAGCCGTCCTAACCAAAACAATCGTCGTCCCAATAATCGTAATAACGATAATCGCGGTAACGATAACACTCAAAAGAGTGATCAACCGAACGATCAAAAGAATGATCAGAGTGGTGAGTCGAGGAATAACCAAAACCGCAACAGTGGTAATCGCAGAAATAGAAACAATAAGCCAAAAGACCAGGCTAATACAGTAGCGGCATCTGCAGACACGGCAGCAACAAGTGCAACTGAGTCGGCGTCTAATACGCCTAAGCCAGATCAACTGCAACGTCGTCCTGATGATAAGCGTCGAGGACCACGTCGCCGTCGTCAACGGCAAGACGTTCCTCAAGAAATGTTAGATCAAACTGCGGTGATTTTGGGTGCTGAAACTGCGAAAACAGAGGCTAAGCCAAATGTGTCTCAAGACGCTAAAGTCGAAATAGTAAAGGATCAAAAGGCGCCAGTTGCAGACGTATCTGCACCAGCTGTTACTCAAGCTGTTGACACTGAATCGACAAAGCCAAAACCCACTCGCACTAGACGCAAGGCGCCGGCTAAGCCCAAAACAAGCACCGAGGCAACCGAAGCACCAGCCACGCCTGTAACTGCCGATAAACCAGCAACGGCTGCTCCAGAGGAGAAAGCCCCCGCTAAAACTAAGGCGACAAAGAAACCTGCCGCCAAAGCCAAGCCTAAAGCCGTTAAAAAGCCAGCGGTAGTCAAGAGTGATGCCGCCGAGGCATCAGCGCCAGTGACGGAAGTCCGCGCGAGTAATGATCCCAGAAAAAAGCCAAAGCCAGTTGTTAAGGTGGCGGTAAGTACTGAGCGAGCAGAACCCGCCCCTGCGGCCGTTAAAGCTAAAACAGTGGCTCCGGCCCCTAGTATAGCCGCAGCGTCTGAAAAGCCTGCTGCACGCGCATCAAATGATCCACGCAAGAAGCGCGCAACAGCAAAACCAAAAACGGCAGCCACTGATACAGCAACTACTAAAACGAGCACAAAGACCGATTCCGTCGATTAAAATACAACAAAGGTGAAATTGGTACTTGTTAGAAGAAAAAGGCGCTGTATAATCGCGCCTTGAATCGGTGGGATGGCAGAGCGGTTGAATGCACCAGTCTTGAAAACTGGCTTAGGTTAATAGCCTAACTAGGGTTCGAATCCCTATCCCACCGCCATATACTTTAAATAAACCTCTGTTTTTACAGGGGTTTTTTTATATATAGAATCTTTACTCATTAACCTACTCACTATAAGGGATACAATTATGACACCAGACCAAATTTTTAGC
>Ga0209815_1001037_pt1 | contig 19211 bp, 26 predicted proteins | sample CoawatmetaG00DNA_FD_187507 | JGI IMG/M metagenome (GOLD analysis project Ga0209815, IMG submission 187507) | Marine microbial communities from the West Antarctic Peninsula - Coastal water metaG002-DNA (SPAdes) (version 2) | ecosystem: Environmental > Aquatic > Marine > Coastal ...
ATTCATCGACGGCAATCTGGTGTTCTAGAATTCCGTATCCATCGCACTCGCGGCACTCAGTGTGAATTTCGTATTCCATTTCGTATTCCTCTGCGTTGTTGACTTTCAAAGAATAGTCCCATAATATTCCATAGTCAACAACAAACCAAAGGAAAACAAAACAATGAATCAAAAATACGCACGAACAATACGCCAAAAGAGACGCAACGGGTGGACCGCTATCTGGAACGAGTACCGCCCGGCAAAGACAGACGGCACGCCGGATATGCGACACGCACCAAGCGCCAACGCACGTCAGCTACACACGCACGCAAACGGCCACAAGCGGCTTTACATCAACAATCTACTAAGGGCCGAGAAGTACGCTGCCCGAAAGAACATAAGGGGATAGCGGATAGACGTTAGCCCCCCCTCCCCCTCCTCCGGGCGGGCGGCTCGACCCGACCCGACCCGACCCGACCCGACCCGACCCGACGACTAGGCAAAAGAAAAGGGCGACCCAAAGGCCGCCCAATCCCCGACAAGCTTTCGCCTGTCACTCCCGATTGCTAGTCCAGTTGGGCATCACGCCACCTCCTTTCGGTCGCGTTCAGATGTGAGAAGCTCAGACAATGCGCCACCCATAATTAATTCGTTTTTGGGTTCATCGCCCCACCAATCAACGCGGTAAACATCGACCCAAACATCAAGAGCAGGAACAGCGACCTTTACCTTGTACCAATATTCGGAATCGCCGGAGAATTCCCACGGGTTCGCTTTGTTGATTAAACGACAACCGCCTTGTTTGTTTGCCGCTACAAACGACGCGGCAAAATCGTCGGCTTCAAAACGGGGGAGATCCCACGCAAACTGTTTTGCGTCGTTAATCCAAACAAGGCCTCCGGCTTCATAGGCCTCGCCTTTATGAACTCCTCCGGCATAGGGATATCCGTCGTGATGTTTGTAGACGTGGAATTCGCCTTGCGAATCGGTGAATGTATAACATGCTCGTGTGGACATATTGTCCTCCTTTGGTTGTTGACTAGTATGTTATCCCATGTATAATAGATCACGTCAACAACAAACGTTAGGAGTAGTTATGAAAAATCACGATCCAAATTATGGCGACAATACGACGTGCGACCTGTGCAAAGATGTGTTTGATGTACGCAATTCACCGCACGAGGTCATAGGCGACAAGTGGATATGCGATAGTTGTTGCTGCGCTTATGGCGTGATGGAATACACGACAGAAGAAGAACTGCGAGAGCAGATCGCCGCTAACGATTGACGCGGGAGGGCGGCGGGACTACCGTACCCTCCTCCCATGGGGCGCCCGGGCTCGAGCCCTGTTAGCGACCCATTTAACTACGGCCCTGGCGCGCCCTCGCTAGGGCCGCTTTTTATCCCCCCCTCTCCAACCCGACCCGACCCGACCTAGCCGGCGCCCAAAATAAACCCGACCCGACCCGTTGACACATCCTGGGAATTGATGGTACTTTTGGCACGTCAACAACTAACATCGGAGAAAGCACGATGACTCAATTTTCGAAATTCTTTTCCACGGATAGCGCGAAAGCTATTAAAGCCGACAAGTACGGCTACTTGAACGCAATCAACTATATGGCGCCGCATAGTACCGGCGGTGCCGGTAACCTATGCCCTGATTCGAGCGCCGGTTGTCGCGACCTGTGCCTTGGCATGTATAGCGGCCAAGCGGCCATTGTTTCCGATTTAGAAAACGGAACCAACCGCACGCGTGAAAGCCGGATCGCAAAAGCGCAATTCTTTATGAATGACCGGCAAGCGTTCATGGCCGAGATGACGGATCACGTTCGCGCAATGGCCAGAAAAGCAAAGCGCGAAAGTAAGAAGCTAGCAGTGCGGCCGAACGGTTCCACGGATATTGCGTTTGAACGTGTGCCAACCGACAACGGCCAGCCGTTACCGTTTCGCTTTCCAGAGATCCAGTTTGTGGACTACACCAAAAACATGCGCCGCGTGTTAGACGCCAACCGTCCGGCCAACTATCACCTAACTTTTAGCCTATCCGAAACCAACAAGGCGGAAGCAGAACAAGTACTCGCGGCGGGTTTCAATGTCGCGGTTGTATTTGGCGACGGCCAACCGTCAACGTTCATGGGTCACCAAGTCATTGACGGAACGGAACACGACCTACGCCACTTGGACCCGCAACCCGTTATCGTAGGGCTGGATCCGAAAGGTTCCAAAGCCAAGAACGACACAAGCGGCTTTGTTATCCGCGAAAACAGTTACGGCGCCGGTTGTTGACACATTAATGGCGCCGCACGCTGCCGGGTGCACCCGGTAGCAGAACCCCGGTCGGAGCAATCCGGCCGGGGTTTACTTTCACCTCGAGCCCGTGCCTTAGATCCCAGACCAGTGACCAGGCCACGCGACCGGAGGAACCAAGGGGGTGTTCGCCTCCGACCCGACCGGAGGAACCAAGGGGGTGTTCGCCTCCGACCCGACCCCGACCCGACCCCGAACGATATCGAGCATGTTGTCCAGGAGACCCGACCCGACCGACCCCGACCAAAGGCAGGGAACCATGGTCCCCGACCCGACCGACCCCGAACCCGACCGACCCGACTTCAAACCGTGTTCCGCTAACCCCCGACCATGGACCCCGTCAAACAAATATAGGTTCGAGGACGAGAGGGCCTCAACAAGGAAGAAACTTACGCCCCCCGATTGAGAATAGGCGAAATTCCACGCAACTTGGTGGGCGGACACATTTACGCGGTTTGTTTTTGTAACTTTCAGTTCAATCCAGAAGGGTAGAGACTCCGCGCACACATGAACGTCTGGAATCCCGCCGCCATAGCGGTTTTCAATCCTCGTGGTGTTCCAACTCTTTGGCATCCGCCCCCGTAGTCGGTTCCACATTAGTGTCTCCGGTTTCTGCGTCATCCATCACCTCATATTGAGCGTCTATAAAAGCCGTTGGGTGTGAGCTCCGAAGCTCTGAAAGTCGGTTCTCGATCTCTTCCCGGTTCATACTTTCAATTGCATGGAAATGGCTTGTCTCTCGACGATCTGTTGTAAGGCCTCCCAGTGCCGACCGGGTCTTCTCCGCGTTTATTGCCGCAGAGAATTGGCCAGCATCTTCGGCCCCCATCGATAGGTCGCGTAAACGTTTCAGCTGCCCCATAAGCGTGACGCCATACTTCCGCTCTCGCTCCTCGCGCATTTCAACTACGTACTCAGCGACGTGCGGGAAGTACTTTGGATTGAGCAGTTTGTGTGCCTGCACTTTGGCGATACCATTCTTGTCCGAGTACCCGGCCAACCTGGCGCACTCCGCGTTTGAGTGTGTTGCGTCTACGAAGTGCCTAGCAAATTCCTTCTGTCGGTTGGTCAGTTTACGACCGTGAGCCTCTTCAATTTCTTCGGCTTTTGTTTCAATTCTACGTTTCATCTAGCTATTCCTATATACGAGCATTCTCAAAACTAACCCTGTTTCCAACAATCGTCAAACCTCCGTTCGGCTAGAAAAGTGTAACGGGAAGCCTTGAAGTGTAACGGGGTGTAACGAGAGTGTAACGAGTAGTACTGATATATTTCAACGTGTTACCACCTGTTTTCAGCTCCCGTTACACTTTTACACTTTTTTGCACCCATAATTCTATTTTCAAAACTGTTTTTTGAATTTGCCTGTATATACGTAACGGCGAACATTTGACCGTGGTCCATGAAACATGCTACTTTAACTCAGTACCGAGTCACAAACCTAGAAAGGAAGAAAGACAATGTTCATTGGATCAACCTACCAGCGCCGCGATATATATAACGCTGATGATTTGGGTCAGAACTCAGATGAGATGACCCACATTATGGACCACACGAATCTTGGCTATGCTCACATACGCATTAAGGAGCGGGTTCTGTCTCGCACTGAAACTCGCCAGATGGATGATCGCGCTGTCACCTCGTATTACTACACCCTGATATGCCTTGTAGACGGTTGGGATTCCTCTGCGGAAATCAGCGAGGACGAACTTCAGAGCGAAATCATCGCCGGATACTACAATCTAATTGACGAGGTGGTGATATGAGAAACCACGTCATTTCATTATACGACTACACGGGCGAGGCTTTGCGTCCGTGGGCCGAGGCTGGTTATCAGTGCTTCGCTTACGACATCCAGCACGAGGGTATTCGGACGGACGGATCGACCACTTACGTTCATGCTGACCTGCACGATATCCAGACCTTGTTAGAGATCATTGCCCGACACGGCACCAATGCATGTTTCATGTCTGCGTTCCCGCCATGCACTGACCTTGCGTCTTCTGGCGCACGTTGGTGGAAGGGCAAGGCCGAGGCTGATCCTGATTTTCAGATTGAGGCTGCGGGTCATGCTCGTCAGTGTGCTTTGGTTGGTGATGCTTTGGGTTGCCCATACTACGTGGAAAATCCGATTGGTGCGTTGTCACGGTTATGGCGCAAGCCGGATCACAAGTTCGACCCGTGTGATTTTGGAGGTTACTTGCCGGAGGACGACGTGCATCCGCGTTGGCCTGATGTGATTCCCCCGCGTGACGGTTACCGGAAGAAGACTTGTCTTTGGACCGGCGGCGGTTTTCGTATGCCCACGAAGCGTCGTGTGGATCATTTGACACTTGTCTATGACCGCGCTGATCCGACGAAGAACGGAAACTTCTCACCTGTGGCTGGCAAGACGGGTGGCAAGTCGCTTCGCACCAAGAACATTCGCAGTGCGACCCCGCGCGGGTTTGCGAGGTCGGTGTGTTTGGAGCATGTATCTAACTTTTTGGGAGAAACCAATGTACGAGCTTAACCAGCGCGTGATTGCAATAATCGACGGTAACGAAAAGGTCGCCACAATTGTTGGTCGCACATTTCAAGACAACCCGCGCTATGATGTGATGTTGAGCGACGGAAGCCATGATATTGCAACAAATCTTAGTTCAAAGATGATTAAGGATTTAGACATATGATTTGTAACGAGTGCCACGGTGATGGCTACATTCCTATTGACGTGTCTGACAGCGGAACGGGGTCGGTGTACGACGACTGCCCGAGTTGCAACAGCCAAGGTGAGATCGATGAAAAATCTATGGAAACGCGTGAAGCAAAAGAAGAACTGGGAAAGTAGGATGGGACCCCAATATTTTTGGATGATTGTGTTGGGAAGCGTTATTTCGGCCGTGGGCATGGCCATGGGTATCTGGTGACTTTAACAACGGTTGATCTGTTTGCCGGAATAGGTGGATTTGCTCGGGGCCTCGAGGCGACTGGGCATTTCCGCACAACCTGTTTCGTGGAGCAGGATCCATTTTGCCAAGCGGTGTTGAATCATCACTGGCCCGACGTACCCATATTGGATGACATAAGAAATGCCCGACGATCCGATTTCCCCGACGCCCGACCCGACCTTGTTTGCGGAGGGTTCCCTTGCCAGCCATTTTCCCAAGCCGGAAGACAGCTTGCCCAAGACGACCCCCGCCATCTCTGGCCAGAAATGCTTAGAGTTATCCGGGAACTCCGGCCCACTTGGGTTGTTGGAGAAAACGTTGTTGGGCTCATCAAACTGGGCTTGGACGAAGTACTCACTGACTTGGAAGGCGAAGGCTACGCCACAAGGACGTTTAATATTCCAGCTTGCGCGACAGGCGCCCCGCACCTCAGACAGCGCGTCTGGGTTGTTGCACACTCCGACAGCCAAAGCGAACCAGATGGCACCTTCGATGGCAACGCGGGACAGCGGCAGTTGGGGTTTGGGTTTGGGGGGAGCGAAGCCGCACCACATGATACCGACCCCGACGACCATGGATCACATCGAGCGACAGAACACGAACCTGACGCCCAGCACGGGCAAGCTCAACTACGAGACGAACAAGTCCGTGAGCTTGGATCGGTGGGTCAGGATGTGGCCGACCCCGGTCACATCGACCGGCGGCGGGGAACGGAGCGGCGACAGAGCGGGAACGGGAAGTCTGAATTACATGGCGAGGAGTGGCCAGCTAACCGACCAGAAGAGTGGTGGGAGTTTGAACCCGCAGTGGGTCGCCTGGTTGATGGGCTACCCAACCGAGTATCTCAACTCCGTGCGTTGGGAAACAGCATCGTCCCGCAGATCGCGCAAGAAATCGGACAAGCAATAGCCGGTACTTACATTAATCAAACGAAAGGAGAATAATTGTGGAAGTAGGAGATTTAGTTTACAGCGACAACGGTCGCCACTGGCGTCTTATCCAACATATGGGTCAGGGGTTTTGGATGGCGCATACTATGACAGATGAGGCTACGCACATTCGAGGAATCAGTCCGCCGCTTCATATTATTAGCGAGAAATATTTAAAGGAATCCCCGCTTAATCAGGTCGAGGTATGAAGAGAAAATTTAACTGCCCTCGTTGCTTGAAGGAAAGCGTGGGCCGCGAGTATCATCAAGAATGTTTTGAGCAGCTTTATCGAGAGCAGCAAATCGTGTCGGCTCATATGAAAAAGCAGCGGGAGGACAAGAAAAGAAAAAAGCAGTCCAGTATAATGTCAATTGCTTTGCAAGACGGTAGAGCAAATGCTCGATCACGAGGGATAAAACCTGAGAATTACAACGAGCTAGAAGATGCCGAGGAATCTTGGACAAGGCTTCTTGGTGGTCGCACCTTTAATTAGAAACATAGAAAGGAACACAACTCATGCTCTTTAAGATTATTAATTGGCTAGGACGTTCACCCGAAGTTTTGCCTCCAGTGAAATATCTAGGATCGATCCAGCGCGGCAAAGGGTCAAATTTAAAGCCTATTCCGAAATGGACCCATGCCGGTAAGAAAGGCAAAACAGTCTATTGCCCGAAGTGCTTTCAAGGCACCCACGTTAAACACTTTGGTTGGTCTTCTCGGGTCTGCCCAAAATGCAGAAAAGCTAGCAAAAAGTACGATTGGCTTCTTGAAGAAAAGGCGGGGGGTAAGTAAGTGGCTAAAAAGACAACAATGAACCATGAAGGGCGGACGAGAGCCCGACGCCGCAACAACGCTTATCCCTTGAACCTTCGCAAGAAGTTGGGTCCAAGATCCTGTCACCAGGGTTCGTGTAAGAAGCGCCGTGGTCAGGGGTGATCGATTGGTTGCTTGATGGCATCTAAATCGTAGCCCATGGCCCTGAGAAGTATCTCAACCTTATAAATAGAGGGTTGTCCGATCTTCTCCATTTCATAGTTCTCAATAGTGCTGGGCGCAATGCCTGACGCCTTAGAAAGTTGAGTCCGGGTAAGACCGGACTCCTTTCTGATGTCGTACAATATAACCGACCATTGTGGAGACAATCGTTCCAATTTAGTTGGGCTTTGCCGTGCTTTGGTCCCAATCACTCAGAATGTCTTCAAAGCTGGAATCCAAATCATCCGTTTCTGCCAGCACTTCTAATGTTGAGGTTAGAAGACGAGACATTAGATGCACAGCTGACAAGAAACCTTCTTCTTTCTCTGCTGCTTCAAGTGCTATACGGAACAGAACAACGGATTTACCCTGAGAAGGTAGGCTGTCGGCCTCACTGACGAGTTCATTCACGTTGCGATAGAAATTATCAAAGGCGTTCTCGCGTGTTTCGTCGGTCATGCTTTTACTCCAACATTAAGAAGGGCCAAGACTTCGGCGTCACTGGGGTTATTCTCCGTGGCTTGCACCAGGAAAGCAATCTGCTGTGCTGGCGAACGGTGGTTTTTGTCAGCCATTTTCCAGAGCTTCTCCCATGTCGGGATAGGCACGGCAACGGACTTATACTTCTTGATATCAGGCATCTGTAATCTCCTTTAAATGGTAAGACTTGTCGGGCTACCTTCTAGATGTAGTCCCAAGTCTTCCGGTTAATTATGGCACTCAGGTTTCCCTTTGACACAGGGAAGATTTCTTGAATTTCCGCGTAGGACTTTCCTCTGTCTCGCAAAGCCCTAATCTTTAATACCTGTTCTTCGGTAAGACTCCTTCGACCCTTTCTGTGCCGACCGTGTCTAACTTTGTCTGCGGTGTTTTCTGCCGCAGTCGCCCACCGCAGGTTACTGTAATGGTTGTTACCAGGGTCCCCGTCCCAGTGAGCGCACTGGTGGGACGGAGACGGGGGAGGCCCTACAAAAGCAATCAACACCTCGCGGTGGGAAGTGACAGTAGTAGCCTTCCCCCCAACCCAAATCTTGTATTGCCTGTATCCGCCTTTTTGTTTTACGGACCCCTTGAGGGCCGTTCCCGCGACCCTGTTCGATCTATTCACCAGCAACCGCAGGTCACCCTGTTCGGACACCTCGTAAAAAGGAACACTGGCGGGGCGCCATTCCATCACAGCTTCACCGGCATCACGAGATGCTACAAGGATCGAATCGTACTTTCTTTGTAGCTCACCAATAACATCACCCAAAAAATCCAGATAGTACACGAAGTCTGAATACCCATCCGGATCCTTTACGGCCTGTTTCCATTCGTCCAGTTTCTTACGAGTTGTAGGCGAAGGACGCGCTTCTCCAGCTACGTCATGCCAAGTGAATGTTAGACTTTCTGTCATCTCAACCACTCCTTTAGTTCTTCTCCCATCACTACACTGGCGATGTCCATTTTATCGCGGAGAGCTTTGACGATCTGTTCGTCAATGGTCCCTTCGGCAATTAGATCTATGTATGTGACGTGTTTGGTCTGGCCAATGCGATGCGCCCGGTCTTCGGACTGCATCCGCACGGCTAGGTCAAAGCTGTTGGCAAAGTAGATAACTGTCGTTGCAGCGGTAAGCGTGATCCCGTAACCGCCCGTCTGCGGATTGCCGATAAAGAACCTAGCGTCACCATTCTGAAAACGCTCAATGGCCTCTGTTCGCTCGTCATCCGTTGTGTCACCGAAGTAGGTAACCGTGGACCCTGGTCCGTATTTCTTGATCAGCGCGGCAGCGATACGTTTGATGTCGTATCTAAACCGTGACCAGATGATAGCTTTGCCTTCGGATTCTTCAAGACATCCAATGAGCTCATCGAGCCGGTTGTCCTTGATCTCGATAGTTTCTCCACTGTCGGCTTTTGTGTGCCCGGACAGCACCTGCTGCATCCGCAGAAGCTGGGTCATGACGTTGGTTGCGGTCATAAACTCCGCATCTTCGATGTGCGCGAGGGCATACTTCTTTAAATCGTTATAGATCCGCTCTTGGTCTGTTGACAAAGCAACGTTTCTCTGAATGTAAATCTTACTGGGAAGGTCTAGGCAGTCATCTTTCATGACACGCGAGGAAAAGTTCTTCAAAAGACCAGAAAGTTCCTCGAGGTTACGATATCCGACGATTTGATTGAATGAGTGGGCGCCCATCGTGCGCTTATTCATGACGGCGTAGCGATATTGGAACTGAAAGAAGTTGTTGCCGCATTCTCCCAACAAGGTTTCATCCATAAACCGGCATTGCGACCACAGGTCCATTGGTGATTGCGTCACCGGAAAGCCCGTTAGGATTCTTTTGTACTTGGCCAGCGAGGACAGCTTCAACAAAGCCTTGGTCCGTGAAGCCTTGGGAGATTTTATTGCAGTGGATTCATCGATTGCCAGCAGGGTGTTGGAGGCCTTCAACACAGCTTCAAGAAACCTTTGACCCTTCTGCGTGCTGAACGCTTCGACGTTCATGACGAGGATGCGGAAGCCGGTTGCGGGTCGCGTGAGGCTAAGTAGCTCTTCTTTGACCGCCTTGGTCGGGCTTGGTCGCCAAACAGACGTGGTGGAGCCTTCTAGCACCCTATCAGGCATGTGAGCCGGTATCTCAATGTTGGCCCAGTTTCGGTAAACGCCTTTGGGGGCCACAACTATAAACGTGTCAATCTCGCCTCGCTCGTATAACATCGAGGCGGTATCAATGCAGACCTTTGACTTGCCGGTCCCCATCTCCATAAAGAACCCCCAGTTTTCCTTATCCCAGGAAACTTTGAGAACTTGATCTTGGTGCTGGTACGGTTTTGTTTTATAGACGTAATCAAACATGCCCTTGAGTAACATCCCATGATTGCACTTGCAAGGCGGAATTTAATAGACTAAGGTTAAGTTCAGAAAGCGAGAGTCAAATGCAAAGTCGCGTATTTATCACCCAAGAAAACCCCCGTGTTAATGTTCTCCCCGCCATTAAATTTGGCGAAATTGAGACCTTAGCGGGACCCTTCGATCAGGTTCATATTAACCCCGGACGCACCGTTTCTCAGATACGGCGCAAGCTTCGTGGTTTTTGTGACGACGATTGGCTGTTGGCCATGGGTGATCCTGCGATAATTGGTATTGCATTTGCTATCGCTGCTGAACTGAACCACGGCCGGGTAAAGCTTTTGAAGTGGGATAGGATGGAGAAGACCTATTATCCTGTGAAGATATCTTTGCGTCCCGGCGGTATTGAAAACCTTAACCCTGACGAGGAGATACGTTAATGAGCGACACAGACTTGTGGAACACGATTACCGCAGACGCCGAGGCCTTCGACGGCTTGACGACTGAGAACGGTAAAGAACTTTCTGGATTGATCCGAACTGTCGGTTCTGTTGAGAAAGAACTAAAGATGGCCGAAGAAGCCGTTAAGGATCTGAAGCGTAAGCGAGATCGCTACCTTCACGATCTCATCCCAGCAAAAATGCAGGAGACAGGGATGGACAAGGTTGAAGTTGATGGCAACACCGTCAGCCTTCAGACCTTTATTACTGGCACGATGCCGAAAGACCCCCTTCAACGTGACATCGCTTTCGCTCACTTGCGCGAGATCGGTGCGTCAGACTTCATTAAGAATGAGGTTAGCGTTTCGTTTGGTGTGTCGGAGGACAATCGGGCTAGGGCGATGCAAGCCGATTTAGAGGGCCAAGGTTTTGAGACGGCTTCTAAGACTTGGGTCGAACCTATGACGTTAAAGAAACTCATTCGAGAGCGTGTGGAGAACAAACAGGAAATCGATCTAGAGATTTTCAGGGCACACATTGGAACAATAGCAAAAATCAAAGGAACATGAACCATGGCTAAATTACCAGCAGGACTAGCAGAAGCGTTTGAGGCAGATTCAGGTGTTGGATTTGAGGAGGTAACATCTTCGGATTTACAGATACCTTTTCTGCGGATCATACAGGCACTATCGCCACAGTTAAAAAAGAACGACCCAGCTTTTATTGCGGGGGCCTCGCAGGGCGACATATTTAATACCGTGACAAACAAGGTCTGGGAAGCAGACGCTGGGGTGTCGGTACTTCCGGTTTTCTTCCAGATGAAGTTCCTAGAGTTTGTACCGCGTAGTCAGGGCGGTGGCTTTGAGGGAGAACTGTCAGCGGACTCCGACGAGGTTCGTACTGCTTCGAGAGACAAGGACTCCGGAATGGAGTTGCTCAACAACGGTAATGAATTGGTCCGGACCGCCCAGCATTATATCAAGATCATCCACGAGGACGGAGGACTTGAGAACGCTATCGTGGATATGAAGAAGACGCAGCTGAAGAAGAGCCGCCTTTGGTTGTCCATGATGATGATGCAGAAGCACAACGGTTCGACTTTGCCATCGTTTGCAAACACCTATCGCCTAAAATCTGTTGAGGATGGTAACGATAAAGGATCTTGGGGTTCGTGGAGCATAGCTCTTGAGGGGCAGGTTCCTTCTCTTGAGGCCTACAAAGAAGCCAAAGAGCTTCACGGGTCTATCAGCAGCGGCGAGTTGAAGATTGCACCTCCGGTGGAAAACACCGGAGTAATTACTGATCAGTCTACCGAAGAAGTGCCGTTCTGATTGATAGGGGTCCCCTAAACGGTCACGTATCGTTTAGGGGACACCGCTTTACACATGGATAACTCAGCACAGCGGTTTCTTGATCTTTTCTTAGGATCACAAGGAGCCCACGGACAGACAGACGTTTTAGGTCGCCAGAAAAACGGTAAGCAACAGGCAAAGTACGAGATTGTCCGTTCGCCGTTGACCGTGGAGCTTGTTCAAGAACACTTGGACGGGAAGCTTGGCGTTGGGTCTATCCCCATAGACGAAACTAACAAGTGCATGTTCGGGGCTTTGGACATAGACGACTACAACCTCGATCTCCCCGTACTATTGTCAAAGATTAAGCGGTTTAAGCTGCCCCTGATCTTGTGCCGGTCTAAGTCTGGCGGCGCCCACCTATATATATTTATGTCAGAGAAGGTTGCAGCATCTGAGATGCGCGACCGGCTGGCAGAGTTTGCTTCGGTTTTAGGCTGGGGCAACTGCGAGATATTTCCAAAGCAGGAAGAATTGCTGGCAGAGCGCGGCGATGTGGGGAATTTTATTAACCTTCCCTACCAGAACGCAAAATACACCACCCGGTACGCTTTGAAAAAAGGCGGGGACTCAATGGATTTAGAGAGTTTTCTAAATTTAGCGGAGAAGTCTCGCGTCACTGCCAAGCAGTTGTCCAACATATCCTTGGGTGGTGATGACGGTGTGTTGCCTGACGGACCCCCTTGCCTACAAAAGCTGACAGAGTTTGGGATACCAGAGGGTGGCCGCAACATGACGCTGCTCAATGTGGGTGTTTACTACAAACAAGCGGCCCCTAACGATTGGAAAGAGTTGCTTGAGAAGCACAACCAGGATTATTGCAACCCGCCGCTACCTGCGCGTGAGGTTGTTTTGATCCAAGAGCAGTTGGAAAAGAAAGAGTATTTCTATACCTGCAAGCAGGAACCAATTCATGGTCACTGCAACAAGTCTCTGTGTCGGTCGCGTAAGTTCGGGGTGGGCGATGCCAACTCCCACGTTCCTGTAGGTGGCTTGACGGTTGTAGAGTCAGAGCCTCCGGTTTGGTTTGTGGATGTGGACGGCGCCCGTCTTGAGTTATCTACCAAGCAGCTACAGATGCAGGTTGAATTTCAGCGTGCGTGCATGGAGCAGATGTACAAGATGCCGGCTCGCATGAAGGAAGGGGATTGGCGAGACTTGGTGGACAATCTTCTGAGTGACGCAACCAGAATACCTGTCCCGGAAGAGTTGACCCAGAAGGGCTTGTTTATCGAGCTTCTAGAAAACTTCTGCACGTCCCGCATTCAAGCACACAGCCCGGAAGAACTTCTGACAGGCAAGCCGTGGACAGAGGACGGCCTAACGCACTTCAAGCTTAGTTCTCTACAGGATTTCCTCAAGCGCAATAACTTTACGTTGTATACCCGTGGTCAAATCACCGAACGTTTAAAAGAAATGAACAATGGAGCGGAGTCCGACAAGACCTATCGCTTTAGAGATAACAACGATCAATGGAAGTCGGTTCGTGTCTGGTGTGTGCCTGAGATGCATCGAGGAGAGGTTGATCTTCCTGAGGTAACTTTTGAGCCAGAGGACCCACCGTTTTGACCGACCAGCATGAAACCATCCTTGGACCGCCCGGCACGGGCAAGACCCAAACCAACTCGAACAAGATAAGAGACTGCATTGAGCAGGGCATACCGCCTGATCGTATTGCCTGTGTTTCATTTACTCGGAAGGCTGCAAAGGAAAGCCGTGAGCGCGTGTGCCGTGATTGGGGGATTGACGAGCGGGACATGCCTTACTTCCAGACGCTTCACTCCATGGCCTTTCGATCCGGAGGGTATAGCTCAGATGAAGTTATGGGTCCCAAGGAGATGAACGAGATAGGTAACGCTGTTGGAATACCTTTTGGAAACAAGGGTCGGTCTGACGTTGAGACTGACTTTGACACCGTAGGGGTGGCTAAGGGCGACTTCTACATGAGCCAGTACCACTTGGCTCGAAGCAAGGGACTGACTTTGGAAGAGATGCATCGTCAGTTGGCCGACTACCAAGTTGATTGGTCTGAGCTCAAGCGTCTGGTGGCGGCGTATGACGATTACAAGAACGCTCGAAAGAAGATCGACTTCACGGACATGATTGAGAATTTCATTAAATCGGGAGAGGGGCCAAACACAGAAGCCCTGTTCGTGGATGAGGCTCAGGATCTGTCTACCCTTCAATGGTCCATGGTCGATGTACTTCGGAAGAACCCCCGCATACAGGTGTTCACGGGCGACGATGACCAAGCCATTATGGGATTCCAAGGCGCAGATGTCGGGGCGTTTCTTAATGCTACGGAGAAGAAGACCGTTCTCGAGCAGTCGTATCGAGTACCTCGCGTAGTCTGGCAGGAGGCGCAGAACATTGTGTGCCAGATAGAGGGCCGCGCTCCGAAGTCTTGGCGACCCAAGGACGAGGACGGCAGTGTTCAGTTTCACCAGGATATTTGGGACGTGCCGCTTCATGAGGGCGAATGGTGCCTTATGGCTCGAACAAACCGGATTGCCGCGCAGTACGCTCAAGCTTTACGAGAGGAAGGTTGGGTCTATAGCCGCAACGGCCACCCCAGCATTCCGGGGAAGACATACGAAGCACTTCACGATTGGGAACAGTGGTCCAAGGGAGAGACGCTGACGCCCGCGAAGGTCAGGAACGTCTACTCCTTTATGAGTATGGGTCAGGGCTACTCACGGGGCTTTGGACCGCGTTCTGGGGCATTGTCCGGGCTGAATGCGGAAGCGCAGATCAGCATGTCGGAAGCTCAAGACAAGATGGGTCTTCTCGTAGATGGATCTGTCCGGTGGCATCGAGCCTTGGGGAAGATTGACCTAGACACCAAGAACTATGTTCTTAACGCGCTGAAGCGGAAGGACAACGTCCGCAATCCACGGATCAAGGTTAGCACGATACATTCAATGAAGGGTGGTGAGGCGGACAATGTTCTGGTGGTGCCGGATCTGTCTTACGCCGCGCACAAGGAATATCAGGTGGACCCTGCTACGGAGCATAGGGTTTACTACGTCGCTGTCACCAGAACCAAGAAAGCACTGCACATAATGTTACCCCAGACCAATCGCAGTTACCCGCTATGAATCCTGTTGAGATACTTGAGACGGCAGCGGGACTTGTAGGGGGCGACCGGGCGGAGCAGTACGGAGATTATACCGTCATGCACCAGAGGGTTGCTGATCTTTGGAGCGTGTATTTAAAGACCGAGATAAAACCGGAGGATGTAGCTCTATGTATGGCTTTGTTAAAGGTAGCTCGTAACGAGGTGGGACAAACAAAGCCTGATAATGGTATTGATGCTTCTGCATATGTGGCCCTGTGGGCAGCTATATCGGAAAATAAAAATGCGTGAGGACTTGTTTGACGAGCAGGTGTGGTTTCCCCCGGAACACCTGCCGGATTTATCTGGCGAAAAGATCATAGCCATAGACACTGAAACACGAGACCCGCACCTACGAGACTTGGGGCCAGGGTGGGTTAGAAACGACGGAAACCTTATAGGTATCTCCGTTGCCGCTTCTGAGTGGAGTGCCTATTTGCCTATCGCCCACGAAGGTGGGGGTAACATGGCTAAGGACCTCGTACTCAGGTGGCTCCAAGACCAGCTTGACCACGGCATGGCGGTGGTGTTCCACAACGCCCAGTATGATCTGGGATGGCTTCTGAGCGAGGGCATTCAGGTCAAGGGCAAGATACTTGATACCATGGTCGCTGCACCCTTGGTGGACGAAAACCGCTTCAGTTATTCTTTAAACGCTCTGGGCTCCACCTATCTTGGAGAGCGGAAGGCGGAAGAGGATTTACGGAGAGCCGCTAGTCAGCACGGCGTGGATGCAAAGGCTGAGATGTGGAAGCTGCCGGCAGACAGGGTTGCTGCTTACGCGGAGAAGGATGCAACGCTTACCCTTAGTCTTTGGCATGTTCTGCATAAGAAACTGGTGGAGGAGAACTGCGAAAAGATTTTAGACCTAGAGATTTCCCTTCTTCCCATGGTGTTTGAGATGAAGCGTAGAGGCGTCCGGGTTGACGTGTCCAAAGCGGAGCAAACCAAAAAGTTTCTGACAGACAAGGAAAACAAGCTTCTTGGAGAGGTTCACGCGGAATCTAAGGTTCACCTTGAGCCGTGGAACGCCAGAAGTTTGGCTACTGTGTTTGATAATTTAGGGTTAAGCTATGAACGAACGGATAAATCGGACGCTCCTAGTTTCACCAAACATTTCTTGAAGACCCATGAACACCCCATCGCTAAAAAGATACTGGAGATTCGAGAATACAATAAAGCGAACACGACCTTTGTTGATACAATTCTTAATCATCAGCATGATGGTCGTATCCACTGTCAGTTTAACCAGTTGCGCTCAGATGAAGGTGGGACTGTGTCGGGACGATTCTCTTCAAGTAATCCTAATTTGCAGCAAGTTCCATCTCGGCATCCAGAAATAAAATCCTTAATTCGTGGATTGTTTATACCCGAGGACGATTGCCGGTGGGGGAGTTTTGACTACAGCGCCCAAGAACCTCGATGGATGATGCATTACGCATCCCTTACTCCTTCTACCAAGGACAACGAGAAGGTTAAGGAGATTGCCCTACTGTACCAGAATGACGACTTAGACTTTCACCAGATCGTTGCGGACATGGCCGGTGTAAGCCGGACACACGCCAAGACGATTAATCTAGGGATCATGTACGGGATGGGTATTGGCAAGCTGGCCGCAACCTTGGGTGACATACCTTTCCAAGAGGCTAAGGAACTTCGCAACGAGTATGACGAGAAAGTTCCGTTTATCCGTGCGCTAGCGTCTTCGGTTATGGATGCTGCGTCTCAACGCTCAGAGGTAAGGACATTGCTGGGCAGAAAGTGCCGGTTCCCCATGCGCGAGTTGAAGGGCTATTCCAAGGAATACAAGAAGCCCATCCACGCGGATAAGCTGGAGGAGCGTTGGGAAGATGTGTTGAACACGCCCGTGGAGCTTAGAGATAAAAACTGGGCCAGTATGAACCCGGAGAGATATCAGGTGGCGTTCGTATACAAGGCGCTGAACAGGCTTATCCAAGCTTCGGCGGCGGACCAGACCAAGCAAGCGATGAAAGACTGCATGGACCGTGGACATTGGCCCATGCTAACTGTTCACGACGAGCTTTGTTTCTCAATAGAGAGCGACGAACAGGTGACAGAGATCAAGGGTTTGATGGAGAACTGTGCGCCGGGTCTATCCATACCGTCTAGGGTAGACGTAGGGTTGGGCGAGAACTGGGGTTCGGCTAAATAGTCTAATTAAGTGGAACCCTAAGACGTGCTCCGAAACGGTTTTCATCCTGACCTGTTTCTGGGTCTCTATAAAATTCACCATCTGCCGATATAGTTCCAAACCCAACGGGGAGGTTGAGTCCAGCCTCAAAAGACTCACTGTTGTCGCGACCTTCATTTATGTTTCTTGCCGCAGAAAAGTCGAGGTTTCCTTTTCCGACAGGGATATTAACGTTTCCTGAAATTTGTTTATCAAACTTTTTGGGCTCGTAGTATTGAAAGCCGACTGTCGGAGCGTCGTCTCCGAACATTGCGCGAAGAACCTGCCCTTGTCCGCCTATGCCACGGCTCCTATCAGAACTTGTAGAGGTATCCCCCTGTACATATCGGGACTCAGACTCAGTTTGTCCAAAGCTGACGTTTGCAGATTTAGGCCGAAGCACTCTGTCCATAAAATCGGGGACCACACCGTCCGGGAACATGGCGCGTATTCCAACATTGTAGCTGGTTGATTTCTTCTCCTGATTTTGAAGGCGGAAACGGTCTATGGCTCCTTGAGGAATGCCCAGAGCCTCCGGAGTTACTTCTGAAATAGATCTACCGTAGTTTCCCGTGAGGTTAAGACGTTCCTCGGGTAAACGCGACGACCCAGTGGAGGGTTGCTTGCCTTCAACAAACGTTGCGGGGGAGGTTCGCAAGGAAAAACCTTGCTCGGGAGTGCGTAAATAAAAGTTGCTTGTGTCAACACCAAGTCTAGGCTGATTAGTGGAAGAACCACCTAGTTGACCGATTTGTCTTTGGGCCAACATGTTGTCGTAAGTGGGACTTTTGCCCATGATACCGACATCTGTGGGGTTTGGTTCAAAGCCAAGGGCTTGAGCAGCTGTGGGGTTTGGTTCAGAACCACCTAGTTGCATGATACCGCCATCTGCAAATCCACCAGAAACTCCGTCTTCCTCTCCGGAGATGCCGCCCATACTAGAGTCAGCCTGGCCAGGGTCGCCTTCGCCTTCTTCTGCCGTTCCTTCGCCAGCACCGTGACCGACGTTGCCTGCGTCAGTGCCAGCACCAGGAGCGTCTCCTGATCCGCTGTCTTGTGATCCGCTGTCTTGCGCGTCTCCGGTCGACCCAAACCCTCCGATTACACCCATCGGGTCTTGTAACCCTCTGTTTACACCCGGCGTTACGTTGAATGCCGTCATGGCAGAAATATCGCCTCTTGTTGATCCCACCGGGTTACCGAAAGCATCAATAGATAGGTTTCCAACCCCAGACTGTTGCGTCTGACCTAACGCGTTTGACTGCGATGGACCCATCAATCCAGCAATTCCCTGTGCAACCAGTCCAAGACCAGGGATTCCCGTAAACGCGCTAAGGCCAAGTGATAGAGCTACATCGCTTAGAGTAACGTCTCCAAACGGGGTTGAAAAACTACTACTAAGCGCAGAACCAACCGTATCTCCAACCCCTGAGATCGCAGAACCAACCGTATCTCCAAACCCTGAGAACCCTGAATTACTAGTAGTTGGACCTATGCTTGCGTCTGCATCAAACCCGCCGGGATTCAAGCCGCTAAAGCCTAATCCAGAAATTCCGGGTGAAACAGGTGAAAAACTATTAGCAACTCCCCCACTCCCTTCCCCTTCGGATGCGGACGAGGAAATTGTATTTAATCTTGAGAGCAACGCCTGTGCGGAAGCAGCAGGAATACCAAAAGATTGTTGTAGTTGTTCGGCAGTGTAAGAAGCCATAACCTATCCGCCTAACGCGGTCCAAGTTTTTCCGTCAAAGACTCGGGCTGCTTTACGATTATCACCCGAAATCGTATAGCTGCAATGTACCCAACCGGAATCGGGAACACCCTCCTTGTAGAACTCTAAAATAAGCTGGTCGAACTCACAATTGTCCATGACCCATAGTGCGACTTCCTTGTTTGGAATGCCCGGCACCTCAAAGTCTACGGCCTCGCCCTTTACATGCTGCGAGTTGTCGGACGATCCAATCTCTCGATTGAGGTAGAGATCGCGAAAGCCGCTGTTGGGAACAAACGGAATGCCATAGTGGTTACGAACAGGCTCGAGGATCTGGTCGCAAACCATGATCAGGTTTTCAACTTCCGTGGACCCTGGTTCGTTCTTCATGCCCAGCCGTTCAGCGGTGGACGACTTCGTAAGCTCACGCAAGGTGAAGTG
>Ga0209815_1001038_pt1 | contig 19206 bp, 13 predicted proteins | sample CoawatmetaG00DNA_FD_187507 | JGI IMG/M metagenome (GOLD analysis project Ga0209815, IMG submission 187507) | Marine microbial communities from the West Antarctic Peninsula - Coastal water metaG002-DNA (SPAdes) (version 2) | ecosystem: Environmental > Aquatic > Marine > Coastal ...
CTTTACGTACCAGTTCTACGTGATTGACATAAGCGCTACCATCAGCCCACTGAAAAGCTCTGGGCAGTGGCGAAGCGCAGAGCTCTGCATTAAACAGTTGCCCTTCTAGCTCACCATTTTCTAGTTGCTGATAAGCGCCCAGCAACTGATCTTTGCAACGACCCCAGTTGTCCAGAGCGGCCTGTAGTGTCGGCGCAATATCTGTGACCGCCATATAGCGCTGCATCAAACTGTTTACCACTACCAACTGGCCGTCTCGACCTTGTTTAATAGATGCGAGTTTCATGACAATGTGTCTTTGTTAAATGACTTAGTCTTATCATGGAGCCATGCGGCATGTTGAGGCGCGCGCTTAGTTTTATCCCATTCTTCAAGCATAGCCGGTGCTACTCGATGCAATTCTTCTAGCATACCGAGCTGAGCTGTGTTGGTCGCTAATTCAAGTCGATGACCGCTAGGATCAAAGAAATAGATAGATTTAAAGAGGGTGTGGTCAATAGGTCCCAACACTTCTATTCCTAAACCTTCAATCCTCTCTTTCGCCGCTACTAACGCGTCCATATCGGGTACTTTAAACGCTATATGCTGTACCCATTTAGGTGTATTTAAATCAGAGCCCATATCTGGAGACTGCGGTAGTTCAAAAAATGCGAGCACATTACCATTACCCGCATCTAAAAATATGTGCATGTAAGGATCAGACTCACCGGTAGAGGGAACCTTGTCCTCAGCCATGGCTAACTGAAAGTCCATCCCTAGTACCTGCTGATAAAATTCAACTGTCTGCTTGGCGTTGGCGCAGCGGTAAGCGACGTGGTGAAATCCTTGAATATCCATAATTATACCGCCTCAGTACTCTTGTCTTTTATTGGTGAATTATTGGTTCCTAGTACGCCCCTTTTCAGCTGGTCACGCTCTATGGATTCAAACAAGGCTTTAAAGTTACCCTCGCCAAAGCCATCATCTTTTTTCCGCTGTATAAACTCAAAGAATACTGGGCCCACTAAGGTCCCTGAAAAGATCTGTAGTAGTAGGCGAGGATCGCCATGCTGGGTTGACCCATCTAGGAGAATACCGCGAGATTTTAGCTCTGCAGTAGGCTCGCCATGCCCGGGCAAACGCTCTTGGAGCATTTCATAATAAGTCTCTGGCGGCGCTTTCATAAAAGGTAGCCCCTGAGTTTTTAGTTGATCCCAAGTCTCATAAATATCGTCGCAAGAAAAGGCAATATGCTGAATGCCCTCGCCGTTGTAGGCCATTAGAAACTCCTCTATCTGACCGCCTCCGGTAGATTCTTCATTAAGAGGAATACGTATCTTGCCATCAGGAGCAGACATCGCTTTTGACTTTAAGCCTGTGTACTCACCGCTAATATCAAAATAACGTATTTCACGAAAGTTAAAGATGGTTTCATAAAAATTGGCCCAGTGGCTCATGCGACCGCGGTACACATTGTGGGTCAGATGGTCGATGACATTTAAGCCGCAACCTACAGGATGTAATTCGGTATCGTCAATAAAGTCAAAGTCTATGTCGTAGATGGAGCTACCGTCACCATAGCGGTCAATCAAATATAAAGGTGCGCCACCAATGCCCTTGATAGCCGGCAAACGCAACTCCATCGGTCCAGTGGGAATATTCATGGGTTGAGCACCCATCTCTAGGGCTCGGGTGTAGGCTTTCTGAGCATTTTTGACTCGAAAGGCCATACCGCAGGCAGAAGGACCATGCTCAGTGGCAAAATAATGGGCATAACTGTTTAGCTCATAATTGATAATGAAATTAATATCTCCTTGCCTAAAAAGAACCACATCCTTAGATCTATGATTGGCAATATGAGTAAAGCCCATCATAGTAAAGACTGGCTCTAAAATACCGCGCTCTAAGGCGGCAAACTCAACAAATTCGAAGCCATCAAGTCCCATCGGGTTATTTTCAACATTGCTCATACTATCTCCTTATAGCCCATTAGTGCGGGCAGCTAATATTAGTTGTAATTGCAACCATTATTCGTTGCAATTACAACTAATGTCAAGCATCATCGCCAAATGAATGAAAATAAAGTGCCACTGAAAAATACTAAATCAACTGCCGAGATACTGCAGTTAGAGCGCTACCTGCCCTATCGCTTGTCAATTCTGTCTAACCGCATCAGTGCGCTGATTTCTGAGACCTACAGCGCTAAGTTCGCCCTCAGTATTACTGAATGGCGAATTATGGCGGTTTTGGGAGAGTATCCAGGCGTTTCAGCTGATGAAGTATCGCTAAAAACACAGATTGAGAAATCCATACTTAGCCGGGCAATCAGTAAATTATTACACCGTAAGCTCCTAGAGCGAGCATTTGATCCCGCGGATAAGCGCCGTTCCATGCTACGACTCACTGAGACCGGCCTATCGGTTTATGATGAGCTTGTACCAATATCCTATGATTATGAGCAACAACTACTGACCTGCTTCAATGATTCTGAAAGCCAGCAATTTAGTGAGCTTATCGATCGTCTCTATGCGCATGCAGAAAAGTCCAACTAAAAAGTTATTCTTTTTTAGCCCCACAATTGAGATGACAAACCAGTAACAATTCCGTTCTCATAGTTCATCGGAAAAGAACGGTCTCCCAGTAGGAAAAGTGCTCCATCAAGGTCGACAAAATCACATAGCTGCGCGATCACATAGGCTGGCGCCATGGCTAGCGATGTACCCGTCATATTGCCGACCATCAGTGTCATCCCTTTGTCTTTCGCTTGCCGCGCCAAATTTAGCGCTTCCGTTAGGCCACCGGTTTTATCTAATTTGATATTCACCATTTGGTAGCGTCTTGCCGCCTGCTCCAGTTCTGACGTATCCAAGCAAGACTCATCCGCACATAGCATAATGGGCGATTGATAACCTTCCAGCGCATCATCCTCGCCTCGAGGTAATGGCTGTTCAATCATCTTAATCCCAAGCGCTTTGAATTGAGGCGCCAATTCCACTAACTGTGCAAAGCTCCAACCCTCATTAACGTCTACCACAATATCGGCATCGGGGCGCGTATTACACACGGCGGTAATACGTTGCAGTGGGTATTCACCGTCCAACTTTACTTTTATCTGACGAGCGGTAATAGCTGCGGCTTTATTAGCCATATTTTTAGGAGTATCAATAGTGACAGTATTTACGGTACTTACAGGGGACGAAGGTATGCCGGTTATCCCAAATATACTCCTACCACTGCTCTTTGCCTCAAGGTCCCATAGTGCACAATCGATAGCATTTCGTGCGCCTCCTAAAGGCAGCAGAGACTGCAACTGTTCTCGACTGACACCCTGCTCTAATTTTTGTTGAATGCCCAGAACCTGCTGATAGATACTTTCTGCAGTTTCATCAAGATAGTAAACGCCGGTCGCTTCCCCGCGTCCGGTGACTCCGTTTTCAGTGATACTGACAATTAGAACATTACAGTGTGTCCATGTATGACCAGTAATGACGAACGGCTCTAACAATGGCCAGGATTCAATAAGGAGCTCAACTTGTGGCATTCGCTAGGCCTCTGAAAGAAATTCGTTAAAAATATTATCAACAATTGCGTCGCAATTATCTTGAATTGGATCGATACAGGGCAGGTTTAATTCCGCAGACAGGTCTGCCAGATAGGAAGCCCTTATTTTTGCATCAAGGCCGGAAGTGTTCACTGATACCCCAACACAGCAAACATTGGGATTGGTTAAGCGTGCACAGCGCAAATGCAGGTCAATACATTCAGCCACGCTAGGCAGGGGCAAATGGCGTGCGGTATCAATCACCTCTCGGGTCGGATTGTGACAGACCACAATGGCGTCGGGTTGCGAGCCGTGCAATAAACCCATACTCACTCCAGCATATGAGGGATTAAACAGCGAGCCCTGACCTTCAATAATATCCCAATGATCTTCAGTGTTGGCTGGCGAGACAAGTTCTGCAGCGCCGGCAATAAAGTCTGCTACCACCGCATCAAGAGGCACTCCTTGTCCGGCAATCATAATACCAGTCTGCCCGGTGGCGCGAAAATCGACGTTGATGCCCCTAGCTTTCATACATTGGGTAATGGCTAGTGCCGAGTATTTTTTCCCGATCGCGCAGTCTGTACCCACCGTCAGCAAACGCATGCCTGAACGTTTTACACCCGTGCAGATCGGCAAGTTGTCTGCTGGTCTGCGTACATTGATCAGTCGCGTGCCAGAGGATGTCGCCGCGGCAACAAGTCCGGGAAACTCTTCCAGCCGACAATGCATGCCGCTGACCACATCTAGGCCTGCAGCCGCCGCTTCTGTGAGCACTTCAATCCAACGCTGGCTGATTTGTCCGCCGGCGGGAGCAACGCCAATGACAATACTTTTTACGCCCTGCACTCGCGCCTGTGCGATAGATAAATCTGCAACCCTCAAATCGACGAGACAGTCATCAAAACGTAATTGGCCCATCACTTTTTCCCGGCACCACTGGACTAGTCCTGCACCAGTTTTGGCATCAACTTCTTCCTGAATATCACCCAGAAAAATCAAATATGGTGCGCGTAAGCTGAAACTACTTACACCATCATCCTTTGTTTTATACATATTTAAATCACTCCAATTCACCCTTTATGGGCCTATGCGATTAGGATCAGGATTCAGCTGCCGCTAGGCGTTGATAAATCCATCGGGTAATCATCTGGTGTATCGACGTTAGATAGCATTAGCGTCAGACTAAGAAGTGCGATTAAGTTTTTTACACAACGAATCACGATCACCCTCTTCAATGCTTCTGCTGATGCTTTAGCGTTTGTCCTGGCAGGGCAGTTGTTAGCTGGCCATCCTGTATCGCTAGCTGGCCATTGATCAGCAAATACTTTACCCCAGTACTGTATTGATGAGGCTCAAGAAAGGTGGCGTGGTCAGTAATGCTTTGCTCATCAAAAATGACCAGGTCCGCATAGTTGCCAGCTTTTATAACACCGCGACCTTGCAACCCCAAGCGTTGTGCTGATTGTCCCGTCATTTTGTAAATAGCCTGCTCCAGACTCAGTACCCCTCGCGCACGCACATAGTTTGATAGCACGCGGGGAAAGGAGCCATATGTTCTCGGGTGCAAGTGCTTTTCCCGAGTAATGGCAAGGTCACCATCCGAATTAATCATAGTATGGGGATATAGCAGGAATCGTTCGATATCTGCCTCATCCATACTGTGATAGATCGCGATAAAGCGCCCCTGAGACTGAAGATTAATCAGAGCTTCAACCGCGGCATCCATGGTTTCTGGAATATTTTGCTCACGAAGATAATCACCGAATGTACGACCCGCATAACCCTCAATATAAGGCAATCGCTCAAACTGAATACTGTCAAAACCATTACCAGTCTGATGGGGAAAAATAGCTTTCATTTCTGCTACGATCTTCTGGCGCTGTTCCGGATCATTGATACGAGCCTCGAATTGCTCCTGCCCTCCAGCCAAGCTCCAAGCTGGAAAAAGTAGATCTGAATAGCTCATAAACGCAGCATAAGGATAAATATCCATAGTCATATCTACGCCGGATGCGCGGATAGCATCAATCAACTCTAGTGCTTGAACGCTTTGGCCATAATTACTGACCCCGGTGGTTTTGATATGGTTGATATGTACCGGTAAGTTAGCCTGTCTAGCAATCTCGGCACTGTCACGAATGGACCCCAATAGATTTGGCCCTTCATCACGCATATGGACGAAGTAGGTCCCACCCCATTGCGCAGCCACTTTTGCCAGCTCCGCCACCTCCTCATTGGACGCATAAATAGCCGGCACATATTCCATGCCAGAAGCTAAGCCAAGTGCTCCCTGTTCCATCGCTTGCCTGACTAGGACTTTCATCTGTTGCAGTTCGGCGTTAGTCGGCGGCCGATTATCCAGCCCCATTACCGTTTTTCGGGTCCAGTTAAAACCGGCAAAATAGGCCATATTCGGGGCCATTTTTAGGTTGGCGGTATATTCGTCTAATGGCCAAGGTAGATCGTGACTGTGCAGGGAGTTGACGATCGTAGTAATACCCTGGCGTAGAAAATTTTCCGCCTCGGGATATTCATGGATATCGGACACATGGGCATGCAAATCGATAAAGCCAGGAGTCACCACTAAATCTTTGGCATCAATTAACTGATCCCCCTCTAACGGCTCAAGCGCATCGCCAATATTGATAATACGCTCTCCCACTACCCTGATGTCTCCGTGATACGCTTCTGCACCAGTGCCATCAACAATGGTGGCATTTTGGATCAGCAATCCAGACTGCGTTGATTGCTGAGGGTGGTTCTGCTGATTTTCCTCGCAGCTCGCCAGCCCCATGATTAGAATCGAGCATACTGTGATTAAAAGTGATTTGGAAATGGGTATCATCTCTGTAATTCCTCAACTGGGTCAGTAGATGTTTTTCTTAATTCTTCGGTGATATACCACTGGATATGCTTCTCCAGAACTGGCATCGACAATGTACCGCTGGATAACATGGCCGAGTGGAATTTTTTTAAATCAAAATGCTCGCCCAAAGCCTCTTTAGAGGTTTGGCGCAGTCCCAGTATTTTATCGTAGCCGAGCTTATAAGTTAATGCTTGGGCCGGTGAGTTGCTGGAGTAACGCAGCACTTCTGTTGCCACTTGGCTTTCGCTAGAAACGGTATTTTCCAGCATATAACGGGAGGCTTTGTCCAAGCTCCAGCCCTTATGATTTAGGCCTGTGTCAAGCACCAGTCGGGTGGAGATGAAGGCATGAGACAAAAGAAATCCATAGTGATCATAGGGATCATCCAACATGCCCATTTCCAGCGCCAGGTGGGAGGCATAATTGGCCCATCCCTCAGAAAAAGCGTTCATGCGAACACCGCGCCGATAAACAGAGAGCGTCTCATTTTCCTTAGCCAGTGAGAGATGGAAATGGTGGCCAGGTACCAATTCGTGATAGATCAGAAACCCTGCTGATATCATCGAGCTGCTGTCCAAGTTAGAACCGTTGTAATAATAATACCCGGGCTCATCAGTCGCGCCACCGCTATAGTAACCTGCAGCCATACTGAGCTCGGCCATCGGACTGGCTCGCTTGACCCCGTAGGGCTTTTGCGGTTGTTCTGAGAAATATTTCGCTAAATACGGTTTAATCCGATCAACATAAGCCAAATAGCGCTGTTCAACCTCTTCGGGGCTGCTATCGTACAGACGTTTAATGGTTGTTAATTGTTTATGGAATTCTACCGCCGTGCCGGTAAAACCTAATTTTTGGCGAATGGCCTGCATCTGCTTATGGATACCTTCCATTGCCAGCAGACCCATTTGGTGGATCTGATCTGGCTTCAGATCAAGAGAAGTCTCTCGCTGGATCAGATACTGATAGTAAGCTCCGCCACCGGGATACTGATAGAGGCCAGCGGTCTTTGGCGCTTGCGCCATATAGCCGTCTCCCAGCTCATCCAGCAAGCGATCTAGAGCTGGATAAAGTACCTTGTGCAACACGCTGGCGGTTTCATCCTTTAAGTGTTGAGCTAGTTCGGGCGTCACGCCCTTTAGTCTCGATTGATCAAAACGGGTCAATTCCTCTAGGCTTTCACGCACCCCTGAATAAAGCGTACGAATTTTGGGAATAGCGGCCTTCGGCAGCAATATGCCTCGCTGGCGCTGTCCTTGTAGTTTGATGGTCAGTTCACCAATAAAGCGGCCTGCGTCAGTAAACAACGACAGATAATGTTTGACTCCGTCGGAGGCTGCCAGATCAATCCGGTTGAGTGCAGGGACTAGTTCCGAGCTCATAACATAGCCACCGTTATAGGCAGTAACATCAAAAAAGAGCCAGTGGTGCTCAGAGGCCTCGACCAATAACTTAAGATCTCGTTTCAGTAATGCGGCTGTTAATGTATCTTCATGAGAGAGTTTGTGGAGCGCTATTACATTAAATTCCTGCAACAGTTGTCCAGCCTGATACGAAGCTTGCTTGACGCCACTATAGCTCCTATCCGGCAGAGTGCGCTCTATGCTCCCTGATCTATTCCTCAGAAAATCATCATTCGTCTCAGTGAGCGCCAGAAAGCGCACGCTCAAATCTAGTAACTGTACCGCTGGTGTTATTTCCGACACCAGTGTTAAAAGGTCCCACGCCTTTGGTGGGGCGGTTACCTTATCGGTAAACTTAAACGTTGTTTTAATGGTCCTACCGGGGCGAACCACTTGATATGTGATCTGTTCGGAACTTAAAATGATGCTCCATACACTTGGGTATGTTCGGGTCGGCGCATGGGCCTTGGTTATTTCGATGGATTCCGCACTTTCTGGGAAGTCCTTAACATTGGCAGTACTATTAGTAGAAGAATAACCACCATACAGCGTTAAAGCATCCGGGGAGCCATCGGCGTGGCGATGATCATGCTGTAATTTGATGCTGCCGTCACTTTTAGTCAGGACCAGTATGCGAGATGAATTATCATCAATATGTAGCGGCATTTTAATTTGGGTGTCTGAACAATCACGAATGTGCAGCACAAATTTCCTGCCGTTATAGGCTGTGCTGTTTGAACTGTCCTCAACACTGCCTGAAAAGGCATTGCCACAGTGAGCATTAATGGAATCAAAGAACTTATCTTGATTGCTTTCTGCGGCCTTGACTGATGTACCCATAAGGCTTGCGATTATGCCAACAATTGTAAGTGCCGCCGTCATTTTTCGTGACTTAATTATCATTGATATTTTCCATTAAATTCATAGAGCAGGCTTCAATGAAATAGCATTACTGTTTTTACTATCCAAAATTAATGACTCAAACTCTAAATCGCCCTCCGTGAGGGTAAGCAATTCGTCAATCAATGTTTTCAGAAAATTTCTTAGCTGCGTTATAAACGGGATTAAAGAAAAAAGACTCGTGAAATAGCACGGGTCTTTTCCCAATCAGCATACGACTAACGATGCTTATTTAGTCAACTCGTCTTAAAAGTTGTAATCCATTTTCACTGACAAGGTCCGTGGACGGGAATAAGTATCCAGCAAAAATGCACCACCTGGGAACACCTGATCTTTTTCATCAAGCAGGTTATCAGCACTCAGCATAACTTGCCAACTCTCGGCCTTAACACCGATTCGGAAGTTTAAATAAGTCAGCGGATCTGTCTCTAAAACTGGATTTGCTACCATAGGCGGTGGCAGCACAAAAGTCCGAAGAAATACTGAAAATCCATCAGCATAGGACATATCGAGTCTGGCCATTCCTTTCAAATTACTGCTCCAGTCGAAGTCATAGGCCAACGAAGCCGACGCCGTTCGTGATGGCGTGTATTGCGGTGTATCACCCTCAGCAACATCGGATAGAGAACTGCTGTCGACTTTGTCATATTCTTGACCAACATAACCAGCTGTCATATTAAACTTGAGAGCCTCAGTTAGATTGATGCTGAGGGCCAAATCAGCTCCAGGCCCTGATGCTGACTCGGCATTAGTAGTTCTGGACCGTCCAGCTTCTGCAATTGTCACCTGAACATCGTCATAATTCATATAGTAAATAGCGCCATCTACGAAGACTTTACCGTCAAGGAACTGACCTCTACCACCGATTTCATAGAGCATTGCTTCCTCTGGATCAAAAGTGGGGATAGTTGAACCAACTCCATTGATACCGCCACTCCGAAAACCTTTAGAAATAGTCGCATAAACAGAGGCATCATCAGATAAACTCCACAGAAGATTCAATCGTGGCGTCACCGCGTCAAAAGATTGATCCTCGGGACTCATGTCAACCGGTTCTGGCCCGCCTAACATAAAGATTGAGGGCTCTTGATCCTCCTCAAAATAGCGCAAACCAAAGGCGGTCGTTAGGCGATCAGACACTTCATAGCTCAGCTCACCAAACACAGCCCAAGACTCTGAGTCCACGGGTGCAGTTCCTGCGGTCACCTGTGGAGGAAACGGAAATACAGACGGATAGCTTAGCGTTTGAGTTTGTGAAGTATCGGTTTTTCGGTAAAACGCGCCAACTGTATAATTTAGACGGCTATCTCCAGTCGAATTTAAGCGAATTTCTTGGGTGAGCATTTCAGTCTTGCGATCGTCAATTTCAAAAGAGCCATATGTGTTTGGTGGAAAGAAAGCATTAACTGTTTCTGAGAAGAAGTTACTGGTGCGATCCAAATATGCTGTTGAACTGACCAGGTTCGCATTTTCCATGCCATAATTAAGCGTTAGATTCACCAAATCCCAATCATCGGCAACAGGCGTTGCAAAAGGTGTACTCACCGTGCGCTCATCTGTAGCACTTCTATCTTTCACGTTTAAAAGGCCTGCCATACCTAGGCCACTTTCGCTTACTTCATGATTATTATTGTCTTGATTAAAACTATAATTCATCCACATAAGTGAAGCATCAAAGCTTTCATTGGGCTGGAATAAAATCTTGGCCCGAACAAAGTCACGCTCTGCTTCATTGATATCAGATTGGCCAGTCGCGGTATTATCGATCCAACCACCAATATTCTCTGATGACATGGCAATGCGCATCGCTAGCTTGCCTTCTATTAGCGGCAAATTAAGCACACCTTTAACCTCACTACCATTACTACCACCATCAGTGCTATTAATCCCAATACCCAAAGTGCCGCCAACTTTTTCTAGATCAGGAGAATTGGAAATAAATTTGATTGTACCGCCAATGGAGCCCGCACCATATAAAGTGCCTTGAGGACCACGCAATACCTCAACTCGAGCAATATCTAAAAGTGGCACATCTAGTGTTCTTTGAGCTTGATCACTGCTTACACTCACCTCATCTAAGTAGCGTCCCACCGTTGGCAGTCCAATACCAGCACCTGCAGAAGCACCTCGTATTTGCACACGATCCTGTCCTGGCAGATTGTTGGTGATAGAAAGCCCAGGGATCGAGTACTGCAAATCTTTAATATCCATTGCCCCTCTAGCTTTGATATCTTCTTCACTAAAAGTTGAAATGGCAAAAGGAATGTCTAATATGCTCTGTTCCCGTTTCTGGGCTGTGACAATGATTTCGTCCATAGAATCAGAGTCTTCTGCTAAGACCTGAGAGTTCATGAGTACTGTTGCACTGACCGTAGTCATCAGCAATTTTTTAGAAAATGCTATTTTGTTCATATCTTTCCCCCATCCTTTGTGTTGTAGTGATCTGTAATTGTCGAAAGAGTTTCCGAACGATAATTTGGATAATATATTATCCATAATATCTGAAAAATACAAGTATTGATCGGCAATACGCCAACTAAGCTGATGTAAGTAGACTATATAGTGAGGCTCTACTTTTGCTAATTTGGTCAGGAAAGACAGCGTCTTACGCCACATTAACTTGGCAGGCGCCTGAGAGAATAAAACTCTAAATAAACAGTTGAGATGATATGGATGACAGCATTACTCAAGATGTCGGTGCAAGGCTAAAAGCCCAGCGTAAGCGCTATGGGCTATCTCAAAGACAGCTTGCCGAAAAAGCCGGCCTAACTCACGGAACTGTTTCTTTTATTGAGCGCAACAAAATTAGCCCATCAATAGGCACTCTGCGTCAAATCTTAGACAGTATCTCGATGACTCTATCAGACTTTTTCTCAGACCATAACGAGGAGGAAGTAGACTTCTTCTACTCCAAAGAAGATCTGCTAGAAGTCGGCTCAGGCGGAGTATCACTGCTTCAAATAGGGAAAAATCTGAACGGACTTCCTTTACAAATTCTGCTGGAACGCTATCCACCGATGTCAGAAACAGCGAGTATGCCATACCGTTGCCGATCTGGTGAGGAAGGAGGTTTTATTATTGAAGGAGAGATTGAAATAACAGTTAATGGTTACACTCGGATACTGAAGCAAAACGAAGGGTATCTGTTTCCTTCGCATCTAGAACACAGAATGCGTAACATCGGCGACGTGGAATGCGTGATCGTCAGCGCATGCACCCCACCAGCCTAAATCGTCTGGTAGTACCTCAGTAAAAATACTCCATCGAGAATAAAACCAAAGGGCAAAGCAAAAGCTCCCGTTAGATTGATCAAAATCTCACTTTAGGATAACATATTATCCAATCTAACCGTTTTAGGTCTTCTTATGCTATTCAGATACACCTGCCTCAGCGTGTTACTAACTGTGTCGCAGGTCGCGGTAGCTAATTCAAGCAATTCTCCCATTATAATCAATCTTAGTAAGGGCAGTGATAGTCAAAAACTGAGTTATATACTAGGTATTGATATGCATGAAAAACGCTCACGTCAGGGCTTTATATTGGATCCAGAAATGGTGGCTCAAGCTATTCGTGACGAACAGACCGGCATGCAACCGCAAATATCGTCGGCTGAGTATATGCGCATAGTTCTCCTTAAGCGCGAAAAAATTGCTGAATTCGAGGCTCGCTGGCAAGCACTATCTCAAAAAAATCTGGCTGAAGGAAAGGCCTTTTTAGCAACCAAAGCTCTAGAGCCAGGGATAATAGCCACCGAAAGTGGCCTGCTATACAAAATTCTACGACCGGGAACTGGCCACCGCCCCAATGAAAATGGTATGGCCAGAGTGCATTATCGTGGCACTTTGCTAAATGGAGAAGAGTTCGATAGCTCCTTTAAACGGGGAAAACCAATAGATTTCCCCGTCGGTAAAGTTAGGCCTGCTATGAAAGAAATACTGTTGCTGATGCGCAAAGGTGCCAAGTGGGTATTCTACGCTCCGCCTCATTTGGGGTATGGTAATGAAGGTGCTGGACTTATTGGACCCAGTGAGACACTGACCACTGAAATAGAGCTCATTGAAATTCTATAGTGAACGATCAAAGTGCTCACATACTATCTAGCCAACCACATAATTATGGATTCATCGACATGTTAAAAGCGACATTTACACTTTTTTTGGCCCTGGTCTCAAGCGTTATCTTTGCAGATTCCGCTAGCTTAAAAGCCATATCTAAAGCAATAGAAAGTAATTATATCGACCTTAATCGAACAGATGGCCCAGGGTGCGCCGTAGGCTACGCTCGTAATGGAGAGCTGATATACCAACGTCAGTTTGGAATGGCCAATCTGGAACACAATATCCCTATCGACTCAACTACAGTTTTTCGCATCGGCTCTACCAGTAAACAGTTTGTAGCCACTGGCATCGCCATGCTGTCACTGCAGGGTAAGCTGGATCTAGATGGCGATATTCATACAGTACTGCCGGATTTACCTGACTATGGTCGGCCAGTAACGATTCGCCAAATGGTTAATCATAGCAGTGGCATTCAGGACTATATGCCAATCTTAGCGGCGGTCTACGGTAACCTGGACGGCAATTTCTATCCTGGTGAAAAAGCCCTAGAATACCTATACCGCATGAATCGCCTCGACTTTCAACCCGGTAGCCAGTATGCCTACAGTAACTCAGCCTACCTACTGCTAGCACAAGCTATCGAAGTAGTCAGCGGCCAAAGCATGCGAGAGTTTGCAGAAGAAAATATTTTTAACCCCCTAGGAATGCACAATACTCATTTTCACGACAACCATCGCGAACTGATTAAAAACCGTGCCGATGGTTATTCAAATATTGATGGCCAATGGCAGAAGCATAATACTAATCTCGAAGTGGTGGGGGACGGCGGCGTATTCTCAACTATTGAAGACTTAGTGATCTGGTATAACAACTTCGTCGATAACCGTCTGTTAGGCGGCGACCGACTCATGAAAATACTGACAACACCTGCGAACTATTCCGAAGTGCCGGCTAAATACCGAACTTGGCCCATTGAGTACGCTTTCGGAAATATATACCTAAATTTCGGGGGCAAGACCTTGTTTGGCCACAGTGGCGGATTTGTCGGCTTTGTCTCTGCCCCCTACCGCATCCAGGAGACTAACGAAATTATGGTATCCCTCTGTAATTACAGATTTAAGGGCAATGTTAATCGAGTGTTTGATTCGATTGAACAGATTTATACGGACGGTAAATGAACATAAACAAAAGAAATATTTCTTTGAGAGGGCTAATGACACTCTGTCTACTGCTTATGTGCAGTGCACTATGTCACGGGCTAACCCCATCGACTATCAAATTTGAAACCAATGAAGGTAGTTGGATGTCATTGGACGTGTCTCCGAACGGTGATTGGTTAGTATTCGAGCTTTTGGGCGACCTTTATCAGTTACCTATCGATGGTGGTGTCGCCAAGCCAATAGTCAGTGGTCGTGACTTTGCTTCGCAGCCTCGTTTTTCGCCAGATGGCAAGCAGTTGGTATTTGTGAGTGATCGGAGCGGAGAAGACAATCTATGGTTGGTCAATATCGATAGTGGCGAACTTAAACAGGTCAGTACACGCAACGACGGTGAATTAATATCTCCGGCCTGGTCCAGAGACGGCCGAACCATCTATGTTTCCCAATTGGCCAGCCGCCGCAGTATGAATACGAATATTGAACTCTGGACTTACCCGGTAGACGGCAGCGAACCGGGAAAAATCAGCTCTCCAAATATGGGACGAAGTGCTATGTTGGTTTCTACCTTTCCTCCCGGCGCCTATGGGCCACAGCCATCAGCAAACAACAGCGAAGTGTTCTTTACTGCCGCAGCTCCTCGACAGCACGGCTCTACTGCGGGTCCTCGCGCAGAAATCATGAAGGTTAATCTACTCAACGGACTCACTGAGACCGTAAGTGGTATTAGCATGCCTGCGTTCAAACCTCAGCTATCCAGTGACGGAAAGTGGTTGGTCTTTGGCGCACTGCATGCCAATAAAACTGGGTTGCGACTACGTAATCTTAAGACTGGTAACGAGCGTTGGTTAGTTCAGGATATCGGCTTTAACGCATTGGAATCTTGGGCATCAAGGGATCTACTACCAGGCTTTGCATTCACCCCCACCAACGAGTCATTGGTTATCGCCTACAACGGCAAAATACGCCAGATCAATCTCAGCGATGGCAAAGTGACCCATATTCCCTTCCGTGCCAATGTGCAGATGGAAGTTGAGTCCAGAGTCACTACCATAGCTGCCATAGACCAGGGTATCGTAACGGCAAGGTTAGCCAAGGGTGCTGTTGTCTCCCCCGATGGCACACAATACGCATTCTCTGCCTTTGGTCGCCTCTATCGAATGGCGATTACGGACCAGACGCCTCACAAACTAAACTCACAGACGGGCTTTGGAGAGTTTCACCCAGCTTGGTCGCCTAATGGGACCTGGCTAGCCTATGTCTCCTGGAGTGCATCAGCGGGCGGCGCCATCTGGAAAATTCCCGCCAATGGTAGCGGGTCCGCGGTAAAGCTCAGCGCTGACGACGCCTACTACCGAAATCCAGTTTGGTCCCCAGACGGTAAAACGATTTTAGCAGTACGTGCACCGAAAACCGTACGACTACAAAATGTCAGCGGTCCAATGTCCAAGGCCGAGCAGATAGTTAGGTTCTCCAGCAATGGCGGCGAGCACCTCAGTATTGCGCCGGCAGGTGGCACTGTCAGACTACATTTCGCTGACGATGAGCACCGCTTTTATGCCTACTCCCCTCGTTTAGGCCTAAGCTCATGGAAACTGGATGGCAGCGACCAGAAAACCACACTCCGTGTGATGGGGTTAGCGAAAGTAACTGGCAGCCCTGCCATGGCTAGCGATATACTATTAAGCCCCAATGGCCAGCATGCGCTGGCATCGGTTGCCAATCAGCTCTATTTAATCAACCTATCAGCCTTGCCGGCAGAACGGCCTACTATTAATGTCTACGCGCCTAGTGATGCCTATACCAAGATCACCACTTTAGGCGCCGACCACTTTTCCTGGAGCGCTTCGAACATGCTGGCTTGGTCTGCCGGAAACGCCCTTTACCTTAGACCCATAGACACAGATACAACTCAGGAATTTGAAGCATTGGTGCAGCAACCGCGCTTCAGCCCTAAAGGTATTGTTGCTCTGCGTGGCGCACGCATTATCACAATGGATGACAACAGAGTTATTCGCAACGGCGACATCCTTATTAATGGCAATCGCATACAGGCAGTGGGTGCACGTGGCACGATAAAAATTCCTAAAATAGCCAAGATTATTAATGTTCGGGGCAAAACCATTATGCCAGGCATTGTGGATATCCATGCCCACTGGAGCCCCAAGCGTTCGGTGCTAGACCTTGAGGATCATAATGCCTATGCTAACCTCGCCTATGGCGTAACTGCCATCCGTGATCCACAGTCAATGACCGACGATATTTTTATCTACAGCGATGCTGTTGATACTGGTGAGATGATTGGTCCAAGGATTTTTTCCACTGGGCGGGGCGTCTTTTTCTTTAATAACTTCCAGTCCTATGCGCAGGTATATAGCGTACTCGAACGCTACAAAAAGAAATATCGCACTCATCTTATCAAGTCATACTTGCCTGGTAGTCGCCAGGTACGTCAATGGGTAATTCGCGCCTGCCGTGAGCTTGGTCTTATCGTCACGGCAGAAGGCGGCTCCGACGCCAAAATGAATCTTACTTTTGCAATGGACGGTTTTAGCGGCACCGAACATACCGTGCCAATAATTCCCCTCTATAAAGACATTGTTCAACTCTTCGCTCAATCTGGCATTAGCTATACACCCACACTGCTGGTCAGCTTTGGTGGTCCTTTTGCAGTGGAACATTTTATAAACAACCAGATTGGTCTGAAGGATAAAAAGCTGCATCGCTTTATACCAGCCAGCCTAATCAAGCAGCGCATCGAAAAATCCAGCTTGGTTGATCCCAAGCACCATATTTATCAGCAAGTAGCGAAGGGAGCGAAAGAAATTCTGGACGCTGGTGGCAATGTAGGGCTCGGCGGCCATGGTGAAATGCAAGGCTTGCAGGTTCATTGGGAGATGTGGGCTCTGGCCACCGGCGGCATGAATAATCTGGATGTATTACGCGTGGCAACACTTGAAAGTGCAAAGGCCATTGGGTTGGATACGGAGATAGGTAGCATTGAAGCCGGCAAGTTGGCTGACCTTGTGGTAATGGATAGAAACCCCTTAGACGATATTACCCATACTAACAGCATCAGTCGGGTGATGGTAAATGGCACCTTGTACAACGCCAATACCCTAGCCCAACAGTGGCCACAGAAAAAAAACTTACCGGAAGCCTGGTGGCAAATAAAGGAATTAACGCGCTATGACTAAGTCACTCTTTAATGGCAAGATCACCCGACGTGATTTCCTTAATGGTAGCTCTATGGGTGTGGGAGCTATGCTACTAGGCGCAGGAGCACCGAGCGCTAATTCATCCGCATCGGGCTATGCACCGAAGGCATCTCTAGGTCAAGACTGGTACGGCTATGGAGGCGTTGGCGACTATGCTCTATCCCATGGCAATACCCCAGAGGTGGTCACTACCGCTCACAGCCTAGTCGGAGCTGACCTTAGTAAAATGGCCGAAGCCCAAGCAGTCGATGAAGAATACGATGTGGTTATTGTTGGCGGCGGTATGGCTGGGTTAGGTGCCGCCTGGCATTTTAAAAAGCACGCCCAACCAGGGCAGACCTGTTTAATGTTAGACAACCATCCGGTGTTTGGTGGCGTAGCCAAAGAGAATGAATTCTCTGTCGATGGTGAAACACTGCTGGCTCCGCAGGGCGCCAATAGTTTTTTTATGCCGCCCACAGCGAGTGACCCCGAGGCGGCCAACGGCGACGCAAGATATTATGCCGAGTTTAATATTCCTCGAGATTTACGATTGCAACAGTGGCAAGCGGACACAAAGCCGCTAAATTTCTCCCCTGACAACTATCTCCACCTTTATTGGCTGGCGGAAAATAACGTTGATGTCGGCCATTTTTTCGCAGGAAATAATGGGCTGCAGTTCGCCAAGAATATGTGGAAAAATAATTTTGAGGGAACCCCCTATACGCAGCAACAGCGCCAAACATTGCGGGCATGGCGAAATACTCGCTTTGACAGCGTGCAAGGCGATAGCGCCGCTAAGTTTCTCGACAATATGTCCTACCGAGACTATGTGAAGAAAACCTTCCCCTATGCCCTAGGTGGAGCAGAGATAGAGGATCCATTTCTGGCCGGCGCATTTGGGTTAGGAGGTGATGCCATTTCAGCCTGGGTAGCAAAAAGCGTACAGATGCCGGGTACATTGTCACAACAGGAATATAACCAGCCATTGCCGGAGCGCTGCTCTTTCCCGGGAGGCAACTCCGGCTTTGCTCGTTATTTCCTAAAAAACATTATCCCGCAGGCTATTGCTGGAAAATATCAGCTAGACGATATTATCACAGGTAAAATTAATACCTCCTCAATGGATAAAGATGGCCAGCCCATCCGCATAAGACTTGGTTCCACTGCACTCAATGTGGCTCATGAATCTAATCCTGATAGTGCAGAAGCCGTACGCATTGCCTATAGACAGGGTGATCAAACACGTACTATTCGCGCAAAATCGGTAGTGATGGCATCGGGTGGCTGGATTAATCGCCATGTTATTCAGGATTTACCAACAGAGATTAATCAGGCTTATCAAAAATTTAATCATGCGCCCTTTATGGTCGCCAATGTCGCGCTAAGTAATTGGCGGTTTTTATACAAACTAGGCGTAACAGCTTGCCGCTGGAATGAAGGCTTTGGCTCGAGCTGTAACATTAGACAGCCAATGTTGGTCGGCCGACATCAGCCCGCATTGGATCCCGACAAACCCACAGTATTGACCTTTTATGTGCCCTTTCATCGACCTGGTCTTCCGGTTAAAGCACAGGTATCTGCAGGACGAGCAGAACTTTTTAGCACCAGCTATGCCGACTATGAAACACAGATCATCCTGCAGATGAATCGACTATTTTCCGCAACCGGCTTTATTCCAAAACGGGATATTAAAGGCATTATTCTAAACCGCTGGGGGCATGCTTTTGTAACTCCTGAACCCGGTTTTTTCTTTGACACCTCGGACAGAATAGCCCCCCGGAATATTGTAATGAAAGGATATGGACGCATTACTTTTGGCCATGGAGAACTTGAAGGGTTCCAGCACTGGGGACCAGCAGCAGATCAGGGTAGGCGCGCAATGACTGAAGCACTCACGCACACATAGTAGCTTTGACCTCTTACAATTCTGAGTTAAGCATTGACAGCTTTAATAAGAAGAAAAACCCCCTAAACTACAAGGGGTTATCTTTTTTTGGTGGATGCGGAGGGAACTGGATGCAGGCTGTAAGCTATTGATTAATATATCTTTAAAGGGTTTGAAAATCCGTTTTTTTTAAATCCTTTATTACATTAAATAACCC
>Ga0209815_1001040_pt1 | contig 19197 bp, 19 predicted proteins | sample CoawatmetaG00DNA_FD_187507 | JGI IMG/M metagenome (GOLD analysis project Ga0209815, IMG submission 187507) | Marine microbial communities from the West Antarctic Peninsula - Coastal water metaG002-DNA (SPAdes) (version 2) | ecosystem: Environmental > Aquatic > Marine > Coastal ...
AACTATAAATAGAAAAAGATTAATATAATGGGAATAAGATCAGATAAAAGAATAGGTATAAGAGAATTGATTTTGTTTTATAAAGGAATTGTATCAAAAAATGAAAAGTTTGGTAAAATAAGTTATATGCAAATAAGATTAAATCAATTAATTGAACAAGAAAATAAAACAACTGACAAATATTATATTGCTAAAAAAAGAAGCGAATATAATAGAATCTATAAACAAAAAAACAAATTAAAAAATAAAAAGGAGTTAATATGAAAGAAATGAATATTTATGAAAAATTAAATATTGTTCAAACATCATTAAAAGTAGAAAAAGGTCATAAAAATAACTTTGGTAAATACAATTATAGAAACTTAGCTGACATTTTTGAAGGTATAAAACCTTTATTAAATGAAAATGGATGCTATCTTACTGTATCAGACCAAATAGTAAGCGTTAATGGATTTAATTACATAAAAGCAACAGCAACATTTGGTGATGGTAAAGATTTTATTGCCACTGAAGGCTGGGCAAGAGAATCCGTTAATAAAAAAGGTATGGATGATAGTCAAATAACAGGTGCTACATCTTCATATGCAAGAAAATATGCATGTAATGGTTTATTTGCTATTGATGATACAGCAGATGCAGATAGTATGGACAATAGGGTTGAAACATTAATCAATGGTAAAAAACCTACAAAAGGTCACATAACTGTTGATCAAAATGTTAAGCTTGAACGATTAAGCAGAGATCCAGTTTACAGTAAATCAGACATGCCTAAAAAAGTACGTACATTAATTAATGAAAATGTAACAGAAGAAAGAGCTGAACAAGCTATTGAAAAAATGAAAACACAAATAAAGAAATTACGTGAAACAAAGAAAGGAGAAGCATAATGAATGGTGGATTTGAATCAACTGCTACAGTTAAATCTGTAGAATTAGAATACGATATAGAAAAACCTTGGGGAACATGGAAACCTACGTTTGATCTATTTTTAACTGTAACATATAAAAAATCAACACAAGATTTTGATGAAACATTTGAAATCTTTGGAAATCTTAAGAAAGAACTTCCTATTACAGAAAATAAATCATGGGGATCTGGATTTAAAGTAAAAACATTTTTTGAATCTGTATTAAACAAAAGAAATCTTACTTTAAACGAAGATTATTCTATACCAGAATCTTGGTTAGATGAGGTAATTGATAAACAATTTATGTTATGTAGTTATCCTACAAATAGATTGAAAGACAATGGTAAAAACTTTTGGAAAGTTTATCAAATAGTAGCTCCAGCTGGTTCTCCAGCAGGAACCTTAAAAGGTAAGGTAATGAAAGATTTCCAAGCTGGTTATTTAAAAGATGCTGCAATAGAAGAACCTGATGAATTTAAATCAAAAGAATCTTCACCATCAGTAAAACCAAAAGTTACTACAACTGCTAAAGTAAATGATTTAGATCTAGACGATTTAGATATTTAGCAATGAAAAAACCAACGTTAAATCATATTATTAAAGAATGGCTTAGTAACAGATTAAACAATGGAATCGATACTGTGGCATCACATGAAATCGAAACCACATTGGTTAAGTACGGAAAAGAGTATTGGGGGAAATATCATTCCCCTAGTACTTGGAGCAGAGCTTGGAGAAACATAAGAGCTGGTAACGAACTTAACGAAATAGATGTTACTAAAATAGAAATTGTAACCACAAAAAGTGCGGAGACTACATGGAGAATAAAGACTGGTACATAGAATACGCAACTGGAGATGTAAGTAATCGTAATCAATTATGCAAAATAAATGATTTTTCAAAAATTGCAAAAAATAACATTAATAAAGAGATATATCGTTCTATGTTCTTATATGATGAAAGTATTGTTCCGTATTTAGAAAAAAACGAAACAGTAACTGGATTTAATGGAGAACAAAGCATAGACAAAATTGTTATTGATATTGATTTAATTAAAAACGATAATGATAAAGGAAATCAAACTCGTAAAAAAGTATTAGATGTTACAGATGCAATGGAAAAACTATTAATTGATCCATTACATTACAACATTTGGTTTTCTGGAAGAGGTTTCCACATTCACTTAGCTAACGTATATGGATTTAAAGATTCTAATACATTGGCTAAACAAGTTCGTGCAACAATGCAGCGTGATTTTGGTAAACATATTGATTTAATCTACGATAGTAGAAGATTAATACGTGCTGGTTTTTCTCACAATAAGAAATCTGGTTTATTTAAAATACCTATTTCTTATGAAGAACTAGAAACGCTTTCATATGAAGAAATTGCTAAAATAGCTAAAGCAATTAGAAGTGATTACAAACCTCACAAAATAAAACAAGAACATGTTATTTCTTTAGAACCTATGGATATGAGTCGTAAAAACATTGCAGAAGTACGCAAAGTATTCGACAATGCTAAAGGAGAAACAACACGCTTTATTACATGTGCTCAACATATTTATAATGCTGGACACGTGTCAGGAAAAAGGCATAAACATTTACTAGCTTTAGTTAGTATATGGCGTAAAAGATATGCCTTTGATAAAGTTGGTTGTGATTTTCTTGCAAGAGCTTACATGACTAATATGGATAAACCATTACCTGCTGTAGAAGTAAGTAAAATAGTTAGTGATGCTTTTAAAAACGATTATTATTATGGCTGTAATCATCCTGATTTGCAACCATACTGTGACAGTAAATGCATGTTATTTAAATACAAAGACCTTGAAAGCACTACAAATGTATTAACAGCTGAAGATATGATTAATAACTTAATTGATCATTACCAAACTGACTATACAGACAAGCAATTTGATTTAAAGACAATTTTTCCGTTTATGCAGAAATCTCACCTGTTTACAACAGGACAATTAATAACATTAATTGGAGATACTGGATTAGGTAAAACTGCATTTATAAGTTACTTAGCTACACAACTACCTCAATTAAAAATATTATTTCTATCTTTAGAAGTTGATGAAATGACAATGAGTAGAAGGCTTTTACAGGCTTCTATGAATAAAACAAAACTAGAAACTATTGACTTTCTAAAAAATAGAGATAACGACTTAATACTAAAAGCAATAGATCAAATAAGTCATATTAAACTTGAGTGTAGTAGTCCTGATATACAGGATTTGGGTAGCCATGTTGCTGAACAAGGAGCTAAAATAATAATAGTAGATACAATTGATCGTGTTCCAGCTAAATATGCTGGTAAAGACGATTTTGCAAGACAAGAAGTAATAGCCAATGGTTTAAAAGACTTAGCTATGAAAGAAGATGTTATGGTTATAGCAATACATCATATTTCAAAGTCAGCTTCTTACAACCTAAAACAAACAAATACATTAGACATTCATAGTGGTAAAGGCAATAGTGCCATAGAACAAAAATCAGACCAGTTTATAATGTTTCATGGAAATAACCCAAAAGGAAAACAAAGAGTTGTTAGATCATTAAAAGCAAGAGATGAATCTACATTTGAAATACTACTTAACTTTGACTGGAATACTTTTAGATTTGATAAAAGAGGCTAAGTTGTATAAAAATAAATCAGACTCTAGGCAAGTAACTTGTTTTCTATTAACTTAAGATAGGGCATGAACTTAATCATTTGTGCCTTATTTTAATAAATGGGAGAAAGAATGGCTGTTATAGAAATATACATTAAAGATAATAAAGTTGAAAAAATATCAGGACAAGATGCAATAGTATATGTTCATGATTGTGATTCAAATCAAACAACAACAATGCTTTTTAAAAAACAGGAACAGATATATGAACAACGGAAATATTACAACCCTCTTCGGTTTTCAAATATTGAAGAGAATGTTAATAAGAAATGAACTAAGAACAACATACAAAATAGTTTTGTTTAAACTTTTTATGATGAGTATAGGTTATTCAACTTTTGAAGGAGAAAACATACACATAGTTTTAGGCTTTACAAAATTAGAAATATTTACCTCATTTACAATTAAAAAAAGGTGGTTACGATGAATTTTACAAAAAAAATAAAACCAATAGCAAACGTACAATCAAAAATGACGCAAAAATTAATAGAATTATTAAATGAATTAGAAGATAAAGAGTATTTAACAATGAGTAATAATGGTAAAATTTGCCTTGATAAAATTTGGAAATTATTAAGGATGCCTACTAATGAAGAGCTGTTAAAAGCATTAGCAAAAAAAGAATCAATAGATTCTGTATCAACTAATAAAAAAGGTAAAGAATGAGTACAGCTAGAAGTGCTAAAGCTAAAGGTCGTAGGCTTCAAAATCTTATTAGAGACAAACTTAGAGAAAAGTTTACTACATTAGAAGAAGATGATATAAAATCCCAAACTATGGGAATGAATGGAGAGGATATTGTTTTGTCACCTGCAGCAAGAAAACTTATACCATTTTCTATAGAATGTAAAAACGTAGAAAAACTAAGTATATGGAAAGCAATTAAACAAGCAGAAATAAATACGCATAAAGATTCAACGCCTTTATTAATAATTACTAGAAATAACACACCAGTATATGTAGTAGAAGATATTAAAAACTGGTTAAAAAGAATTTAAAGGCTATGTAACCTTTAGATAGAATAGCTTTTTTAATTAATCAACGTTCAATGAGGAACACATAAATCATTGAACACTAAGGTTCTATACTTGATTTTTAAAAAAGATGTACAAATGAAAAGTAAAAGGGGATCGGTTGGCTCTTATCCCCTTTTATATAAAAGGAGAATGTAATGAATGATGAAGAAATTATGGGAAAAATAAATTTAATTATAAAAATATTAAATGAAGACAGCAAAAAACATTTAATTGAAGAATTAAAAACATACATAAAAGATTTAAGGGAATATTATGAAAAAGAAAACAGCTTTGGAAAAGACTATTGATCCAGTAATTCTAAAATCAGAAATAGATTGGTTGTTAGAAAAAAACTGTATGTTACTAGATATTATAGATAAAATTATTACAACACATGCAGATAGTGGAACTCTAAAAAATATAGCTAAAAAAGCTTTGCAAAAAATAAAGGATTAACGATATGGAAGATTACGATCCAAATAAAATAAATTCATGGTTACTTAAAAGTGAAGACTTAAATAAAAATCCAAAAAGTTATAAAACAAACAGTCTTAACTATTGTAAAATTTGTGAACACACATGGGAACAAGGAGTAGATAGAGTTGTTGTTAGATATTCATCTTTACCTACTTATAAACTAAAAAGAAAAACGTGCAGCTATTGCAAAAACTGTAAAAGAGGATAAAATGAACATAGCTAAAGTTAAAATAGACAAAAGAGGAAGAATAAGTCTTCCTTTACAATTCCTAAAAGCTAACAACATAATACCAGATGAAGTTGTAGTAACAATTAAACCAACTAATTCTGATTTTATAAAATTATACTTTGATAAAAAGGAAGAAAAATGACACCTTATATATTATATGAAATAGCAACAACACAAGTATTTGATAATTTATTTATTGGGTTTTGTATTGTAGTATTTTATTATTTAAATAAACTGGATAGAAGAAACTACCATAATAAATAACGTTAACTAAACTAAAGCAGGAAACAGTAAAACACGCTAGACTTTGACCTTTCCTGCTGACGTTTAAAGGAGACAATATGTTTAAACATGAAAAAATATATTAATCCAAATACTCTTTTATTTCTTTACGTTTTCTGTTTTCACCTTTCATTCGTTTAATTCTGCTACGGACTTGTTGATTTGGTAGCCTAAACAATATCTCTGGAGCACGTTCTAAACCACGTTTAGGTCTATCATCAGCTAATTGTTTTATCTGTCTTAGTCCTCTACCAAAAGGTAACATTGTGTACATAGTGTAACTAGAAAAATCTTCTAATTGCCCAGTAAGTAATTCTCCAAACGCTTCAGGAACTCTTGCAATAGGCGGCTTAAGAACATTTAAAGGCCCCAGTTTAGAATCAAAGAAAGCCATTTGCTTTTCTTTTTTATCACCAAATGTATAATCAGCTAATGCTTGTACCCAATCCCAAGGTGGAGGTAGCGTAGTATCAAACAAACTAAACATAAAAGCACTACCTAATGCATACATAAACATGTCTATAGCAAAGGTATCTTTAAATCTATTATAAGATTCACTTCCTTCTCTAAATCCATTTAACTTAGCTTGCTTATAAAATTCTTTACGCATACGAATACTATTAAATACAAATAATTTAAATCTACCTAGAACTTTACCAGTTGATGTTCTCATAAAAGCAGGTCTTGCTGCATTATTATATAAAAACTGTGTCATTTCAATACCACGTTCAGCTCGTTCAAATACATATTGATCTGCTAAAGATAGATCTTTTCCAGCTTCTTTAAATCCTTCTACTGCTTGCATACCATGAGATATAAATGCATTAAGTCTATTAACACGTTCACTTTGTTTCATTAAATAACCACCAGCATCAAGCATTACATTTGATACACCATAACGCTTTACAACTTCACGAACACTTTCATCACGATTCCCTTTTTTACTTTTAGCTGCTTTAATAAAATCACGCTGAAAATCTTTTATGTTAACACCTAAATTCTTTAATTCGCTTTTTAAACCTTTATTATATTCAAATTCATTTTTTATATAATTTTCTATAACACCACGTTCTTCTAAATACGTCATTAGTTGTTTACGGTTTTTAACAAACTCACCATTAAATAACTTTAATACAGGTTTACCTTTAGAGTCAGACAATAAAGTTCTATACACACGTTCATTGTTAAATGAATTAGCATAGTTTTTTACACCAGCACTGCCTACTGTCATAGTAGCACCACCAAATATATTAGTTGACCACGTACCTGTATTAGCTAAAAGACTTAATAACTGATATTGAGCTTCTAATCTACCCAGATTGTGTATCTTTCTACTAAAGTACTCTTTACGAGCTTGACCATCTTTAGGAACAGCTTGATTATTAAAGAAAGATATTTTCTTTCCTTTGCCTAATTTCTTTTGATATAATTTTTCTAATTGTTTTATTATTACAGCATCTGATGTCATATAATGCATATTCTTTTTATTAAGGTGCAATAATTGTTTCCCTTGAGAAGTTAACATTTTTTCACTATAAAAAGACTGAAATCCTAATGCATCTCTAGCATATAACCTTACATAATCTGTCCATACATCTTTATAATCTTTATAACGTAGAATTTCAGGTATAGAACCAGCTCTGCCTTTATATAAACTTTTAAAATACTTTTCTTCTTTTGTACTTGGTTTGTATTCAAAATTATTTACTAATAAATCAATTTCATTTTGAGCTTTTAGTTTTAAAATATTTTTAAAGTATCCAGAAATTAAATTATTTTGATAATCTATTATAGAATCAAAACTACGTTTATAAGGAGAATTACCCTGTGCAAGAAACGGACTTTCAAACATTTTATTTACACCAAGATTAGACTCTCCTTTTATAGGAGTAGAAGACGCTATATCTATTACATCATTTAAATTAAAAAATGGATTATTTTGTTCCATACGTCTTGCTAGTCTTAAAAACTCTGCTTCAGGTAATATTTTCTTTTGCCCTGCTAACCATTTTATCTGTTCTAATAATAACTTTTCGTTAGAATTTTTAAAAGAGTGATGCATAAACGTTTTATATTTACGTGGCATAAACATGTCAAACTTGTTTTTACTTCTATAATCTTCACGATATGCTTTTGCATCTTTTGGTTTATCATGTTCTAATGTTTTTTCTAACTTATACTCATAACGATAACGTAATACTCCTTCTACACCAACGTCTCTAATTAACTGTTTAGTTTGTTCACGAGCATCTATAACTTCACGTTCAAATGTTTTAAAATTAAATCTACCATTACGATCATATTTAATATATTTATTAACAGTTCCATAGTTAAAATCTTTATCTATACTAGACCAATTAAATCTTTTACTATTGCTCTTTGTAGTAATCCATTGATTTTCTTGTCTAATCCATAGATCTGTAATTTCATTATTAAATTTTTCAAACTTTACTCTATCTATTTTAGGATTAAGCTTTTCTAATGTTATTTCACCTTCTCTAAGTTTAAATATATTTTCCATATACAGTTTTTGTTCTGCTACAGACAACTGACTATGTATTTCTTCTAACTTAGAACGTTCTACATGAGAGGTATTTTTATATCGTTCTGATCCTGCTTCACTTTTTTTAGCAGCATTAGCAATAGAACCTACAGGAGCAACTGCTATTTTAATATTTCTTTTAACAAGACCTTTACTGGTTTGTACTGGAGCATTAATAATTGTATGGTAACTATTAAACATGCCCTTTGCTACCATTTTTTCATTTATAGTTTTAGGGTGTACGTACCAATTACTTAATTTAAAATCTAATTCTTTATTGGTATTTATGCTTTCTAAATATCTATTAACCATACGAATACCATTCATATCTAATGTAGTAGCATCTTTAGGTCTATTCATATTGTACGTAAAACCTTCGTACCATTGATTAAAATCTTTTTTCATTTCTGGATGCACATCAATTGCAGATTGAAACTTTTGAATTTCTTTAAGATCTCCTTTAAACAAAGCTAATCCTTTTAAACTCTTATTACGAATAGCATCGTTTATTTTTGTTGTAAACTCTCTGCCTTCTGTAATAGTAGATTCATTTTTAACAGCTTCTATATCAGCTTGTTTTATATCTAAGCTGCCTTCCATTTTCATAGCACGATCATAAATAGTATCCATGCGTTTATAAAATGTTTTTTTAACAGCCATAGGTATCATAGATGAACCATGAATTAGTTTACTGTATTGAGGTTGGTTTACACCTTTCTGTAATTCACGTATAGGACTTAACAACCAATAATTAAAATAATCTTGCAACATGCCTTCAGGTAATTTTTGAACAAGTTCTAATTGTGCTAATTCATTTTTAGTTTTTAATATTTTAGCATCTATATCATTATTAAGTACGTTGTCTCTTTCTTTCACATTAGAAAGCTTATCTGCTAATCTTTTTATTTCATAAGCTCGTTCTTTTATTTGAGGAATAAATTCAGAAACACTATTAACGTTTCTATTTTGTTTTGCAAACTCTGTTTGAACCTTAACATACTGATCTGCTAATAATTCTATAGTAGCATATTGACCTATCTCTTTACCAATAAAATCCAATCCTTCTTCAATCTTTTTTGTATCACCCTTAAACTTTTCTTTTATAACTTCAGGAGTTGCAAATGAAAGCTCTTTAGCAACTATTTTATAAAAATTTTGCAATTCTTTAGAAGTTACATTATTTCTTATTTCTACTTTACCTGATACGTTTAAAAATAAAGGGCTATCACCACGTAAAATATTTTCATATAAAACTCTATGAGCACTTTGTAATTTTTCAAATTGATATGATTCTTTATCAAAACCTAATCGTTGCATTAGATATATTATTTTTGAATTTGTATTGTTAACTTTTTTATTATTTTTTTGTGCATTTATTAATGTAGTATTTATTTTATTAACTGCTTCTAGGGACTCAAATAAACTAGGAGCTTCACGTTTATTATCTTTAAATATTTTAGCATTAGGTTTTAAATGTTCACTAGCTTCTATTAATGCCTCAAGAGGAGTTCCTTTTATAGAATTAGTAAACTCTGTGTATTTATTCTTTTTTTCTCCTTTAACTTTAACTTTAAATATAGAATTAAATAATATATCTCTAAATTCATTATAAGATCTAAGGTTAGGATCTTTACTAGCATCAGCTGATACATTTACAGTTTTATAACCTAAATCTAAAAAATGTCTATGGCTATTTACCTTAGGATGAGGAGAATTTTTCTTTAATTCTACTGTAACATTTCCATAAGATACTTTACCACCATTGTTTTTTACATAATCATATATGTTTTGCATTTCAATTTTTGCTTTTAAACCAAACCCCAAACCTGCTTTACCTGTCGAAGAGTTTCTTGCAGCTTCAAAACGAAAACTAGGTGAAAACATCATAGCTTTATTATTATTATAATCCTCTATGCTTATCTTAGGAAGATTACCTTTATAAATATTGTTTAATTCAGTAGAATAATCAGGTAAATCTTTTAAATGTTTTCTTTCGTTAGATACTTTATCAAAATAATTTATAATATCTTTATTTATGTTCTGGAATATTTTGATGCTGTCTGCATCTTTGTCTGCTCCACCAAGATAAACGTTGTCTTTGTGATGGGTAAAGGAACCTGCTCCTCTTTGATTTGTAAAACCTCTGAATCGTAATTTACGAGTGCCAGACATAGAATCAGCTGGTGTACGAATAGCAAGCAAAGTAAAAACGTCATTCCATTCTGCTTTAGTTGGAGTTTTAAAACCTTTAGGCATGGCTTGTTTCCCAGTATACATATCCCAAATCTCGCCAAGAGTGTATCGTTTACCGAACAATACCACAGGCATTTCTCGAAAACCGTTATCAAGATAAATGTCTCCTTCTTTTATTCCTTTAAATTTTTGTTTTTTATATACTGGATCTATGTCAGCATAGTTTAACATCTCAGGTCTATACCCTTTTAACCAAGACTTACCAGCAGTTTCTATATAAGGGTTAGCCATACGCTTTGTTACGTATTTACGTAATGAATTAAAGTATTGGTTTTTATTAAAACTCATAGAATGTTTTGCTACAAACGTTCCTTCTAAAGCATTAGCCAATAACCTATTTACATCGTGGTATTCTCTAAATGCAGAGTCTGAATCAAATTCAAAAGATTCTACTTGAGTTTTGTCAAACTCACCTTTTAAATCAAGTTTCATCAACCTATCAGATATAAATTTTCCCATAGAAGAATCTGCTTTTGTAGACAAATGATTTGTTACAAAATCAAAAGGTAACTCTTCTATTTTAATATTTTGTTCAGAATAATCTTTTACAAATTGTTTTAAATCTTTTGATTTATTATAATTATTAATTAATTCAATGCTTTTATTTGTTCCATTTAACGAAGGCATTAAAACGTTTTTTATATAAGAATCAGAAAAACCTTTTGCTTGCATTTCATTAGCTTGACTCCAAAACTGCATTGGTAAACTTGTTCCCTTAACATCTTTAAATGTATTTTCATATGTACCAGAACTAATTTGCAATGTATCAATAGGAACTTCTATAGTATTAAGTTTATCAACAGAATACTTACCATTTTCGTAAGTTAAATTAGATACCTCGTTAGAACCTCGTAGCTTTGCAGAACTTTCAGACATAACAACATGTATATTATTAGCCATCATCCATTTATTTAAATTAGGAAATGCTTCTTGTCCATTAGACTTTGTAGCCAAAAACCCTTTGTTTGTTTTAGCTCCAATAACTGGTTTAAAATGTCCTGTAACTTTAACATCTCTACCCATAGCATTTAACACTGCATCTGTAACATCAGAACGATACTCCATTAATCCATCTACATCAGAATTACCATTAGTATTTTTATCTTTTACAATTAATACATTTAACTTCTTACCATCAATCATCCCTTCTACATTTTTAAAACTGGATGCAACCATAGGAGTCATCCGATTCCCCATTAGAGTAATTCTTTTGTTTAAATCAGAAACACTTTTGCCATAATTAAGGTTTGGATCAAGCATAACATAAGCTTGTTCTATAGGTAGGTTATTCATTTCTGCTAAATTTACTAAATTAGAAATCCATTTACGTTCATGTAAACGTTCTACTTCTGGAGTGTCACCTAATAATTCTTTTTCTTTTACTAAAGATCGTTTATACGTTAATTCTAAGTCAGATCTTGATATAAAATTATATGTTTCATTACTTAATATACTAAATACTTCGTCTATAGTTTTACTACCATCTCTAAACTTACTAGTCATTACAAAATCTTTATCTTTTACTCCACTAATCATATAACGACCTTGCTCACTTAATGAATTTTGAACTAAACGCAATTCGTTAGGAGACAATGAATATTCTATGTTTCCTTTAACAAGACTCTGATCCATTATTTTGACTGCTTCTTTAAAACCAGCAGTTTCCTTAATTACATGAGTCATTAACTGCACTTCAGCTTCAGGAACTAAATATTGTATAGGCATACGTTCATATTTTTCACCTATAGAAACATCTCCTACTTTCTCGCTTGTTATTTTACGATAAGATGTAAGCTTACCTTCAGAAATAGTAACTACATCCATAGGTTGTAAAGGCTGTACTCTATTGCGATACCAACTACGCATTTCAGAGTTACGATCTTTTGCTACTTGATTTCCATATTTTGTTTTTATAGAATCCATAAAGATTTCTACATCAGCAACATTATCTTTAATAGATGCTTCTGCTTGCTGATTAATAAACTTACCTATTTCACTAGTTGTACCAAGTTTTTTATCTACTTTATTTATTTTACTAGACAAGTCTTTTATGTTGACTAATTCTTTTTCTACATTATCTATTCTATCTAACCTCGCATCGTTTATTATAGAGTTATTAATTACAGTAGCGTTTTCTATAGTACCACGTTCAGCTGTATAAATCTCTGCTGCTTTAGTTCGATAGTAATCTTGTATATCTTTTTCTGTATATTCAATTTTATTTTTTTCAAAATGTCTAATAGCTGCCTGCCTAAATAAAGGCTTTTTATTTGTACGCTTTGCCCAAGTCTCAAGCCATTGTAAAGATGCACCTGTGCTACCGCCATGCCCTTCAGAATTAGATTCTTTTGTCATAGGATGATCACGAAGAATATATTCTTGTGCATCCTTATTTACTTTGTTCCAGTCTTCTGATTTTTCTGGTTTAAATATTTCTTCAGCTTTTCTGTTTTGATTTATCCACTTACCTGCTTCCGTTTCTCTAGCAGGTCTAGTATTGTAACCAAAGAATCCACCTAATAAATATTCATAGATTTGCATTTCTGTAGGATCATTGCGAAGCGTAGAAGGTATACCCATAAAAGCACTTGCTACCCCAGCTCGTAACATTTTATTAGCTTTGTCTACTTGTTCAGGATTTCCTTTATAAAACTTACCTAAAGATACAAAATTACCAATACCACCAAAGGCTCCTCCTGCAATGGCTCCACCAATGTAAGAATCAACAATAGCATCTTTACCTTTCCATACGTTACTTATTGCACTAGCACTAGCTAAACCTAAAGCTTCTTCTGTAATAGCTCTAGTACGTGAACCTCGTTTTAAAAAATCAAGTGTATCTGCACCACTTTTTGCCAAGCCTGTATCAAATAATTTTTTAGTAGCTCTTGAACCAACCATGGGCAAAGCAATTTTATCTAAAGCCTCTATGCTATCCATTACTCCACGTGTAATAGTACCATTTAAAACTTCGCTAGTTTTTTTACCAGTAGCTTTAGCAGCAATTTTAGCTAATCCAACAACTGGTGCTTTTAATATAGCTGGAGCAAATCCTGCTAAGTGACCAAGTTGTCTAAAGATAGCTTCACCTGTATTACGAGGTTCTTTAGGAATAAGATCAAAAGTAGTAAGACCTTCAATAAAACCAGCCTGTGCTTGTTGTAAGCCACGCTGTAAGCTAAACTCACTTTGAGATCGTTTAAACTTTATTTCATTTTGTTCTGCAAGACTTTCCAACTCATCAAGCTGGTCGTCATTAAACATTGTAGGATTTGTTTTATAGGTTCGTATTAAACCTTGAACCTTTAAAGCTTCATAAGGTGATGCCATTATTTATAATAAATTTAATAAACTTGTATATGTTCTACCAGCATCTGTTCTAGAAAAATCTCTTAAACCAACTTCTCCTCCCATAGGGTAACCTTGACTAGATCTACTTCCCATAGGAATAGGCTGACCTGAGGTAGAATTTAAAGGAAATCTATTTCTACGTATTTGTCTATTTGTTTGACCTGATAATAAACGTTGTCCTTCACCAAGCTGTAAAGGTTGATTGCCTTCACCAAGCTGTAAAACTCTATCTCTAACACTTGAAACAGGATTGCTTTGAGTTCCCTTCATTTTTGATCTAATGTTATTAAAAACACTTGAAGCTCCTTTAGTTATACCACGAGCACCTTTTACTGCTAAACCACCACTAACTGAACCACCAACTAAATTACCTAGTAAATCTGCACCAGTATTATTAGCACCATACACAGATTCACCTCGTGTTTCTGGTCTTAATGAGTCTGGCAATAAACCAAACGTAGCTCCTTCACCTAACCCGTACAAAGCTGTTTTTACAGGTTTACTGCCACGTTTAAAATCCATACCCATTTGTCTAGATAATGTAGCTACTACTTCTGCTTGCTCATCACTATACTTGTTAGGATTTTGATTATATTCTAAAACCAATCTTCTTATTATATCTGGATTCATAATACTACCTTTAGTAATTATTTAACATTGATAAATTTAATAAATTATTTGGTGTATTTCTATCTGATTCATATACATCTTGAGTGTATATAATATTAGGATCATTAAAATAGTTAGTATTACTTCTATCTGAAACTGCTTGATCTAATCCAAAGTTTTGACTATAACGGTCTCTTGCATCACTTGGGTAAATTGAATTGTAAAGATTATATGCTTGTTTATTAAACATATTAGCACCTTTTGTTAGAATAGAATCATCTTTATTAATTGTTTTAACATTTAGATTTGGATTATTTAAAGATTCAGTAACGTCTCCTTCTAAATTATCTATTGTATTTTCTAAAATAGATTGTTCTCTAAGAATATCAGATCTTCCACCTCTATCTAAAACTGATGCTTCAAATTCACTTCCAGTGCGTTCTTCTTGTGCTGCTGCTATAGCATCTGCCGCTAATCTTGATTTAATCCCTGCCTCTTGACCTTTTTCATTATAAGCTAAAGTATCTTTAAATTGATCTTGACTTTGATTAAGACTTTTGTCTTGCATACCTTCAGCAGAACGAAGTCTTCTTTGTTGTAATTCATACTCTGATTTTAATTTCCTATCTTGCATAGCTCTTTGATTTCTCATTCGCACTGCATCTAAAAGATTACGAGCTGTATTCTGCCCAAAATCATATCCAGTGTATGCTGTTTGCATTTGTGGTACCGATATAGCCATTATGCTGCCCTCCTAAAGTTTATATTTGTTTTTAAATTTAAATTATCCATATAAAGGTGGTGGATTTATTCCAGTAGGCATTTGACCTGATGGATTACCTCCACCTCCAAACATTCCTGCTAAACCTGCTGGGTTTCCTAATGCAGCTGAACCAAGACCTCCTACTAAACTTAGCATTGAATTTGCCCAAGCTCCTTGAGCATTTTGATTTTGAACATCTTGGTTGTAGTTAGCTGTATTAAGATATTGATTATATGTATTTTGTGAATCTGTATTAAATTGATCGTTTTGCAATTGTCTGCTATCTATTTGTGAACCAAACTGACCAGCTTGTCCATAAGCTCCTGCTTGTTGTCCGTATGCCCCCATAGCCATATTACCAAAACCTTGAGCTGCATTTTGATTTTGATTTAAAATACCACCCATTCCTTGACGAACTTGTTCTCCTGATCTATTTAAATTTGCTGCTCCTAATAAATTAGCCATACCTCCATTACCCATACCTCTAGAAGCTAGAGATTGATTCATGTTTCTATTTGTTTGAGCATTAACATCGCCTATTTGATTTCTTAATTGACCAAACTGTCTTTGATTCATAGCAGAATTTGGATTAAGCATATCTTGATATGTCTGAGTAAACTGCCCACCTAAAGATCCAAGTCTTCCAGCAGTGTTATTCAAATTGTTAATAGATGCTAACATATTAGGATTCGCAGTGTAATCTGATTGCTCAAAGCCATATTGACCAAAATCTTGAGTTAAGGCTTTTGGTTTACCTAAAATGCTTCCTATTGTATCTAAAAATCCCATAATTACCTCTACTTATTTTTGTTTAAATTCTGTTTTAACAAAAGACCAACCTTCTTTAGTCTTTCCCTGTATTTCATATGTACCATCTGATTCTTTTACTAACCTTAAATCTCCTTCTTTACCAAGATAGTTATCTATGTTTGTAGATACATCTCCTTTATTAACAGCATTAATGAGTTCATTAAGATCGTCATATATTTTTGATATAACTCTATTAAGTTGTGCATCGTCTATTCTTGGTGCTCTTTTCTTAGAAATAGACATTATGATTTAGATAATAAAATGTGTCTTCTAAATACAGTACCAATAGAATCTATAGAACTTGTTTGTCCTGTAAACTGTATTTGAATATGTTTAGATCTAGTATTGTTTAAACTTATATCTGTTAAACCATCTATAGATGTCATTGATAGCTGTGCATCTGCATCTTTATATGCATAAACACCAGTACTAGAATTATTTATTGATCCAGTAGGTGTGCCTACAATACTTAAATTTTTAAAACTTTTATCTCCTGTGTTCTGTCTCATGTTTAACTTTTTACTTTTCCAATCCCATGAACGTTTGCTACTTGCATGTCCAAGGTAATGAACAAGATTAGTTCCATTGCTTACAAGCATTTCTCCTTCTTTACCTATTACAGCTGATTGAGGTATAGTGCTTGCATGGAATTTCCAAAGATCCCATCTCTTACGAACTATATTATATGACCAAGAATAATAACTATTACTTATTCTAAAAAATACAATATATGATTTTCGAAACGAATCAAAAGTAATAACAGGTTTATATGTAGTATTTCTATTTTCCCACGCATACGTATCACCACGTAAAATAGAATCTCCTATAGCTATAGGTTGTTTTCCATTGTGTAAATAAATATTGTTTTTATCAGCAAAACACATTCCATAATCATTTACAAATATAGATTGTTGGCTTATACACCCTTTACCTTTAATTGTATCTTCTATATATAAATTGTTAGGCTCTATCTGATACATATTATTTTCATCAAACGCATAAATTCTACCATTAAAACTAGCTAATGCTGTAGGCGTTGTAGGTAAAGATAAAAAATCTTCTAAGTAATTGTATTGATCAAAATTATAAGGCTTTGATTTATAAATGTAATTACTATAATCTTCTAAATCTTTTTGATATATGTTTCCAATAAACATTTGATTGTTTAATTGAGTGCTTACAGAGTAGTTAGGTGTTATGTTTGTTATTACTTCAGATAAACCTGTCCTTGCTTCGTAACTAGCACCGTCTACATTAATATCACGTACTGTTTTTTGTCTATAATTACTCCAAGGACTAGAAGCAGATATAGAGGCAAATGAATTATCTAACCTGTAACTATTAACTATTCTATAAAACCCTTCAGGTTCTGTAAAGGTTGTATTTGAGCTTGCACTAGCTTTGTATAAGTTAACGTGAGAGATTCTTTTATTAAACAGTCCTAAATTTTTTAACTGTATTTTTATGTCTACAGGTCTACCATCTCCAGCAAATATATCATTATCTACTTTAAACTCATCGCTTAAAGGAGTTTCTTGATAGCCATCATAAAGAAAAGAAACTTTGTAAAAATAAGAATAACCAACTGTTTCAAAACCAGTTTTTGCTCCAGATACCCATACTGTACCGCTATGACCATAATCAATATTAGAACTTGAAAACTCTAAATTTATATTAGCTTCTAATGCTTGTGTTAAACTTTCTGTTGCTGAACCTCGTAGCCATTGACCACTTCCTGCACCTGAAAAACCTGAAATATGTGAAGCATCATGTTGAAAAACAACAGCTTCTGATAATTGCAATGTGTCTAAAGTATTATCTAAATCAATATTTGCGTTTTTAGCTACATTTGAAAAAGTAGCAAAATCTAACATTGCACCATTATGAACACTTGTTGTTGTAGCACCTGCACTACCAAAAGAAATAATAAGTTTGCCACCTACTCTTGCAGTTATAGAAAACATTTTTCTACTAAAATTACTTAAATAATCAGTAGTTGTATCTAATCTTGTGATTTTACTATGTGTTCCATTGGGTAAAGCATCAATAGCTGAACTTCCTTTAATAGCAATTAAAACATTTCTTAATTGATGAACAGATCCATTTTGATACATAAAATATATAGTAGCAGAATTACTATTTCCTCTCATAGTAACTCCCCAACCAATGTAATTATTGTTGTTTAAATTAATTAAACAAGTCTTAGGTGCGTGGTACTGAACAACTAAATTTGAAGCATTTGAGTCATTTGTAGTTAAAAATTCACCTGCTTCATCACCAAGACTATCTGTTCCTGTATAAGGAGTCATGCCTGTAAGCGTTTGAGCAGTAGCACCAGCCACTATATTGCTAATAGCTATTCGGTATATTTTCCCTGCTGTTCCACTTGCATCAGAGTAAGAAGAGTAAAAAATATTTACACCTATTTCAAGAATGTCAGAAACTTTAACTCCAACTGTATTTGTTTGCACATTAAATATACTAGTCATGTCTTCTGTATCTACTTTGTGAGTAAAAACAGTTGTATTAGATCCTTGGTTATCTACTACCCATAAATTGCCATCTGAAGTTTGAGATATTCCTTGAGTAGAGGTAAAAATAGATGAAGATTTTCTAATAAAAGTTCCTGTATCTGAATCTTCAAACTTATAAATATATTGACCTTGCCATTCTATTCCGTATAAATATCCATTATCTTCTACGAACTGATATATATCTGGAAATGCAGAAGGATCAGCTAATTCAGCATCTTGTAATTGCAACCCAGAATACGTAGTTCCAAATTGACTATGTTTAATATGCCCTGCCCATAATGGTTTATTTGCTTCAGCAGATCCCATACCAATATGCACTTCTTTATTATTAACCTGCATAGTAGGGGTAACGCTTTTACTTTCTGCTGTGCTAGATAAAGCAGCTGATGCACTATTAGCACCTTCTACTGAATCAACTTTTTTTATTTTATCATCGTTATCATCAAAATAAATTAAATCCCTTGCTCCGCTGTCATTTATTATAGCCATAGAAGCAGCATTTACAGCTAAATCAGTTTTTGCTCCTGTTTCACTATTAGAAACATATTCAATGTTTTCATCAGCAGGTACACCTTGTAATACACCATCTTGTGTAGTAGGATCTATATTTAAACTATAAGAAGCTGCATCATCAGGTATATCACGTTCACTAGGAGTAGTAATTGTTCCTGTTAAAAACTGAGATATTTCGTGTAATTCTTTAGGCACCTATAATATCTCCACCATAACTTGTAACTCCATTTA
>Ga0209815_1001046_pt1 | contig 19134 bp, 17 predicted proteins | sample CoawatmetaG00DNA_FD_187507 | JGI IMG/M metagenome (GOLD analysis project Ga0209815, IMG submission 187507) | Marine microbial communities from the West Antarctic Peninsula - Coastal water metaG002-DNA (SPAdes) (version 2) | ecosystem: Environmental > Aquatic > Marine > Coastal ...
CTCTCAACCTGAGGTCTTTCGAATAGAAGAAATAGGCGATTATAATTATGCGAGATTGACAGTGCCTCCCGGAGTTTGGTTTGGCTTTCAAGGGCTTAAAGTTAATTCCAGCTTAGTTTTGAATATTGCCGACATCCCTCATGACCCCTGTGAAGTCAGGCGGTTAAGTGAACCTGAGATCAACTATAACTGGAGCTAATATGAAAGTAATTCTTCTCGCCGGCGGGTTCGGCACTCGTTTAGGTGAATATACGGATTTAATACCAAAACCAATGGTGCAAGTGGGAGGTAAACCAATCCTTTGGCATATCATGCAAAATTATGCTCATTTTGGTCATAAAGATTTCTATTTAGCCCTGGGCTATAAATCTGACGTTATTAAGGATTATTTTTTAAACTATCGGTCATTAAATTCCGACTTTACTGTGGATCTTGCGTCGGGGAATGTCATCCCTCACCAATTAGACCCGGTGGATTGGAAAGTAACTTTAGTGGATACCGGCAATTCCTCCATGACTGGTGGTCGCGTCAAAAGGATGAAGCATTTTATTGGTAATGAAACTTTTTTACTAACCTACGGTGATGGTGTATCTGATATTGATATTGAAGCATTGGTGAATTTCCATCGAAGCCATGGAAAGATGGTAACCATATCAGCAGTGCGTCCCTCAGCTCGCTTTGGTGAGCTTGAAATAAGTGGATCTCAGGTTAAGAGCTTCCAAGAGAAACCGCAATTACATGATGGATGGATTAACGGTGGTTATTTTGTCATTGAGCCTGAGTTTTTTAATTTTATTGAGGGTGATAGTACTCTTTTAGAGAGAGAGCCTTTAGAAAAGGCAGCCGAAATGGGAGAGTTGATGGCATACCATCATGATGGTTTCTGGCAGTGTATGGACACCAAGCGTGATCATGAACTACTTGAATCTTTATGGGCTGAAGGAGCTCCATGGAAAGTGTAAGATAAACTATGCGTATATTAATTGCCGGCGGATTTGGATTTGTGGGTGGGAGGCTTGTGGAGCATTTGTCTGCGCAAGGACATCAGATTGTAATAGGATCGCGGATGCTTAAAGATCCTCACGTCAATTTTCATGATGTGGAAGTTAAGAAAATTGAATGGAATAATGAGAACGCTCTTTCACAGATTTGCGAGGGCATTGATGTGGTTATCCATGCTGCGGGTATTAATTCTAAAGAGTGTTTAGAAGACCCCAAAGGTGCTTTAAACTTTAATGGACATGGGACTAGCCGACTTGCGAATGCTGCGCGCAATGCTGGAGTTAGGAAATTTATTTACTTATCAACTGCGCATGTTTATGCGAACCCGTTAGTGGGGTCTATTACAGAAAAAAGCGAAACATTAAATACTCATGTATATGCCACATCTCACTTGGCAGGAGAGAATTCGTTATTAGATATAGGTAAGTCAGCAAAAATGTGGACTATAGTACTGCGTTTGTCTAATGCCTTTGGGATGCCAATCCACCGGGATGTGAATTGCTGGATGCTTCTAGTAAACGACTTGTGTAAGCAAGCGGTGCAAAGGAAAAAGTTGATTTTGACGTCGGATGGCCTGCAGTTAAGAGACTTTATTAGTCTAAAGGAGGTATGTCGTATAATTGGAAAAATTACGGTTGCTAACGAGAAATTTAGAGCTAACCAAATATTTAATTTAGGCTCAGGAAGTTCGAAGTCAGTTCGTGAAATGGCAATGTTAGTGCAAGATCGATCGGGAAAAGTATTAGGATTCGAGCCTGAGCTATCCTTTTTAAGGGTGGAAAATAGTAAAACTCCAGCACCCCTAAGTTATGGCGTGCAAAATTTATCTGCATTGAACATTACAGTAAGAGATTCGAGTAGTGAGTCTGAAGTTGACGATTTGCTGCGCTTCTGCTCGATAAACTTCACCCGCTGACTTAAAAAAGTGACAGCTAAAAATATAAAAGTAGAACTACATGAGTAACTCGTCTGAACCGCTTATTTCCATAATAATTCCTACCTACAACCACTCGAGGTATCTCGGTAGAGCTCTTCAATCTATCTATGACCAAACATATGGGAATTGGGAAGCTATTATTGTTGATAACCATTCTACTGACGATACATGTGATGTCGTCAAAAAATTTGATGATCCACGTGTTAGTTATTTAAAAATCCATAATGGTGGCATCATAGCAGCATCGAGGAATATGGGGATAAATGCGGCTAAAGGGAATTGGATTGCCTTTTTGGACTCCGACGATTGGTGGTCCGTGGATAAGCTAGAAACATGTTCTAAATATATTGATGACAATCTTGACTTAATTCACCATGATCTGGATGTAGTCTATGACCAACCTAGATTCTTCCGTCGCCGACATTCAGGCAGTCGACAATTAAAGTCTCCTATGCTTAAAGATTTGCTAATTAAAGGTAATGCAATCGGAAATTCAAGTGTAATTGTTCGTAAAAAATTGCTTACTAAGGTTGGCGGAATTAGCGAAGATAAAAATATGATTGCGTCGGAAGATTATAATACATGGTTGAGAATAGCGGCCTTAACCGACCGATTTAGATATCTACCTAAATCATTAGGTTGCTATCAGGTCCATTCAAATGGTGTTTCACAGCGGGATATATCAAAGTCAGATTATGCTGCAATTGCAGAGTTTAAGGATCAGCTCACGCCCGATCAACTAGGTGAGATAGAGAAACTTCTAAGCTATGCTAGAGGTAGGTTTAATTATTTAATAAAGGACTATACAAGCGCAGAGTTCGCCCTGAAAAAAGCACTACCCTCAAAAAATGTTATGATAACGATCAAAGCTATAATGATGTTGGCAATAATTTTCGTGATTAAAAAATTATGAATTTGCTACCAAATAGGTATTTGAATAAAGGTAGAATTTTTAGATGATCGATTTTTTTGCATACCATTTAGTAAGTTTCAAATGAAAACTACAATTGCACATATATTGTGCTCTTTTATTATAGTCTTTGCGTCTATAAGAGGGGCATTCGTTTATCATTTGGGCTTTCCACCCAGCACTACGTACACCATTTCGGCATTAATGGTATTAGGCTTGGGAGCATTTTCGCTTCTAGGCTTGGTCAGCTCAAAGCTTAATGTGCCTCTCGTTTTGTTTAAAAACGCGGTCGTATTGAATGTAATATTTTTTGCTTTTTTTATCTTTGCCGGCCTTTTATTGGCTGTGGGGGCAGGCGGTATCTCTAAAAGTTTGTTGTCGATGTTCTACTTTTTTTTAGTTTTTCCGACTGTTTTTGTATTTCTGCGGTTCGATGACAAACTACTGACTAGAATTGTCTATATTATTACGTTCATTACAGTGATTGGTGTTTATTACTTTTTCAATTTGGGTGTCTCTGGTGGGTTTGATGCGATATATGAAGCACACTCCATTTTACGTCCGGGCCATTTTGGATATTCGAGGTTGGGTCTGAATTTTCTTCCCTTTGGATATGCTGGATCGCATACTGATACGGCTAATATTTTGGTAATGTGTGGGATTTTTTTCTTATCAAAGTTCTTTATTTGTTCTCATGGGATCAAAAGCCTTCTATACATAGGTTGCTACTTTGTAATCCTATCAGCGACACTACTTACTGGCAGTGCCGCAAATGTATTAGTACTGCTTTTTATGAGTATCGTGAGCCTATTTTATTATGTCCAAAAAAGTCTAACTACTATGCTGGTCTCTTTCTCTCTTTTTATGACTTTGTTTTTTCTAATTGGATCAGTAATCGTAAATATGGATCTTACTGAATTATTCAAGCTGGCTTATGTTTTCGCAAAATTTAATCCCGATACAATGAGTGAGGCTTTATGGGCTAGTTTAGATGCACAGTCGATTCAGGGTTCACTGTTGTCTGTGGCTTTTGGGTTTGGTGAGACGTTAAACTCTCCATTGATTCTTGCTGAAGTTGCATTTGTGAATTTACTCTCTAGATTTGGCTTACTTTCATTTGTTACTTTAATGGTTATTGGATTTTCGCCAATTTATTATTTCTTTGTATTTAGATTAAATAGGAAGCGTCGTATTGAATTCTTGAAAAGGAATTTTGCAAAGAATTTAACTGCTCATTTTATACAAGATTCTCGCGTACAAAAATTGCGACTTTTTTATATGGCAATGCCGGCGCTGGCAGGATTTTTGACGCTGATCCACTACGGATCGGTGTTCCGCATTACTTCTATAGGACTGTTTTGTGTTCTACTATCAATATTTCTAAAGGAATATTTGAGAGCCCATAAATCAATCGAAAGCTATCCACTGGGAAAGTTTTAAAAACGCCAATTTGCCATCTTCCAAGATTGACTTTCGAATGATGTATGAGCTCATCTTACCTCTAGCTATACAGTTATGGACCTGGTAGAAAAGAAAATTTGATCTCGCACCGATATCGAATAGTGCGAATCCCAAAGTCTTCAAACTCGACGTCTATGGAAGATTAGGCGTCGTTTTAGTAGTTGAATAAGTTTTTTTAATTCGGTAATTCAGGAGTTATATTCTATGTCAAAACTCGCCATTGATCTTACGTACCAACCAGTCGGTGGTTCGCTGGCTCAAATTACCGAAATAATCAAAAACATAGATTCCTACAATTTTAGTGAAGTAATTTTTTACTTAACTAAGGAAAATAGACATCTTTTCGATGGATTTAATTCTACAAAAATAGTGTTTGCGTTCGTGCCGTTTTCGAATACTGCAATTATAATTCGGGCTTTATGGGCACAATTATTATTGCCTTTTTCGTTGAGAATAAAAGGAGTGGATGTATTATTTTGTCCAGGCAACGTTTCGCCAATTCTTAGTTTTGTGAAAAAAGTACAGTGGGTCGGCACTGTTGGTCCATTTGAGCCGAACTTTATTTCATCCTTTAGGTGGAAGCAAAAAATAATTCTTTTTATATTAAAGTACCTAATTATTTTTTCTTCAAAAACTTCGGATCTTGTCATCTTTGAATCAAAGTATACTCAGAATATATTTGTTGAAAAATATGGACAATCAACAGATAAGGCCGCGGTACTTCATATTGGTAATGATGAGTATTTTCATCCGGTTACGTCTGCCGAGTCGAGTATCTTTGATGACTATAACCAGAAAGAGTTTTTGTTAACCGTTTCGCATTTGTATCCTTACAAAAATATTGAATTACTAATTGGCTCATTCAAGCAGCTTTCACTGAAGGAGCGGGGCTTGTATCTTTTTATAGCTGGTTCTATAGTCGATGAAACTTATTATGAAAGATTAAAAGAATTACTCAAAAGACACGATATTTCTGATCATGTAGTTTTTTTAGGTCGCCTGGAACGTTCTGATTTAAAAGAACTTTATTCTCTATGTAAAGCCTTTGTCTTCACATCACCTTTTGAAAATTTTGCTTATACCTTAGTTGAGGCTATGAGTTGTGGCGCTCCGATCATAGCGACTAACACCACGGCGATGCCAGAAACCTGCGGGAATGCTGCACTATATTTTTCTCCTGATAAAGAAGAGGAACTATCATCCTGTATAGATAGGTTTTTAGGCGACGAAAATCTACGAGTTTTGTATAAGGAAAAGGCGCTAATAAGAGCAGAGAAATTTGATGTTTATTCGGTGGTGAACCGAAAAACAAATGAATTATTAGAAGGATTGATTGATAAATTATGAGCGTATTTTCATGAGGGTTCTTGTTACGGGCGGTGCGGGGTTCATAGGTTCGCATTTATGTGATTTTTTATTCAAGAAAAGTCACTCTTTAGTAGTTATAGATGATTTGAGTTCCGGTGATTTAGGTAATTTGAATTCTATAATAAAGGCCATAGACTTTCATCAGGCAAAACTAGAAAAATTCGACTTTACGCAAATCGGCAGGGTGGATGCTGTTATGCACTTGGCGGCTCAAGCTTCAGTGCCAGTTTCGATTGAATCTTTTAGAGATAGCTCCTCAACGAATTTGTTGGGAACAATCTCTGTATTAGACTACTGCCGCAGGTACGATATTCCATTAGTTTATGCGTCATCTTCTGCTATATATGGTGATCTCGCATTGGGTGATGACGAAAGCGAAAAAGTTGATCTTTTAAGTCCGTATGCAGTCGATAAATACGTCATGGAGATTTATGCGAAAGCTGCATTTAAACTCTATGGGCTTTCTAGTATTGGGCTAAGATTCTTTAATGTCTACGGGCCTCGGCAAGACCCTAAAAGTCCCTATTCAGGAGTTATTTCCATCTTCGCCGATCGTTTATTAAATGGGAAAAGTATTGTGATTAACGGCGGCCATCAAACAAGAGATTTTGTTTATGTTGATGATGTAGTCAACTGTCTCTATAGATCTCTCGAGGTCTGCCTTGCGTCTAGTACTTGTGAGCAGATAAATGTGTTAACAGGATCTTCAGTGTCAATAGATGAGTTAGTTATTATGCTTTCAAAGGATATAAATGTGGATGTTGATAAGACATACCAAGACTTGCCGGAAGGAGATCCAGAGCAATCTAATGGGACGACAGATAAGATGTCGCGAGTTATGGGTATCGACCTGCATGGAATGGTCAGGATCGCGGTAGGTCTATCGGAAACTATAAAATTTCTACGGAGTTGAATTTATAAAAACATGAACGACAAAAAATATGATTGGATTGTGGTGGGTGCTGGTATCTCTGGGATTGCAGTTGCGGAGATATTGTGCAGAGAAGGTAAATCGGTCCTTATGCTTGAAAAAAATGATCAAGTCGCTTCTGAAACAAGTAAGGTTTTTCATGAATGGCTTCATTCGGGAGCTCTATATTCATTAGTACCTGATAACTTGTTGACCATGCGTTATCTACTTGGGGCAATGGATGACTTGTTAGACTATTATAGTAGTTTTTCAAGGATGAATTTGGTTCCGACAGAGTCAGGAATCTCTATCTTGGGAGATGATGGATGGTTTAATCGTGAGTATATCGAGTATAGATACAAAATCAGAAAACTTAATCCTATTTGGATGTCCCTCGTATCGAGATCTCTAAATGTGATCGATTTGATTAATAAGCATGACTGGCTAAGGCGGCGTGCAGGATCTGAATATGATTCGTCAAAAGTTCAATTGAAGCATTCTTTTAATGCGATTCATAAACAATTTCTAGCTCGTGAAGATTTTTACTCGATAGCTAGTCCCGATTTTACGATGAATTCAAGAAAGTTGTTGGGCGACCTTCTTAGCTCAGCTACGGCAAATGGCTTAGAGGTAGTTAATTCAGCAGAGGTAAAAAATATTAATGAGAGTGGTATCGAGGTTAAAGTCGACACTACTGCAGGAAACTATCGGGCTGACAATATAGTGATCTGTAGTCCGGATGTAATAGCAAATAAATTCGATATACCAGTCAAAACGAGTTTTGCTCCAATGGCCGTAATTGAAAATGTACCAGCTTCGGAGACTAGTTTTGTCGAGCTGGATTACTATACAAGGAGTTGCATTAATCTTTTAAAAAAACCAAATGGAATTGGCCAGGCAGGTGGTATATCGGTTAATACCGAGAGTGAAATAAAACCATACTTGGACTATGTTATAAAGCAGCACATGGTGAGAAATCCGGGAATACGGGTTCTCGATGATTATGTGGGGTTGAAAAAAGAATTAGTGCAAAATAAGGAGCAGAGAAACTATCTGTACCACATCAATCAGCACCATCCTAAAATATGGTCAATAGTTTTGGGTAAATTCACGTTAGCATTTAGTATGGCTCCAGAATTTGTTAGAAGAGTTTATCACCGAAATCCATCAAAGATTCCGGGAAGTAACGAACATTTACATTTAGAATCTGATCTGGTTTCTAAGACATCCTGGCAAGAAATAGTAGACAAAAAAGGGAAATAACATGGGAATGATAAAATTACCAGCAGCTTCGCAGCTACACTTCGATACTCACTATAAAGAAATATTCTCATCGGGCAATCTCGCTGAAGGTAAGTGGAATAAGGCGGTAGCGGAATGGGGTTGTTCTTATACGTCGGCGTCGTATGGGCTTGCTGTAAATTCGAATGGTGCAGGTATCTTCGCTATCTTGAACGTCCTGAAGCACTATAGGAATAAAAAAAGGATCTTTCTGCAGAGTAATACAATGTACGGTGTAAGGACGATGTCTATTACGTCTGGGCTCGATTTAATTGGCTATGTTGATTGTTCTGTAGATTACTTAATGCCGACTTATGATCAAGTATTTGACTTTATTAGTTTATTAGACAAACCAGAGGAATGCGTATTCCTTTTGACTCATATCGGTGGCTGGGTAAATCCAGATATCGAAAGTATCGCAGAACTTTGCAGGGACAAAGGAATTACTTTAATTGAAGACTGTGCCCATAGCCTTGGAGCTACTTTACATGGCAAGCACACGGGGCTGTTTGGAGACGCGGGTGTTTATTCTTTGTATGCAACTAAAGCTGTCCCTGCAGGAGAGGGAGGGATCGTAGTAACCAACGATGAAGAGTTGTTTAATATGGTTGATAAATTCGCTATTTATGATCGATTCGATCAGGTATTAGATATAGGCATAAATATTCGAATGTCAGAAATAAATGCCTTGCTTTGTTATTCAGTAATTAATGAAACCGAAGCTATAATTGCTAATAAGTATGATATTGCAGAAAAGTATATTACTGCCTGTGATAAATATGATTGGGAATATATTAATCCAAGTAGCAATGGGCAAAGATCCAATTTTTACAAGTTCATCTTATTATCGAGGTCAATTTCACCCGCTGATGATTTTGCGCAAATTAAAACGCGCACGTCACCAGTTTATGATTATGCATTGGGAAGAGATTTGGCCGGGGTAAAAGATAGGCATATATGCCTGCCTATCTGGTATGGATTAGAAGACGAGGTGGTTGACAGGGCTCTTTCTGAACTGAGGAAGTCATAATATGTTTAATAATAAAACACTTTTAATTACTGGTGGAACAGGCTCGTTTGGTAATGCAGTCCTGAGGCGTTTTTTGGAGTCTACTGTGGCTGAGATTCGTATTTTTAGCCGAGACGAAAAAAAACAAGATGATATGCGTAAAAAGTACAACAATCCTAAATTAAAGTTTTATATTGGAGATGTTCGAGATATCGAAAGTGTCCGCTCTGCTGTGAGAGGTGTAGACTATATATTCCATGCAGCCGCATTAAAGCAGGTACCGTCTTGCGAGTTTTATCCATTGCAAGCGGTTAAGACCAATGTGCTAGGAACAGAAAATGTGCTTGAGGCGGCAATTTCACTCGGCGTTAAACGGGTGATTTGCCTGAGTACTGATAAGGCAGTATATCCGATCAATGCTATGGGTATAAGTAAAGCGATGATGGAAAAAGTTGCTGTGGCTAAGTCCCGAGAGAGTGGAGCTACTAAGATTTGTGTGACGCGCTATGGTAACGTCATGGCATCACGAGGGTCGGTTATTCCTTTATTTGTTGATCAGATTCGCGGTGGTCATGAGCTGACTATTACTGACCCTGAAATGACTCGATTTATGATGACTTTGGACGATGCAGTAGACTTGGTTTTATACGCATTTAAACACGGGACCTCGGGTGATATTTTTGTACAAAAAGCGCCCGCGGCGACGATAACCACATTAACTAAAGCGCTAACTATTTTGCTTGGTGCGGCTGACCATAAAATCAGTGTCATTGGTACTCGTCACGGAGAGAAATTGTTCGAAGCATTGCTTAGTCGTGAAGAGATGGTCGCCGCTGAGGACTTGGGCGGTTATTTCCGTGTTCCGCCGGATTTACGTGATTTGAACTATGGAAAATTCACGGATCACGGAGAGCAAAAAATTTCTGAGTCGGTAGATTATAACTCTCACAACACCACAAGATTGGATATTAATGGGATGAAAACCTTGTTGATGAAGCTGGAATTTATGAAAGCGATTGTAAGAGGCGAAAGTGTGCAGGCTGAAGGATAAATATGAATAAGCAACGAATATTGGTTACCGGCGCAAACGGATTCATTGGCAAAAACTTGCTTATACGGTTGGGTGAGCAGCCTGATGTTGAAATATCATCCTTTGTGCGAGGTGATAGCGTTGAGTCGCTTAAAACTCTGGTGGCGATGGCTGATGCAGTTATACATTTAGCTGGAGAGAATCGGCCGAACGACGTTGCCGATTTTGCTCATAATATTGATCTCACTAGTGCTTTATGTGATGCGATTCAAAGCGCAGGGCGCAATATTCCTCTAATTTTTGCTTCATCTGCTCAGGCTCAACATGATAACCCTTACGGCCAAAGTAAACTCGCTGCAGAGAAGGTGATAGAGGCTTTTGTAGCTAAAGGTGGTAACTCAGCTGTTATTTATCGCTTGGTTGGTGTTTTCGGTAAGTTTTGCAAACCTAACTATAATTCTGTAGTGGCAACATTTTGTAATAATATTGCTCGAGGCTTACCTATTCAAATTAGTGACCCTGATTTTATCTTAGAACTAGCTTACATTGATGACGTTGTTGATGAATTACTGCAGGCTTTAACCACTGTCAATTCAGGTTTATTATGGGGTGAGGTTAGTCAGACATACAGTATTACATTGGGCGATCTGGCTGAGAAAATTAGTGCATTTGATAATTGTCGCTCCAGTTTGATATCGGAACGTGTTGGTACAGGTTTAACCCGCGCGCTATATTCAACGTACATCAGCTACTTGCCTCTCGGACAGTTTGTGTACGACCTAACGCCACATGTGGATGAGCGGGGTATGTTCGTCGAAATGCTGAAGACGCCGGATTGTGGGCAATTTTCCTTTTTTACTATATCTCCAGGTATAACGCGAGGCGCACATTATCATCATAGCAAGACAGAAAAGTTTTTAGTGGTCAGCGGCTTAGCCCGAATGTGTTTCCGGAAGTTAGTTACAGGCGAAACCTGTGAAGTTATCCTTTCTTCAGACAAGCCACAGGTAATGGACACTATTCCAGGGTGGGTGCACGATATTACCAATATAGGAGACAGTGAAGCTATTATTATGCTCTGGGCTAATGAAATCTTTGATCCAGAACGCCCTGACTGCATTCCTTGTGAGGTGTAATAGAAAATGAAAAAACTTAAAGTGTTAACGGTAATTGGGACACGTCCTGAAATTATTAGACTTTCCCGTGTAATAGCAGAGCTAGATAAACATTGTGAACATATTTTGGTCCATACGGGCCAGAATTATGATTACGAACTGAATCAAGTATTCTTCGATGATCTAGGTGTCAGGGAACCGGACTATTTTTTAAATAGTGCGGACAATAGCAACAGTGCTGCTAACACGATTGGGAATGTGATTATTTCTATAGATAAAGTGCTTGCAGATGCACAGCCTGAGGCTGTGTTGATTTTGGGTGATACTAATAGCTGTTTGTCAGTTATTCCGGCAAAGCGAAGAAAAATCCCGACTTTCCACATGGAGGCAGGCAATCGTTGCTTCGACATGCGTGTGCCTGAGGAAACGAATCGTCGCATTGTTGATCACACCGCTGATATAAATTTAACTTACAGCAGCATAGCTCGAGATTATCTTCTGCGTGAAGGTTTGCCACCTGATATGGTTATAAAAACGGGCAGCCCAATGTTTGAGGTTTTGACATATTATCGGCCTCAAATAGATGCCTCAGATGTGCTGGCCCGTCTTAAACTCAAAGAGCACTCTTATTTCCTTGTTAGTGCTCATCGCGAAGAAAATATTGAATCCCCCTTGAATTTCTCAAAATTGGTAGATGTCTTAAATACTTTAGCGGAAGACTATGATTTACCTGTAATAGTTTCTTCACACCCGCGAACTCAAAAGCGCATTGACCAAACTAATACTAAGTTCCATAAAAATGTGGTCTTGTTAAAACCTTTAGGATTCCATGACTACGTAAGATTGCAATTGTCAGCGCGTGCTTCTTTGTCTGATAGTGGGACAATTAATGAAGAGTCTTCGATATTAAACTTTCCCGCGCTTAATCTGCGAGAAAGTCATGAGCGACCTGAAGGTATGGAGGAAGCAACGGTCATGATGGTTGGACTTGAGGTTGAGCGTGTGCGTCAAGGTTTAGCTATTTTAGATACGCAATCGCGCGGAGAAAAGCGCAGTCTGGCTCTGGTATCTGATTACAGTAACCCTAATGTCGCGGATAAAGTAGTTCGAATAATTCACAGTTATACAGACTATGTGAATAAAGTGGTCTGGAAAAAATATTGAAAGCGTAATAATCAAAGAACAGCGGTATTTCCCTCTAGTCTTGCGAAAGATTACCTAAGTTTTTATTAGACAAAGCATAAGGCTATGTTTCGAAAAGATGTCGAAATTGTTCGTTGTGCCTGACTATAACTAAAATTTTGATTTGGCCGGGCGTTATCAGAAATAGTTTGAGCTTGGTGAGAAATTATATAAAAATAAGAAAGGTTAAGATTAATACTCAGCTTGATAGCTGAAATGAAATCATTAGGTAGTCCTCTCCTCTTTACAGTATTAATTTACGTATTTTTTAAATATCAATACACATTAGTTAAAAGGCTAGGGTTAAGCGAAGTGTTTTTTGTAGCTATGGAAGGTTCTTAAAAATTGGCGGCCCAATAATTTTTGTTAACCATACCGGAAGCCTTTGCCATACCTTGATTGCCAAATTGAATTTAACATTGTTTGGTGACAAATCAGGCGCGGCTTCACCTTTTGGTGCCCATGTGTGCCAATAACATTGCTTAGGCTCTGCTCCCCACTGCTTCTTAAACTTGTATGTACCTGAATCTATCGAAGAACGGCCGAAATCAAATGTTTTTACATCGCTACTCAATGCGTAAGAAAGAATATTCCAATACATGTGGGTATTTACAGAGAATGGATTTACTTCGCGCAATGTACTAGCCCAAGGTATCTCCATATAATCGCCACATCGAATTAAGAAGCCACAACCTACGGGCTTCCCGCCCCAATATACAACGGTCAATGTTACTTGACTATCAAGTACATCTAAGATTGTTTCCAGAAAAAATTTGGAGTAAACAGGCGTTCCAAGATCTCTCATATTTTGCGCAAAGACTTCGTAGTAGTCATTAAGTAACTCGCGGTGCCCAAATAACTGGCGAACAGAAATGCCCAATTCATCTGACTTTCTAACAGCCAACTGAGCTTGAGAGCGAAGCTTGGCGCGTTTTTTGGCATTTCCTTCACCAATTTGCTTCATTTCTTGTGGGAGAGTGAGTAACATGCCACTTTTATCTTTTCCTACGTTTAATTGGGCGTCGACTATCTCATTTGTTTGCCTTAGCTGGAATGAGGATAGTTTATTCTGAATTGCGAAGGTTTTTATAGCCTGCATAAGTGACTGTTCTGCTTCATCAGATGACGCTAGTATGCCGCCATAATTAAAGAAGGGGATCGATGTTGCGTAGTTACCAAATAGATAGCTTTGAGTTTGAACAATTGGAAGAACACCCATGATTTTCCCGTTTTTGTCTTGAGCGACATAACCAAAGCAATGGTGATCAAATGCTTTGTTGATGATAATTAAATATTCATACCGGTGATGAGGGGTCTTTTCAGGGTGTGCTTCAACATAGTTGTTCCATTGTTCCCATACAGTGTTTTCCTTAAGATCCACGCAGGTTATGTGCATTGATAAATCCTTGTAATCATATAAATCTGTAGATCACCAACTCGTTGAAGATCACCAAGTTAGATATTAACATACCAAGAAATTTTGGGTGATTTGGCCTAAATAAATTTGACAGACTAGCCGTTTAACCTTACTAAAAACTCTGTTATGGTTATAAAAAATTAAACAAAATGCTCGGTAAGATAATCGATAGGATATTGTAATGAGACTTGCACTTTTGACAGATGAATCTATGCCAAAAGGTACGAGAGCTCATGCCCAGATGATCCATCAGCTTGCTGCTGAGTTCGAGAAAAACGGCCATAAAAGTGTGGTTATAACACCTGGAGATCCTCATCAAGAAACTGCTTTAATTATGGACTTTGTAGATGGAATTGAATACTGGCGTTTCAAATCTGGGTATACCAGAGAAGTAGGTAATATTAGGAGATTAATTAACGAATGGCTTTTTTCTTATAGGGCCTGGAGTGCTATTGCAGACAAAGTTGTTAATTGTAAATTTGACCTATGCATAAATTACTCTCCTACAATATTTTTTGGTCCTCTCACCCGAAAATTTAAGAGGCAAGGAACGTTTGTATATCTGATTTTAAGAGATATGTTTCCGCAGTGGATCATCAATATTGGGCTCATATCAGAGCGATCCCCAGCAGCGTTTTTCTTGAGGTATTATGAAAGTTTGAACTACAGAATGGCAGATTGTATAGGGGTAATGTCTCATGCTAACCTAGAAGTATTTAACAAGGCGCACCCCTCTTTAACTAAAACTAACGTCAAAATTTTGATGAACTGGAGTTCAACTGCTCCCTTTGCTTTATCGAAAGTCAAGTTTGACATTAGGCAAAAGTATGAACTTTCTGAAAAGATAGTGTTTTTTTATGGAGGTAGCCTTACCACATCTAACGACATGCCTAATATTATGAGACTTGCCAAAAATTTGATTGAATACAAAAATGTACATTTTTTGATTCTCGGACAAGGCGATCAGTTCGATTTAATTAATGAATTGGCTGAACTGTGGAATCTCAATAACGTGACAATCTTGCCATCAGTTTCACAAATGGAGTACAAGATGATCCTTACTCAAGTCGATGTAGGACTGTTTTCGTTATCAATAAAGTATACGGACCATAATTTCCCAGGTAAATTATTGGGTTACATGGTTGAGTCGATACCAATATTAGGTAGTGCTAATGTCGGCAATGATTTGATGGGTTTAATTAATGACTCAAATGCAGGATTTGTCCATGTTAACGGGGATGATAAAGCCCTGGCAAATTCGGCAATAAAACTTATTGAAGGTCAAGACAAGAGATTGGATTGTGGTATAAATGCTCGATCTCTGTTGGAGCAGTACTTTTCTGTTGAGGCGGCTTATGCGCATATTTTACTTGAGTCTAATTTGTCCGATTGATTAAGAACTTTTAGGAATACTTTACAGTCTAATGTATTGAGGAATTCGAATTTGAAAAGAGCAGTTTTTTCGATTGATGTTGAGGATTGGTATCACCTTGATTATTTTAATCGACATGAATGTGATACCAATAATTCCCTACTTGATGGGCTTGATGTGTATGTTGATCTCTTAGAGGCATTATCTATTCCATCTAGTTTTTTTGTGCTAGGAGAAATTGCAGAGAGTAAAATAGAGTATTTTAGAGATCTCGTTAAGTCAGGGCATGATGTAGGATCACATGGTTGGAATCATATAAGGCCGATGACCCTGGGTATTGATGAATTTCGTGCTGACTTGCATAGATCTCGAGATGTTATGAAAGAAATTAACGGTGAGCGATGTTTTGGATATAGGGCTCCATGTTTTAGTCTTGACCGCGAGCGACTTGATATCGTAAGAGATTCTGGTTTCGCTTATGACTCAAGTCGTATTGAGTTTGGAGATCATCCTCTTTATGGTTCGATTGATATGCATGGGTATGAAAACATTTCCGATGCTGTGTATCGGAATGGCGATTTCATGGAATTTGAAGCAACAACCCTTTCGGTTTTAGGTAAAAATATCCCCATTTCTGGAGGTGGCTATCTTCGACTATTCCCATGGTTACTGATGAAAACGCTTGTCAGTCGGTACCTCAAAAAGAATGATATATATGTATTCTATATTCATCCATTTGAGCTATCGCAGTTACCTGTTCCAGTAGTACCAAAATCCACGTCGACTTTGACTAAGTTTAGATATTCACATGGTCGATACAGAGTCGCAGACAAAATCACAAAACTTGTAGAGTTGCTGCGCTCTAATGGCTACAGTTTTTCTACTTTCAGTGAAATTCAACAAGAGATAAATGGTAAGCATGTCCGCTGAAGGGTTGATGAAGGGTCATATATTAATTACTGGTGGAACAGGCTTTATTGGTGGGTATCTGTCAGATGGGCTGATGAAGGCTGGCTACAGAGTTACGACCGTTTCACGAAGCGCAGGCAGTAACGAAAGTCACATTTGTGCGGATCTTACTCATCAAGAAACTGTAGTTGATCTTGCAAAGAAATTATCGTCAGTTGACACGATAATTCATTGTGCAGCGATTGCTCATGGAGAAAAGCCCCCGAAAAATCATTCTGTGGCAGATTTTAATACGTTAATTTCAAATAATATCCTTAAGGCGTTTGAGGGGCATCAACTTCGATGGATATTTATTAGCTCAATTTCAGTTTATGGAGAATTGTATTCAGAATCTTCGATTCCGGTTACACTTTATCCTAAGCCGATCGATAGCTATGGTGCGGGAAAGTTGCATGATGAGGGCTTGTTTATTTCAAGCAGTAGTCATTTAGATATTCTCCGTTTGATGCCGGTCTATGATAGTGAAAATTTACAAGATATTAAAAAAAGAGTTTTTTTGCCAAATACAAATGTAAAGATAATGATTCGGCCGGCCCCACTTTATAGTATTTGTAATGTAGAGGAAGTGCTAACCGCAGTTAAAAAATGTATGAATTATGGTTCTGGCCAGAGAATAATTCAGGTGGGGGATTCTCAGCCTGTTAGCCAGAAGGATTTAGTCAGCTGGTTCTCAGGAAAATCTATTCCAGTCCCGCAGCTACTCTTTACAACGATGATTTTTCTTTTACCAAAGAGAGTGGCTTTATTCAGGAGTATCAGCTTGATGCTAAAAAAGCTTGGACTCAATAATATCTATGAAATTGGTTACAAAGAACTAGACTCAAAGGAAATGTGAGTTTTTAAAATGATGATCACGCAGGATCTTGCAACATAAAAATCAAGATTGTCCAGCCACGCGCCGGCTTGATAAAGATAAAATAATATGGATTTAACCGATGAATGATTTGGAAATTATTGGCAGAGACAAAGCGTTATTTTCGTCTGATATAACGTTATTATCAAAGGAGTTATTTGAAACCACGCAATCCTCGAGATTCCTTGTTATCGGTGGGGCCGGATCTATTGGACAAGCTGTAACCAAAGAAATTTTCAAACGTGACCCAATAGCGCTGCACGTTGTAGATGTTTCTGAAAATAATATGGTTGAACTGGTGCGAGATATCAGAAGCACAGAAGGCTATGGAAGTGGCGAGTTTAAGACATTTGCTGTTGATTGTGGATCGATTGAATTTGAAGCTTTAGTGAGAAATGAAGGTCCGTATGATTATGTATTTAATTTATCAGCGCTAAAACATGTCAGAAGTGAAAAAGATCCTTACACACTAATGCGCATGATAATGGTCAATGTGCTCAATACTATTAAAACTTTTAGATTGGCTAAGGAAGCGGGCGCTAAAAAGTATTTTTGTGTTTCCACCGACAAAGCAGCTAATCCGGTCAATATGATGGGAGCCAGTAAACGCATTATGGAAATGTTTTTAATGCGTGAGAGTTTGACCCAAAACATTTCAATGGCGCGTTTTGCCAATGTAGCCTTTTCTGATGGCTCTCTACTTCATGGATTTAATCAGAGGTTTGCAAAAAAACAGCCGTTCTCAGCTCCAAATGATGTTCGACGTTACTTCGTAACGCCACAGGAATCTGGAGAGCTTTGCCTGTTGTCTGGATTACTTGGAGAAAATAGAGATATTTTCTTTCCAAAACTCAGTGAGAAATTACATCTGATTACTTTTTCAGAGATTGCTGTTCGTTACCTGAGAGAGCAAGGGTATGAACCTTATGAATGCGAATCCGAAGATGAAGCTCGTGATAGGGCAGAAGAACTAATAGCTAACAAGCAGTGGCCATGTTACTTCTTTAGCAGTGATACAACGGGTGAAAAAGACTTTGAAGAGTTCTTCACCGACAATGAAGACTTGGATATGGAACGCTTTGAAACTGTTGGCGTCATCAAAAATCAGCCTGATTTTGATGAGTCTAAGTTAGACGACTTCATGAACGGAATTGAAGCTTTGAGGAAAAAAGGTACATGGGTCAAAGATGATATTGTTAAATTGTATTTTGGCCTCTTACCAGAGTTTGCTCATAAAGAGACCGGTAAATATCTAGATCAGAGGATGTAAGAATGGATCGTTTTTTTGATATTTTATTTTCTGGGATAGCGTTATTACTACTTTCTCCTCTGTTGGTGCCTATAGTAATAATACTAAAGCTCACTGGCGAGGGTGAGGTATTCTTTTTACAGGAACGTATCGGTAAGAACGGGGAAAAATTCAAGCTATTTAAGTTCGCGACTATGCTAAAAAATAGCCCAAACATTGGTACTGGTACGGTTACCATGAGGGGTGATCCTAGAGTGCTACCGGTTGGCACATTTTTACGTAAAACGAAGATAAATGAGCTACCGCAGCTGTTGAATATCTGTTTTGGTGATATGAGTGTTATCGGCCCAAGGCCATTAACTACCCAAACGTTTGGAGCGTATTCGGAGAGTACTCAGGGTCTTATAACGCAAGTTCGGCCAGGTCTGTCAGGGGTAGGCTCTATTATATTTCGTGGTGAGGAAGAGATAATGCATGGTGCGACCGCTTCCGTTGATTTCTATGCGAATGTTATAGCGCCGTATAAGGGAGCACTTGAGGAGTGGTTTGTCTCGAATAAGAGCCTATATATTTATTTTTTGGCGATTTTTGTTACAGCTTGGGCGGTTCTCATTCCAAGCACAAAAATAGCGTGGAGAGTCTTTAAGGATTTGCCAGAGCCACCGGCAGAGTTAAAACAGGCACTGAATTTTACCGACTAACTGTTGTGGCTCTTGTTGCCCCGATTTTATACGATCCAATTTCTAAGATATGACATGGCAGTCGAATCCGTCTGCCATCCCCCTTATCGATAACTAAGCTTCCTTAATTCCTTAAGACTACCTAACGAAATTCCAAACCCGCTCGTGACCATAGTAGGTCATGAACTTTAGGACAAACTCGATACCGCCAATCATTACTGCCGTTTTAAGCTCCCCCGTCACCAGGTAGGCGATCGCAGCGGTTGTTAGCGTTGCCGTGATGCGCCAGGTCAGCGCCTTGACTAGGCTGCGCGTTCGTGAGCTTTGGTCTTTTAACGTACTAATGAATGACATGATCTATCCTTATAAATCGTTTGGCGGTTGTAGGG
>Ga0209815_1001048_pt1 | contig 19095 bp, 20 predicted proteins | sample CoawatmetaG00DNA_FD_187507 | JGI IMG/M metagenome (GOLD analysis project Ga0209815, IMG submission 187507) | Marine microbial communities from the West Antarctic Peninsula - Coastal water metaG002-DNA (SPAdes) (version 2) | ecosystem: Environmental > Aquatic > Marine > Coastal ...
ACAGCATGGGCGGACCGGAAAACTGCGTTTCCGCCGCGTGGCCCAGCACCGTCATCGCCTGGTACATCGCCATGCCGCCACCGGCCGTGCCGATCATGCGCAACAGATCGCGCCGCGTCTGCGGCATGATATCGTCCATAACTATCCCCTGTTGATGCGACCGGTGCACATGGTGCCGGGCGCAAGGCTCATTGCGTACAGTTACAATCAGGCACAGGCGGCGAAGCGAGGTTGACCCGCTCAATGTCTGCAACGGTAACCGGATCCTTGTAGTCGTTGAAATGCCCGCGCACGTAAGTGAGCACGGCAGCCATCTGCTCGGTTGTCAGAATGTCGGAAAACCAGGGCATTCCACCACGCCCCTTGAGCAGAATGATCGTACCATAGTCCTTGTCTGCAAGCCTGGGATTGCCGGCGAGCGCCGGGATCATGGCGCCAGCGCCGCCGCCGCCCTTTGCATCAGCCATGTGGCACGCCTGGCAGATCTGCTCGTAAACTTCGCGGCCTTCGTCTGAAATGCTGACCGCTGTCGGTCCGCCGCCCGGTGCATCCTGCGCGCGCAAAGCAGCCGTCGCGGCCAGCACTGCAATACCGCCCACCAAGGCAGAGATTCGTGCCATGCGCTTCATGCGGAAAGGGCCTTTTTGTGCAGACGCTCTACAGCGTCCAGAGCCGACAGCAGCGACCCTTCCATCCATCCACCGTAATAGGTGGCGTGTTCTCCGGCCAGCACGATACGGCCGTCTATGGCGCAGAGGTTCTGATAATGTGCCGCACGGCTTTCGTCGGTCCAGCGCGATGTGCAGCCCAGAATCCAGGGTGCCCGGCTCCACGCGAAAGAGACACCTGACAGGAACTCCTTGCGGTATTCTGCCGGATGGAACACCGCGCCCTGCGCCAGAGCGGCCTCGATCCGCTGGGCCGGAGTCATCCCGGTAAGCTGGAACGCACCTGCGCCATTGGCAAACGCGCCGAGCAATACGGCAGGCCCATCCTTGAAGAAGTTGTTGTTGGGATAGGAAATCAGCCCAATCGCTTGGTCGGTAAAGCTGTGGCCGCCGTAGATCGAGTAGTCCTCCTCCCAGAACCGGCGCTTCATCTCCAGACCCATCTTGAGCTGCCCATTGTAGGGGACGGCCTTGATCGCCGCTTGCAGGGCGGGGCCAACCTGCATCGGAATCTGGTTCAGTACGGGAAGGGGGATGGTGTTGATCATCCAATCCGCGCTGCTCGAACCCTTCTGGCCGGTTTTCATGTCCTCCCACGTCGCGGTCACGCCACGGTCGTCCTGGGTGATGGCGGTTACCTTGGTGTTCAGCCGCACCATCTTGCCGACCTGGCGGAAGAAACCCTTGCCCACCATGTCCATCCCGCCCTTGGGCTGGAACATCGTCGTCTGCATCACGTAGTTGAAGAAGAAGCCCATCTGCGTCCACACGTTCGACGCCAGAACATCGGACAGGCCGTTGATCTTCGAAGGCGTGGGTTCGCCTCGCACGCCGCCGCCCGGCGGTGTATCGTATCCGCGCTGGCTCGATACCTTGATGCTGCTGGTGAAGGCCATGTTCTGGTCGAGCACGCCCCATTCGCGCATCGCAACCAGCAGCTTTTCCTTGTCTTCGCCGGTCAGCTTGTCGTCCAGCGAACCAGCGTTGAGTGCCTTGGCCATGAGTTCGGAGACGTGGCCCTTGAAGTCCACCGCCAGTTCCCGGTAGCGTTGCGGCTTGCCGCCGAACGCCTTGCTACGATGGACAAAGGCGTTATGGTTCATCTGGATGAACGGCTCAAGCTCCACGCCAAACGCCTTGCAGTAGTGCAGCAGGGTGCGGTGATGGTGCGGGATGCGCCATGGGCCGGGGTTGAGATAGTTGCCGGGTGCAAACGTGCAATCCTGCACCGTTCCGTCAACTTCAACGACCTTGTCTCCACCCCGGATCGACATGTTTCGTCCGCCCGGACGGTCCTGGTATTCCAGCACGGTGACCTTGTAACCGGCCTTGGCCAGTTCATAGGCGGCCAACATCCCGGCAAGCCCGGCGCCCAGCACCAGAACGCTCGCCCCCTTGCGCGCGCCGGACAGCATGGGCGGACCGGAAAACTGCGTTTCCGCCGCGTGGCCCAGCACCGTCATCGCCTGGTACATCGCCATGCCGCCACCGGCCGTGCCGATCATGCGCAACAGATCGCGCCGCGTCTGCGGCATTACGGGCTCGTTCATGCTGAGTTTGTCCTTGATCGGCGAAGATCGGTTCAGGGTGCCTTTGCGGCGATGCCTTCGATTTCGACCAGCACGTACGGACGACCGAGGGCGGCGACCTGCACGGTCGAGCGGGTCGGTGCATTGGGTTGTTCGGCCGTACCGAAGAAGGTCTTGAACACTTCGTTCATCGCTGGCGCATCCATCCGGCCGCCATTTTCCGGCGTCCCGACCAGAAACACGGTCAGCTTCACCAGATCGCCCATGCCCATGCCCATCGATTCAAGCTGGGCCTTCATCTTGGTCAGAATGCTGAGCGTCTGCTGGCGCGTGTCGCCAAGATCTTCGGGTTTTGCCGGATCGAGCGGCGATGCGACCGAGCCGGACAGGTACACGGTAGTGCTGCCCGGCGGCACAGTGGCAGACGACGATATGAGCGAGTTCGGATTGCTCTTCGTCCGCGTCACGGCCGATTTCATTTTTGCCGGCGCAGCAAGAGCTGGGGCCGATGTAGCGACCATTGCGGCTGCTGCGATTGCCATTGCCGAAAACTTTTTCATGTGATCCTCACCTTTTGAATAGGACGCCTTGGAGCAGGGCGCCGCGCCCGTTTGGACAGGGACGGTAGCCGCAAAGCGCAACCACCGTCCCTGCGATCCGCGTCAGAAGCGCAGGTTCATGCGCGCATAGTAGAACCCGCCATTGGTGCCGTAGGTACCGTGGTTATAAGGGCTGTTGATGGTTGTCGTCCCGTTCAGGTATGGCGACACGCCGGGCGCTGTAGCAATCGGGAGCAGACCCGGAATCTCTGGCGTCTTGTCGAACAGGTTGTTGGCGCCAATGGCGAACGTCAAAGTGTCGGTCAGGTCATACGCCAGTTCCACGTCAGTAAGCGGCGTTGCCTTGACGACTCCTTCGTACGGGCCAAAGCCGCTGACCGCGGGGTTGACGAGGATCACCGACTTGCCCTGGTAGGACTGACGCAGCGTTGCACTGAAGCGGCCAGACGTGAACGTCGAGTCGAGCAGCAACCTGTACTTCGGCTGCGCGGTTTCGAGGAAGCTTTCCGCCTGGCTGTTGAACAACGAACCGATGTTGTTCTTCACCACGTCGGTCTTGTTGTAGTTGGCGCTGAAGGTCAGATCGAGCATCCCGAACGACAATTCCACCGGATACCGTGCCTGGAAATCAACACCCCAGGTGCGGGTATCAATACCGTTGGTAAACGTCGCCACGCCAATCGTGTTGACCGCCGAGTCGAGGATGACGTTGCGCGCCGCAATCGCTTCGTTGACCGCCGTAAACGCAGTCTTGCCGTTGACAAGGTTGGTTTGTGGCGTGCCGTTGACGATGCCGCGAATGGTCGACGTACCGGCAATACGGTCCTTGATCTTGATGTAATAGGCATCAAGCGTTGCCACCAGCTTCGGGATCGGGCGGAGCACGATACCGGCCGAGAAGTTGGTGGACTTTTCAGGCCGCAGCGCGCCGAAGCCGAGCAGGGCAGAAGCGGTCGAGTTCGGCGGCAACTGGACGGTGGCGCTGGTCGGCGCCACGTTGGTTGCCGAGTAGTTCGATTCCGCCAGCGTAGGTGCACGGAAGCCGGTGCTGGCCGTACCGCGAAGGGCAAAGGCCGGGCTGAAGTCATAGCGGGCCGTGATCTTGCCAATCGCGGTGTCGCCAAAGTCGCTGTAGTCTTCATAGCGACCGGCAAGGTCGACCGTCAGGTTTTCAACCGGCGTGGCAATGAGGTTCAGGTAAACAGCCTTGGCGTTGCGGTTGTACTTGCCAGCATCGCTTGCAGCAAAGCCGGGGAACGACTGCCCGCCTTCGAAGTACGTCGAAAGATTGTCGCCTTGGCCGATTTCGTAGGTTTCACGGCGGTATTCGCCACCGAACGCCACGGTCAGCGGCCCGGCCATGCCGGCATCGAACTCTTTCTTGATGTCCAGCGTCGTAACGAACTGGGTCAGCTTGAAGAAGCCGTCATAGAATGACGTCGGGCTTTGTCCGGTGTTGAGGAACAGCGAACGGTTGACCGATTTCGTGGTCGAGATGTTGTTCTTGTCGCTGCCGTATTCCGCGGAAATGTCCCAATTCCATCCGCTCAACTCGCCGCGCAGGCCACCGGTGAGCGACCATTCATCCTGAACAACTTCCTGCAACGGAACGAAGCCGGTGAAGCCGGTGTTCTGGAAACAGCTTGCCGGGCTGGAGGACACCTTGCAGACCCGGTTCGGCGGACGATAGCCTTGCTTGGCCTTGCCATCGCGGCGGGCGATGTCACCGAACGCGTAGGCTTCCACCCCGCCGAAATCGTATCCGGCGTTGAAGAACGCAATCGACAGCGCCGACTTCGCTTGCCCACCGTTTATGCCAGCCAAATCAAGGCCTGCATAAACGGTCTGGAAAGCGGCCGGGACCGATGTGTTAACGTTTCCGTTGATGTCCTTGATCGTGGTTTGGCCATCACCGACAGTGGTGAAATCGTTCCGGCGGTGGAACAGCGAGAGGTTGAAGAACCCATTGTCGCCGAGCGCGTAGCCGAGATTGCCGCTGACGCTATACGTTTCACCTTCTCCGTCGAAAAACTGACCTGCCGTTGCGCGAACGCTGGCGCCGGTGTCGGCACTCTTCAGGATGATGTTGATGACCCCGGCGATAGCGTCGGACCCGTATTGAGCGGCCGCGCCTTCCTGAAGGATTTCGATACGCTGAACCGCATCAGGCGGGATAAGGTCGATCGACGGGGCGGCCGAACCCTGGAAAGGTCCGCCAATGACCTGAAGAATGGCCGAACCGTGGCGGCGCTTGCCATTGACCATCACCAGCGTGTGGTTCGGGCTGAGGCCGCGCAGACGCGCGCTCAGCGAGAAGTTGGACATGTCCGTGCCCTGCGTCTGCGCCGTGAACGACGGAACGAGCTGGGTCAGTGCCTGGTTGAGGTTTGGCTGTGCCACGCGGGTAAGGGCATTGCCGCTGATGAGCGTAACGGGAGCAGCGGCATCCGCTGCGGAGCCGCCAGTCGCGCGCGATCCGGTAACGACGATTGCCTCGCCTGCGGGCTGTTCATCCGCGGCAGCTTCCTGGGCATGAGCGGTGGTAAAAATCGTGGATGCCAGCAGCAGGCTGGTAATCGTTCTGGATACGGTCGACATGGAAACCCCCTTTGTTGTCGTTTGCCGACCTCTCCCCGGTTATCGCCGCATCTGTTCCGGCTGCACGCTTTGGAATGGTGCTGTCCGGCTGATACGGTCATTTAACGGTTGCCCGCCGTTTGGCTGTCTGGCGGAGCGGCGCCAAGCGACCGCCAAAATGACTTTCATCACATACGTCATTTGACGTAAGCTGCTTTACGGGCTGAGAGAAAGTGGGGTTACAGTGCTGATATTATGCGAAAACCTTTGCATGTCGCACTGCAACAAAGGAGTCGGGCCGACGGCTTGCGGTGCCTAGAACGGACCGGCCGGTATTTTTGCCGTGCAAGGATTTGCGCAAGCCTGACAATGCGCGGATGATAGACGTTCGTAACACAGGAGATTCCATGCCAAGCCTTCGCACTTTCACACTGCATCGCCCATTCGCTGTGGCAATTGCCGCCCTCGGCATGGTGGCGCTGAGCCCGACCGCGTCTGCTCAGGTAACAAAGCTGCAATCCAATCCCGCCGCCTTGATTCTCGACGCCGCAGACGTGAAAGCCGGGACCGACATGATCTTCCTGTCGGGTCAGCTTGCGTCGCCGATCGACCCGGAAAAGAAGATGTCGATGGCCATGAGCGTCGACGATTTCGGCGATACCAAGACGCAAACGATCAGCGTGCTGAACAAGATAAAGGGCCTGCTCGAAGCCAACGGGTATGAAATGGCCGATCTGGTCAAGCTCACCCTTTTCGTGGCGGCCGATCCCAAAACCGGCAAGATGGATTTCACCGGCGTGAACGACGGGTTCAAGATGTTTTTCAAGACCGCCGAAAACCCGACGACGGTTGCGCGCTCGACTTTCCAGGTCGCCGGGCTGGTGGCGCCGCAGTTCCTGATCGAAATCGAAGCCATCGCCGCGAAAAAGCGTTAACGCAATGCGTGCGCTGGTCGCGGCAGCACTGCCGTGACAACGACCATCAGGGCAGGGTGGAACAGGTAACACAGTCAGCAGTACCCGTTCCGCCCACTACCTTCGGTGCGCAGAAATAAAACGTACCGGTGCAATTGACGGTGGCCCGCCGCTGTTGCTTGTAATTGGCGGGACGCGACCGACAGCGATGATCACTATGAGTTCGCTGTAGTACTATGAAGCTGGAAGATGCTGCCGCGCCTGATCAGCTCATGGCAGTATGCTTGGAATACTGCGATTTTTGTCGACAGCACGCAAATCATCAGTCGGTTGTTGATGCTGTGGCGATTGAGCACCGCGCCAAAAGTCACGACAAACCTGCGCGCGCCGTTATGATCGCTCCTCGTGTTCCGCGTTCGGGCCGCTCGTTAAATTCAGTTATTCGGCAAGCGACACACCCAATTTCGGTTTTGTCGCAAGGGAGAGAGTGGGTTAAGGGGTGAAAATCATATTCTCTACTCTGCGCTTCCAGTTTTCGGCCAAGGCCTTAACACCGTGCAACGCACGCAATGATTCCTGGTCGGTCTTGCCATGGCCCGATATAATCAGGCCAAATACCCGCGCGACTGTCCAAGTAGGATGAGTCCGGTCTACCAATTCGACTACGTCACCTGCTTCGATTGTGCCGGGCTCAAGCACTCGATAATACCAGCCTGCCAAACCGTTGCTGACAACAGCTGCTGTAACACCTTTCATGCCGAAGCGGTGGTCGAGTTTCCAGCATGGTTGCCGCCCCTGACTGACTTCAAGCAGCGTCGTGCCCATGCGAAAACGATCTCCGATACAAACGGCATCCTCGATCATGCCGATCGTTGAGATATTTTCTCCGAAGGCGCCAGCACCTGAGAGCAGTTCCAGCGGGCCAAGACGTTCCCGCCAATAGTGGTAGTGCTCCAATGGATAGTGATGAACGGCCTTTTCTGCACCCCCGTGGTTCACGAGGTCGGCTTGCTCATCGCCTTCCAAGCCAAGGCGGTTAACCTTGATCCGTCCTTCGACTGGCTGTTTCCCGATGGCGCTTGTCTCAATTGTCCCGCGAAATGGCTGAACGCGACCGGTCAGAACGTGAAAAAATTCGGCTTTCATGCGGCGTCCTGTTCAACACAGATCAGATCGCCATCATGATCGGTCAACGGTACGCCCAGTAAAGCGCAGCGGTTGTGGCCGGCAGCCTCAACGGAGAAATGCCGACAGTTGCGGCATTGCCCGAATGCCTGCTGGCCGCTTGCGGACAAATGTTCTCGCAGCATTGCTTCGACCGCAGCAACGAGGTGCTCACGATCTGTCTTTGCAAGACGGTCGAGCATCTGCGCGGCCATTGCCGCTGGCGGTTCTCCGAGCAGAGAGCGCCCCGCATCGGTAAGTTCGACCCTCACTACGCGCCGGTCACCCTCATCAGACGCACGCTTGACCAAGCCCTTGGCTTCCAGGGCAAGTATTGTCTGCGAAACGCTGCCCTTCGTTTGTCCGAGCCAGGCTGTCAGCCCCTTGGGAGTGCGGGAAAACCGATTGGCGTAAGCAAGAAACTGGAGCGCTTGCCACTGCACTGGCTGCAGGCCGTGGGTGTAGCCGTCTGCGGCAATGATGCGAGCAAAGCGGGTGAGGATCTCAATGTCGCGAGCTGAGGTCATGCCTTTTGGTATCGACTAAATACCATATTGTCAATCAGTGCGCTATGAGCCACAAGGTAGCGACTCGATACATATCGTATCGGTCATTTGGAGGACTTTCATGACGAACGCCATTTTTTATCACGCCGGTTGCCCTGTCTGCGTCGGTGCCGAACAGGCTTTGGCGGGGGCACTGGACCCCACTCGTTTCAATGTTGAAGTGGTCAATTTCGCGACAAATCCCGAGAGAATCCCCGAAGCTGAAGCCGCAGGCGTGGCATCTGTTCCTGCCTTCGTGATCGGCGGCCAGCCATTCCACATCAACTTTGGTGCCTCGATGGCCGATGTAAAGGGAAGCTGATGGGTAGCCGGTTTTATTCTGCCGCCCTTGCGCTGGCGGCATTTGCCACTCCGGCATTTGCCCACGGCCACGCGCCGGCTTCACCAACACCATCACATGAACACAAAGGCGGCATCATGTCCGCGCCGTCAAAGGCTGTTCTGGCACCATTTGACATTGTGCATGCCAAGGTCACGACTGATGGCAATGTCGCGATTTTTCATATGGCTGTTTCGGGGAGGGCGGGCACATCGCAGCCGGCCGCTTCAGGAAAATTCGAAGGGAGTCGCGTTTTTTCCTACGTTTGGCCAACTTCGATCGATCCCTATGAGGTCGGTTTTGAACACGGTGCCGGGATATTGGCCTTGGCGGTTACCTCCCATCCAGATTTCGATGACACGCCGTTGTTCGACGAGAACGGCGACGGCAATCGTGCCAATGATGGGAAACTCTGGCACATGCATTGGGTGGTGTTGGGGCCGGACAATCAGTGCGGCACGGGCAACCTCAAGGTTCAGGACATTGCTCCGGGTACCAAACCGCGGCTGCCAAAGACCTGGCCCGGAGTACCCCTGCTGCTGGACAGTCCGGGCTGGCAACCCAGTCTAACTGTCGATACCGTTGAGGTGCGGGTCCCATTCGACGATATCGGCATAGTCAATCGCGCGAGCTTCGACGGCGTAACGGCTGGCCTGCGTATCAATGCCAGTGTTCATGCGCCTCTGTTGTGCGTCACCGACATGTTCAAGATCGCATCAGGCAATCTGAGCCTGCCCGGAAAAACAAACCAGTAGCCCAGAAGGGTCGCGCTCCCGGCGGGCTCTGGCTCGTCGGGAGCAACTTGAAAGGACGAATTGTGAACTTGGTGCTCGCCCCTGAATTGAGAGTTACGGATTGGATCAATACTTCGCACCCATTCCGATTGCACGAATGACGAGGAAGGGTTGTCGTTATCGAGGCATTTCAGATGTTATGCCCCGGCTGCGTTTCGCACGGATTGCGGATGCGCCGTGCATCGCGATGACCGAGATCGCGCCGCTGGTTCGTCGCCCGGTTGTGATAGACCCCGATGCCTCCTATCCGGAACTGGGCGTCCGCTCATTCGGCAAGGGTTTTTCCACCAAGCCTGACCTCGTAGGGTCAGAACTCACTTGGCAATCGCTCTTTCGGATAGAGGAAGGCGATCTCGTTTTCAGCAACATCAAGGCTTGGGAAGGCGCATTCGCCGTCGCCGAGCGCGAACACCACGGCAAACACGGCTCGCACCGGTATCTGACCTGCGTGCCAGACGCCAACCGGGCGACCGCTCACTTCCTCTGGCATTACCTGCAATCCGAGGAAGGCCTTTATCAGGTGGGGAAAGCATCGGCGGGCAGCGCGGACCGCAACCGCACCCTGGCAACCAAGCGGCTGCAAGCCATCAAGGTCCCTGTTCCCTCGCTCGATGCGCAGCTCTGGTTCGACAGCCTCCAGACCAAAGCCCGCGCCGCCAAGGCCACTCAGGCCGAGGAGACGGCGCATCTCGATCAGCTGTTACCGGCGATGCTCAACGAAGTATTCGGCTGATTTGCTCGTTGCCAGACGCAACAAAGCTCCTGTCGCTTTCCCGGTAAGGGTCTTGTGAAGACAGAAGCATCTGTATTTCTGCTGTAGAAAAGGAATGTCCCGCCCACCGCGGGGATGGACGGGACAGAGTCCTTCAGGAAAACCTTTACCGTGGCTTCCCTACCGATTTGCCATTCGAACCGTGGCCGCTAATATCCGGCAAGTCAAGGTGGAGATCGGCATGGACATTATCGAGGATTATTCGGCCGGTCTGGATGTGGGAACGTCATCCGTCGGTTGGGGGCTGATCGATACTGTCAATCGATCTGTCGTTCCGCATGAAGTGACGCATCATCTGTGGCGCGATGGCGTGTCCCGAAAGGTCACGGAAACGCGCTATGCCGCCGGCGTCATCAAGTTCGATCCGGTCGAGCAGAAGTTGCAGGGCAAATGGATATCGCGATCAAACGAGCGCGGTGTCTTCCGCCGTTCGCGCAACAGGCTTCAGCGCAAGCAATGGCGACTGGCAGCCTTGCGCGAACTGTTCCACGAACTCGGCCTGACGGAAACGGCTGAACCTGGCCCCGTTTTTCAGTCCGGCGCAAAGGCGTTCAAGAGCCCCTGGATCTTGCGCGAAGAGGCTTTGCACCGCGTCCTTACCGGCGAGGAACTGTTTCGGGCGCTCTATCACATCGCCGGGCATCGCGTTTACGAGGCAAACAGCAAGGCCGGGGAGGCAGCCGATCTGGCGGCCATTGGCGACAACGCTGAAGTACCGCCCGAGGGCAAGAAGCCCAAGAAAGGCAAGTCGGGCGAATCCTATGGCGAAAAGGTGGTCTCACTCACCGCTGCGATTGAGGTGTCGGGCCTGACCGTCGCGCAGTATTTCAATGCCAACTTCACGAACGAGGACGGTCGCAAGCATGGCCTCAACGGCAGTCTGGATCGCCTGTTCAAGCGCCGATTGCTCCGCGACGAGGTCAGGAGCATCTTTGCCGCGCAGAGGCGGAACGGAAACAAGCGCGCCACCCCGGAACTGGAAGCAGAAGTAGACCGGATCGCCTTCTATGTCCGGATCGGGCAGGATAGCGAAAAATTCGTGGGCGATTGCCCCTTCGCCCGTGATGCCTGTGGCAAGCCGCTGAAACGCGCGCCGCGCTATTCGCCGAGTTATGAGAAGTTCCGTTTCGTTCAGAAACTGGCCCATCTCCGTCTCAAGGACGGCGGATTCCTGTCGGCGGAACAGAGGGCGGTTGTTGCGCAATCATTCGGCGACCGCCCTACCTACACTTGGGCAGCGCTCGGCCAGGTACTAGGCCTTGATCCGGCGGCGACGTTCAAGGATGCGCCCAAGCAACTGGACCGGGATTTCGTCATGGCGCGCGGCGAATGCGCGCGAGGCACGGCCATCTTGAGCGATGTTCTGGGCGAAGTCGATCTTCCGCCCGGTGCCCTCGACCGGATCGCAGCCATTCTCAGCTACAGACCAGACCTGCGCTCGATCGAAGCAGGATTGCGCGGAAGCGGGCTCCCAGCCGCCGTCATCGAACGCACCATCGAAGGCGTTCGCATGGGGGCCTTCAAGTTCTTCAAGGGAGCGGGGCACATCTCAGTCGAAGCCGCTGGCAGTTTGTCGGAGCGGCTTCTTGCGGGCGACACCTATGATCGCGCCTGTGCGTTTCACGGGTGGGACCATGCGGCTCCGGACAATTCAGCGTTCGCGGGTCTGATTCGACCTGCCAGTCCGAAATCCATTCTCGCCATTATCAACGATGCCGAGAGCCCGCCAGTGCACGCACCCGGTGCGCGCAAGGCGCTGGGGGTGGCTTTCAAGCAATTCGTCGCCATCGCCAGGGAATTCGGTGGGCTTCCCGGCAGCGTCCATGTCGAACTGGCACGCGACATCGGCAAGTCGCTCGAAGAGCGGACCAAGGCAGACAATGGCCGCAAGGACAATGAAGCGCGCAATCGCAGGCAAGCCGAGCATTTCGAGGAAATTGTCGGACGCCCGCCCATCAAGGGCAGCGAGGACATGCTGCGCTTCCGCTTATGGCGTGAACAACGGCATAAATGCCCTTACCGCGCCAGTCGGGACGGCCAGAGCGGCCACATCAGTTGCGAAACTTTCAGGGCGGACCGCAATGGCGATGGCACCCTGCTCAACATTGACCATATTCTACCGTGGAGTTGGTCGCACGACGACAGTTTCGAGAACCTTGTGTTGTGCTTCGCGGATGAGAATGCCCGCAAGGGCAGCAATGTTCCATGGCAATGGTTTGGCAGCGATGCGGACCGCTGGGCAAAGTTCAAGGCGTGGATAGACAATATCCCAACGCTGAAGAGTACGGTCGACCGGAAAAAGTCGAAGGACTTCGATGACGATCCCGGCATGGGCGGATACAAGCGGCGCAACCTGCTTGTCGAAGGTGACGAAGCAATCGAAAAGCTGAAACAGCGGCTTTCGTCACGCCACCTCAATGATACGCGCTATGCGACACGGATACTGATGCAGGCAATCGAATGCCTCTATCCGATCGAGCAATATTCAGATCGTCAAGGCAATCAGCGCGTCAAGCAGCGGGTGTTTGCGCGGCCGGGGCAGCTTGTCGGCATGTTGCGTCGCGCTTGGGGCATCAACCATTTGAAGTTCGATTCCCAAGGTGTGCGGCTCAACGATGATCGCAACCACGCCGTCGATGCCTTGGTCGGCGCAGCGGTTACCAACCGCGAACTTCAACAAATGACCAAGGCCTATCAAAAGCAGGAAGCAAAGGGCGGCAGGATAGGCAGGGCGCTGTCCCATGTGCCGCCGCCCTGGCGAACCTTCGCGGCAGACATCGAAGCCGCGCGCGATCGTGTCTTTGTTGTGCGATCAGAGCGAAAGCGTGCTCGTGGAAAGCTGCACGATGCGGGCATCTATGGCGGCGGCCCAGCTGCCGGGAAGGAGCAGTTTCATTACCGGCTGAACATGCAGAAGGAATTTGGCCTGAAGAAAGGCAAGTTCGACGCCGAAGTCGCAAGAGGGCAGTTGGCAAAGATCAAGGACCCGGATCGCAACCGGCACTTGATTCAGGCCATCGAAGCCTGGATCGACGGCGGCGCGCCGCGCGAGGATGGCAAATGGCCAGTCGACCAGCGTGGGCAGCCGATCCGGCGGATTACCCTGCATGACCCTACACGCAAGCCTGGCATTGCCGTCCATGATGGCGATGCCAAACGCCAAACGATGGTCTCGGTGGATGTATTCTCGCTGAAAGGTGCCAAATACAACAGGCGTTGGGCGTTCGTGCCAATTTACCTCTATCATGTACTTGACCAACGTAGTTCACCACACGCCCCTTCTCCGGACCTTCAAGGGGGAGGAGTCGAAATCAAATTTCAACTGAGAGTAGGTCGGGGTGATTATTTGGAGTTCGTTAGTGGGAGCGGCGAATGTGCCGAAGGATATTTCATCGACTTTGACATCGACAGTGATCGGTTTTCGGTCGGTCGTCACCATGACATGGCAGAACATAGAGTTAGCGCAAGTAAGATGTTAACCATAAACAAGTATCAGGTGGATCAGTTCGGCAGGAAATCTCTTGTCCAAAGCGAGGTCCGCACATGGCATGGCGTGGTCTGCACATCTCCAATCCAGCCCGGCTGACCTACCGCAGCCGCCAAATCGTCGTGGACCCTGAAAATGACTGTGAGGCGCTGACTTTTCCCGTCGAGGATATTGCCTGGATAATTCTCGATACCCCGCAAGTCTCCGTAAGCGGCTCCCTGCTCAGCGCACTGGCGGAAAGCGGGGTCGCGATGGTGGTGCCAGACGCGAAACATCATCCGGCCGGAATGCTCATGTCATTCCACCAGCATCATGCGCAAGCCGCCATCGCCCACGCTCAGATCGGGATGAGCCAGCCGCTGAAAAAGCGGCTGTGGCAAAAGCTCGTGTGCGCAAAGATCGAAAATCAGGCCGCTGTCCTGCGCGGGATCGGCAGTGATCACGCAACCGCTCTGTCCGCCATGGTGGGGCGGGTTGGCTCAGGCGATCCGGACAACCTGGAGGCCCAGGCTGCCCGCGCCTATTGGCAGCGCCTTTTTGCAGGATTCCGGCGCCATGATGAAGACCGGCGAAACGGCCTGCTGAACTATGGATATGCCGTGGTCCGCGCCGCTCTTGCACGGTCCTGCGCTGCATCCGGCTTGCTTCCCTCCTTCGGAGTTCATCACAGATCCAGAACAAACCCATTCAATCTTGTCGACGATCTCATTGAACCATTCCGACCGGTCGTCGATCGAATGGCACGTGATCGGGTGACCGCCGAAGAACGAGACGAGATGGACGTCGAGGATCGCCGCCATATGGCGGGCATCCTGAGCGAGAACATCTCGATCGGCGAGGAGCGCTTGACGATCCTCACAGCAACGGAGGCGGTCGCCGCCAGCCTGGTCAGATCGATCGAAGCCGGCAACGCTACACCGCTGAACACACCAGTACTTCCGCTGGCCCGGCGCAACTAAGCATGGAGGCCGACGAGGTACGCTTCATGTGGTTGATGGTATTCTTCGACCTGCCGGTGAAAACAAAACCGCAGAGACGGCGAGCCAGCCAATTTCGCCAGTTCCTCAAGAAGGACGGCTATATGATGCTGCAACTTTCGGTTTACGCGAGGGTCTGCCGGGGGCAAGATGCTGTGGATAAGCATATCCGCCGGGTGCGCACGAGCCTGCCAGAAGAGGGCAGTGTCAGGACGCTTCAGGTTACGGACAAGCAGTATGGCAGGATGGAATTGATGCTGGGAACTGCGCCAAAAACCGAACAAATTGGGCCATCCCAGATGGTTCTGTTGTGATTTCGGCGGTGATCAAACCGCGGAAATCACAACAGTTCCAATCCGTTACCGCAAAGCAGTCCTACCATGGGCAAATCGGTAGGGAAACCACGGCCTGAGTCCCTACAGCACAACGCTTGATTCTGGTCCTACCATGGGCAAATCGGTAGGGAAACCACGGCGTGGTGGGACGAACTGGGTTACCCCTCGCCGTCCTACCATGGGCAAATCGGTAGGGAAACCACGGCATGGGCGATCTTCAGACCGACACGAAGGTCCTACCATGGGCAAATCGGTAGGGAAACCACGGCTGCGATCGCCGGCAAGTGGGGCACGTTCGCGTCCTACCATGGGCAAATCGGTAGGGAAACCACGGCTGAGGGTGTGCTCATGGCCATAGCCATCATGTCCTACCATGGGCAAATCGGTAGGGAAACCACGGCTAGGGTCCGCGCCTCAACTGTTGCCGCCGTGTCCTACCATGGGCAAATCGGTAGGGAAACCACGGCGCCCGTGGCAAGCCTACGCTACGGACGACCGTCCTACCATGGGCAAATCGGTAGGGAAACCACGGCGCAACCTGAAAAGCCTGATCCGGCGATGCTGTCCTACCATGGGCAAATCGGTAGGGAAACCACGGCCGTCGATCACGAGGGCAGCGAACGCCGAATGTCCTACCATGGGCAAATCGGTAGGGAAACCACGGCAGCACCTTCCCGCTTTTCAAGACGCCAAATGTCCTACCATGGGCAAATCGGTAGGGAAACCACGGCCGTGCCCTCGGTCGGCTGGCGTTGGCGCGTGTCCTACCATGGGCAAATCGGTAGGGAAACCACGGCCTTCCCCCGTCCGCCTGAATCTCCGCCGCCAGTCCTACCATGGGCAAATCGGTAGGGAAACCACGGCACGGACAACAGTTCGTGGCCGCCCATATTCAGTCCTACCATGGGCAAATCGGTAGGGAAACCACGGCAATGGGCCTGTTCGCCGTGTCTGCCATGTCGTCCTACCATGGGCAAATCGGTAGGGAAACCACGGCCAGCTTGAGCACGAGGTCATTTGCGGCTTCGTCCTACCATGGGCAAATCGGTAGGGAAACCACGGCGACGCCCCTGAATGGCGAACTGACCGAGCAGTCCTACCATGGGCAAATCGGTAGGGAAACCACGGCTGTACCGGCGTCCTCCGCCCGGATGGAAGCGTCCTACCATGGGCAAATCGGTAGGGAAACCACGGCCGCTATCAGACCATCAAGGATGCTTGTGAAGTCCTACCATGGGCAAATCGGTAGGGAAACCACGGCTAGGTTCGGTGTCTAAATCTGTCAAAGTAGGTCCTACCATGGGCAAATCGGTAGGGAAACCACGGCCCATCCACGATCACACGGGCGCCTTCTTCGGTCCTACCATGGGCAAATCGGTAGGGAAACCACGGCATATGCGCGACCTCTTGATGCACGGTGACCGTCCTACCATGGGCAAATCGGTAGGGAAACCACGGCCAGCACGGCAGGCGCTGCGCTTTCATCGTGTCCTACCATGGGCAAATCGGTAGGGAAACCACGGCGGGGCGATCAATGAAGTGGCGTTCCACCAAGTCCTACCATGGGCAAATCGGTAGGGAAACCACGGCCGCGGCCCTGATCCGCGAGCAACTCGCTCAGTCCTACCATGGGCAAATCGGTAGGGAAACCACGGCTGCCCTTTACGGCTGTTCCCTTTATGATTGGTCCTACCATGGGCAAATCGGTAGGGAAACCACGGCATCGTCATCAAGCGCAAGCCGCCAGTTCGCGTCCTACCATGGGCAAATCGGTAGGGAAACCACGGCGAGACGGCTTGCCGCCAGCGTGGTGCCTGCGTCCTACCATGGGCAAATCGGTAGGGAAACCACGGCCTGCCAATTCGACCCCCTATTACACCGCCAGTCCTACCATGGGCAAATCGGTAGGGAAACCACGGCTCATACTCTTATCAATGAAAGACCGTTGCAGTCCTACCATGGGCAAATCGGTAGGGAAACCACGGCCTGGGCATACGCCGAGAACATGGGCGTCAAGTCCTACCATGGGCAAATCGGTAGGGAAACCACGGCAACTGGACGAAGGTGCAGACCTTTTCAGTAGTCCTACCATGGGCAAATCGGTAGGGAAACCACGGCATCGACAAGCTGGTACAGACCCTCATTGGTGTCCTACCATGGGCAAATCGGTAGGGAAACCACGGCAGTGCCACCCGCCTTGAGCGCGCGGGCTTCGTCCTACCATGGGCAAATCGGTAGGGAAACCACGGCTTGTACCGGCGTCCTCCGCCGGGTTGGAAGGTCCTACCATGGGCAAATCGGTAGGGAAACCACGGCAGGTCGATATGCAGGAAGCTGTTCGAAACAGTCCTACCATGGGCAAATCGGTAGGGAAACCACGGCGTAGCGGTCTACGCCTGCTTGGGCTGCCAAGGGCTGGCTAATTTCACAACGCTTGGGATAACCTCAAATCTCATCCCCAAGCGGCGGCGCTTCCCGCTTCGCCTTGTCGAGAAACGGCAGCATTCCTTCGGGCCGTGCCTTGCCCGCACGGCGCTTGAGGAAATCCGACGCGGTTTCGACCACGCCGATCTTCTGCGCGATCGCCACCGAGATCCACTGGTTGAGCGAGACGCCATCTTCCTTGGCCAGGCGTGCGGCGGCGGCCTTCACCGAGGCGGGCAGCTTGAGCGGGTAGGATGCCTTGCTCATGATCGTAGCTCCTTCAACAATTCACCGGGCCGCAGAACCTTGAGCCCGAACCGAGCCGCGCCCCTGGCAAAATCACGCACATTGTGCGTGAGCAGCGCATTGGCGCGGCCATTAACCGCTGCTTCCAGGACCATCTCGTCGTTGGGGTCACTGAGTTGCGGCCGCCACTGGAAGCTGACCTCGACGGCCTCGCAAGCGCTTGCCAGGGCAGCGAGGAAGCGGTCAATGTCGCGTAGCCCCAAGCCATGGGTGAGCCGTTGTTCGGGCCGTTTCAGCACTGCCTCGTATTCGAGGAACAGGGCTGGCGTGACCAACGGGATCAGCCGGCCATGGGCCGCCTCGCGAAGGACGGCATTGCTGCCGCCACTCGCGCTACGCAGGGCCGTTACGACAACGTCGGTATCGAGAACGACTCTTCGCATATCTTATGAGATATCACTTTTTATGGGATGTTTCAAGGATGGGTTGTGCGGCGCGCGCCCTTCCATTGCCGCATCGATCAGATCGCTTATGAAATCCGCGATCTCGAACAGGTGCGTGTCGTCGAAATGGGTATAGCGCGCCGTATTCTCGATCTTGGTGTGGCCGAGCAATTGCTTGGCCACAGGCAGCGGCAGGCCGAGCCGCGCGGCGCGGCTGGTGGCATGGCGCGAGCGCGGCCCAGCGCTGCCCGCACAGCGCGAACAGCACCATTGCCAAGGGGATAAGGGCGAAACCGCTACCGTCAGCGCTGTAGCCGAGGCTGCGCGGCCCCAGCGCCCGAGGCCTAATGTGCAAGGGTTCGTGGAGCCGCTGCCGTGGCCCGATGACGGGGGAACGCGGCGCGAGACAGTGCTGGATGTTGACCACAATCCGCCCCGCGTCGTTCGGGTCGTCGGGTGGCGGCGGTGCATCAAGTGCAGCCGCCGCTTCTTCAGCGACGATGTGCGCGCCGTGCGCATGTGCCCGGTCTGCAAGAACGTGAAGGATCAGAGAAAGCCGCAACGCTGGCGAAGGTGACAGCGTTGCGGTGCGCGGTTGGCCCGCCGCGCCCGCCCCATCGGAAACCGTTGGACGATAATCAAACGGACCCAGCAGCGGGGGCCTCCACTCCTTCGCCCTGACGCTGCCAGCGCCTCGCACTTACCCCGGTGCGGGGCGCTGTCGCGAACGACAAACCCCGAAACGTGCGGAGGTGGTAGGTAAGCGGTTGTCTTAATGCTGCGATATCGGCGCACGGGATGCAGGAGTAAGCACTATGTAAGTCGTGCCCCTTGTGCGCAAATTTCTGCACTCCGGTCAGCTATTTCCCGGCTAATGCTGAAATCTTAGACCGCGCGGTTTCACGCAGCGCCGGCTATTCTACTGCTGGCTTCAACTTAAGCGGGCCTACTTTGCCGCCCATTGCTGCCGTCATCTCTGCCATGCCTGAGCGGCATACCCACCACGGCTGAGTATCGCTCGGCATCTGAGCTTCATCGGCAAGTGCTTCTAAAACAATAGTCTTTGACGGAGGCCCATCGGAAAACAAAAAGCGAATGTCTCCGCCCACCAGCATGTCCCATGCGCGAAGTGCTTCCATGGCGGCGGGGTCTGCGCAACGGCTGGCATCATATGCCATCCTCATCCTCGCGATTAGGGTCCGGACTCACTACAGCCACCAGATGACGGTTGCGGCGAGGCTGATGGCGCCCATGAAGTTTTTGAGGTTGCGATCGAAGCGGGTGGCGATGCGGCGCCAGTCCTTGAAGCGACAGAACATG
>Ga0209815_1001050_pt1 | contig 19047 bp, 31 predicted proteins | sample CoawatmetaG00DNA_FD_187507 | JGI IMG/M metagenome (GOLD analysis project Ga0209815, IMG submission 187507) | Marine microbial communities from the West Antarctic Peninsula - Coastal water metaG002-DNA (SPAdes) (version 2) | ecosystem: Environmental > Aquatic > Marine > Coastal ...
GCTTATTTTATGGATTTTTTATTGGAAGAATTTAATATGGAAATTGAGGACTTGCGCAAGATCGCCAATTTAAAAGAAGATGAATCAATAAAAATTTATGGTATGGCAGAATATTTTACCGTTACCAATAGGGGGACATAATGGAAAATAAAAAATTGTATATGCAAGATAATTTACTAGGGTTTGAGCATGAAGGGGTTTTTATTACTGACCCCCTTACTTCGGAATGTCAAAGATTCGAAGTGAACCCTATAGAATATTATGAATTGACACCTTGGCAAGTTCAAGACATTTATAAATATAACGAATTAAAAATTGGGGGAACATAAAATGATGATGATGTTTATAGTAGGTTTTGCCCTGGGGCTAATTGTAACGGCCACAGGATTATTGATCGTGTTGCACCACCAGGACATGAAGGACCTAGAAAACCGTACCGGGCGATATAGATGATTTGAGCATAAATGATTTATATGGTATTATTAACGGGTATTTTAAACAACGATGAGGAAAGAAGATGGATCACAAAAGAAAAGAAATTGAAGATTATTTTAAGGATTTTATAGAAGACGACAGGCAGCACGGCTATTCCTGGGTGTTTGAGAATATGCATGACTTACACCATCACGCTTTTAATAGCGACTATTACATTATTGGCAGATATAAAGCTAAACAATGGTTAGGCGATGAGGCGCTAAACGTGATCCAATTTATAAAAGAGTATGAAACGTTACATTTTGGGGAAGTATCTACAGATTTTAGCGAACCGGAGCAAATTGTTAATATGTACACTTACATTATTGGCGAGGAAGTGGTTAATGATTGGTTAGAGAAACACTATCACCCGGTTTCTAACACGTTGTTAATTAATTGTTAACTAGCGATCAGTACCAATGCGTCATGGACCCTGGCTTCGAGTTCCAGGGAACCTGGCTCTTGGCCAAAGGTCCATTCTTGGACTTGGTGCAGGTCTCTCGGCTCATGGATCGCTAGAAGTTCGAGCTTGGATTGCGTGGCATGGTAATTAAGAATAAAAGATTTGCCACCAGAACGTAAATAATCGATATGCCAGTTCCATTGAAATTTAGAAAGCCCTTTATCCTTAGCATTTGAGCACTTTAATTCGAGCCAAAATGATGTATTTCTAATACACCCGTAAACATCTGGAATACCGTTGATAGTATTGGATTCTAGGCGAAAAAGAAACCAATCTGGGTAGGGCTTTTGAGCTACCTTGATTCTTTTCCACAGTTTTGACTCATTTATTGACATTTTGAGTTAAAATATTATCATAAATGTTAACAAAAGAACATTTTAAGGTGGGTTTATGCGACAAACAATCGATAGAAATGGCAATTTAACAATAGCTCTTTTTGATATTGTAGATAAAAAGTGTGAAGATAAATTTATATATTTTTATTTAGGTCTAGATCGAGATGTTAAGAAAATAATAGAAAATGCTTTTTTCAAATGTTATACCCAAAAATTGTTAATAAAAGAAGAGCCTGATATTATCCACCATGAAGAAAACGGTGTAACTCATATTGAAGTACACCCAAAAAACATATTAGATAATATAGAGATTATTAAGAAAGTTTTATCAAGTGAAATAAAGTAATCTAACCTGTACTTTTTTCTTCAATAACTTTTCCTTGTACAATAATAGTGTTTGCGCCAATTTTATTCTCTAATTCTTTTAATCTGTCCTCTAGCTGTTCCCTGGACATACCCTCTAATGTTGTATGTTGTATTTCTTTTTTATCAATAAATAATCCGGCTAGTTGGCCTGATCGGTACTCTGAATTAATAGCTGCCGTAAACTGGCCTTTATCTTCTGCGCCATCTCTTAACCTTTCAAAAGTTTTATACCTGGCTAATTTATCTTTTTCATATTTTTCAGATTCTTTAGCCAACATATTTTCTAAGGTTCTAGCAATATGTGGATTTGCATTTGGATCTAACATTTTACTGGCCATTACTGCTGCCGACCTCTCATTCTTCCCATATCCAGCTTTTTGAGCAGCTTTAGTTTGAGTAATCGTACCCCAATTCTTAACCAACAAAGATAAAAACTTCTTTTGCTTAGAAGTTAAGTCTTTTTCAGTCCTTAAAGTTACAGATTTATGTGATCCCATAAGCAAATTATATAAAATTAACGTTAAATAGCAACTTTTTATACAAAAACTACTAAGCACTCCCTTAGAAACATAAAAAAATAAATAAAATATCTATTGTTTAAGTCGGTTTTTTGTCTTATTTGCTGTTTATTCCTAGTTTTTAGGAATCTGTCCTAAAATATTCCTAGTTGTAAATCCTTGAAACCCTATTCTTATAGTATTTTTCCTAGTTTCCTAAAATATCTGTCTATTCTTCACTCTATTAAAAAAAAAACAATCTCTAAGGAGGTGCATAGTAGAAAACAAGGAATTATTGATATATTTGCTCATTATGTTGACCCATGAGCCGTGAAACTTGCACATCTGACTCCCTATAAATGCAAAAACGACTAATTAACTCCAATAAATAAGCATTTTTCTTAAAATATTCACCACCTTTGATACGAAAGGCACGATAAATGTAATGTAATTTAGCCTCATTGATATATTTTGACTCTTTTCTTAGCCCTAACAGCACCACACCTTGTTGCGTGGCTACTAAAGAATTAATCCTGTTCCACACATCGGTTGAATGACCTATTTTTATTTCCCCATTTTCCGTCATCAAAAAATACAAGTAACTTGGCAAACGGTGAATTTCAAACAAATCATCGTAATTTTTATCACCCTGGATACATTCTTTATTAATTTCAATGGCCCTGAGCCGTGCTTTTTCTACCGTCATACTCGGAAAATAACCAAAGACCTTAGACTTATGTACCTTTCCTTTGCGATAATCGTAACTAAACGAATGAGTACCCTTTCTAGAGTAGTTAACCAATAAACAAGGCACTTCATTGTCCCTTAGATAGAAACTGCGCCTACCGGCCATCTCTACGTCCCAAGTGGCTAAAAAGTCGTTGTTAAGATCCATTGATTTATCTATAGATTTAGAGCGAGGCGTAACTTCCTGTTTTTGATAGTCCTTGTTCAATATCAACCACTTATTTTTTTTATTCTTCTTAATCTATTATAAATAAGCTCTTTCTAACCTGTCAAGTAACAAAAAGGTAGTATGTATAAGGTTTTTATGGTAATTTTGCCCTGAAGTTCTTTTTCATTGGAAGAACCTCTTAAGTTGTTAAGTAATGAGGGCTATCAAGGTTGAACTACCTCATCAGTTTTTTTCCTGGTGGCCCTCTCTTCAAATACCAATCAAATAAAATACTTGCCATATACCTCTATATTGTTTATTATAAATCCTAGTAGACAAATACGTCTACGTTTAACCACCGGACGAGAGTCCAGGAACCAAGGAAAATGGATAATGATGAATGGCAACAACTAACAGGTGATAGCGTAGTGCAAGACTTAGATAATCATATGAATGAACAAGACCAAGAGGAGGCAGAGCATAACAAGGAGTTAGAACAAGCAGAAGATACGGTATCAGATTTACACACTACTATTAAGAGTCTAGAAAATCATACGTACGAGGATAACACAGAGGTTATATATAACAGCGCACATGATCAGCTTGTTATTACTATTGATATGAGTGAGGTAGAGGGCGAGGCTTTCCTTGAATCTTTAACTAGAAAATCCACGTCTAAATATGTAACTGAGAAAACGCAGAAGATATATTGGTACGGGAGAGGAGGTGAATGATGAGTAAAAAATACACAGTATGGGCGGGTGGTGTAGAAGTAAACGACTATTATCTAACATTAGAAAATGCTACAAGATTATCTGATGAGTGGAAAGGAAAAATACTAGCACTAGAAGCATGTTTTGGGAAAGATGATGGATACGATGACGTTACAATAGAGGAGGTGAATGATGAGTGATTACGAATTAGACTGCGAGTGCAGAATTATATCATTCGAACAATGGTTAGAAAAATGTCCAGAAAATATTTCAACAGTAGATTATCCAAAATCAAGATATAACGGACGTAGTTTTTGGACTTCTGTGCATATAACAACTGACACATCATTAGATAAAAACTTAGGGGAAGAATGATGAGTAATGATAGCAACACACAGTATTTAGAACACAAGTACGAAGAAGGACTAGACATGGGCATGTCTGAGCAAGAAGCTACCCAGTACGCCCTTGACCAATTGCAAGAAAATCAATGTTACCCACAGGAGGGTTAATGAACCAAGAAAAGGAAGTTACAAAATGGACTACAATGGCGATTCGTAAAAATACTATGGATAAGGTAAACGAAATGGCAAACTACGAACACCGTACGGCAGGAGAAATGGTATCGGTGATGTTAAGGCTCTACAACGAAAAAATGTGCAAGGAACTTAATTTGTCTGCCAATGAGTTAAAAACATTTTTACAAAACTACGAGAGGGACTAATGGATAAAGTAATGGAAGAAGAAGTCATGGGCTTAATAGACGAACTAAGACATCAGTTAGCAGAGGAAAGAGCCGAGATATTGGGTTTAATGGGTATTATTCACCACTATGAAGCCGTGCTATTAAGTTTTAGTCTCCAAACTAAACTGGAGTATCTTGATAAAGGAAGTGTAGTCCAGGCTATGGAATTTGCTGAAAAAGTATCCAATAAAAGTTTAGGTGGTTTATATAAAGATCAGGAGTCAATTAGTGAACTTAAAATTAGCATACTTGACTTTAAAGATTTACCTAACAATAAATCAACAAAGAAGGAGGTGCATTGATGAGCGCTAGTGATGAAAAATTCGAAAAACTTACTAAAAATTTACATGGCCTTGGGGAATATGCCATAGCCTGTCAAAGAATTTCGGCTTGGCATGATTTATATTTTAAGTTGCACCAACAACTTAATTCAACACAACACGATTTTGTTAGGTTAGAGACGGATAAAGAAGTAGGTATTGATATTGACCAACTTAGAAAAGAACACAATGAACTTAAAAAACAACTACTTAATGAGGACAAAGACAATGGAAAAACCACAAACTGAATTAGATTGGCACAAACTACACCGTTTTGACGAACTACCTAAAGCCCAGCAACAAGCCGTGGTTCGTTTAGTTGACACTCTGGCAAGTTATAACAGAAATGTTGAGATGAACAACCAACAATTAGCTGATTTAATATCTGAAGAGATGTACAGTCTGACAGAACTGAACAAGGAGTTTGGTAAACCTAATGTCGAATAAAACTAAAAAACTTGTTATATGTGAGAAATGTAAGGGCAACGGCTTCTTTAGCTATGAATTGGAAAACAAAGTAACCCAATTCGAAGAACAGAATTGCAGAGTAGGTAGAATCACCAAGGTCCGTGAGCGATGTATCGAGTGTAAGGGGTCTGGCCACACAGGTTCATCTTTAGATGAAGAAGAAAATAACTAAATGTCAAGTCTTGTGCTTTAATTAATGTATGCCTACAATTGTGTATGGCTAACAAAAAAACAATTTGGGAAGATATCTTCGGTAAGGATCAAAGCCTTTTTCTTAACGAAATGGTAGATCCGGAATCTTTAGATGGCTTCTCAAGAACCCACATGATAGACACTCTTTACAGAGATTACGTCTTTTATGTCGATCAAGAATATGATGAAGATGTTATACGACTGTACGAGCAAACATTATCACATTTGATTAAAGTATACGGACACTAATAAGTGGAGACTTATAGAGAAGAAAATAAAAGGTATCAGATAGCCCCTGAAGCCTTTACCACTAAACCTCTTTTACCTGAAGAGAGGTTGTGGCGCTCCGTAATAGTCAATGCCCTAGAAGATACACAAATTACTCACGTTGATCGTAAAAGTTCTATTACCAAACTTAAAGCCCACAACTGGATCATCAGTAACTGTGGTGATTTTCAAGATATTTGTACCTGGGCCGAGCTTCAACCAGATGTTATCAATACTCATTATCGTGGGCTACTTAAAAAAAAAGTAGTTAGGTTTACCGATAAACAGATCCTCTGGTATCAATACGACTTGTTTTCTCAAACTTTAAATGAAATGACTGATGATAGGCAGAAAAAAGCGCAAAGACGTAAAATGAAAGACATGAGAGAGCTTATATGCCAAACACCAGGGGAACTACTCTCCACTATTTTCTTGAGCGTTTTGAGCTGAAACAATAGCGTTACCAATGAACCATGCGATCTGAGGAATTATCGCATTACCTAGTCCTTTGATTCTTCCGACTCGACCTTTGTCCAGTCCATAGGAAACCCCATGAGGAACTCCACAAAATTCGGATTCAGTTTGCCACCAGTTCTTCTCGCTTGAGCTTCCAGACAATTCGATGCTTGACTGTTGCCCTTCAAGCGATACTTGTGTTCGCTGCTGGTCGGTGTCGGATACATCTTCTCTAGATGATGTACTGCGTCCTTCAACTTCACCCCGTATCTCACACCCTTCTTGTTCTTCCTGGAAAAACTGCCATTGCGGAGATCGACATTCTTCACCACCCCTCCTTCTAGATCGCAAGCTCTCGGTGTCGGATACATCCTCATGGTTTCTGGGTCTACTTGCTCCCTTAGATTGCTCGGCTTGGTTCTGCCCTTGCGATGACCTTCCTGCAGCTTCTTGGTCCCTTCTGGACTTCTCGGAGGCAAGTGATCCATTGTGTTCGGAGTAGCCCACAATCCAGATTCTTTTCCTTTGGTGCCATGCACCGATGGATGAAGCTGAAATAACAAATGTCCTTGTGTCGTAACCAATACTCGCCAAGTCCTCAAGGACGGTGTCGAGACCGAGTTTAATGTGTCCACCAACGTTTTCTCCAACAAACCAAGTGGGTTTGCACTCTTGGATAATTCTAAAAGTATCTGGCCAGAGGTGTCTTGGATCTTCTTCGCCTTTTTGCCTGCCTGCGACACTAAAAGGTTGGCAGGGGTAGGAACAAGTGACGAGATCAATGTCTCTAGTTCCTGTTCTCTCTTTGATTTGTTCATACGTTAACTCCTTCAAGTCGTTAAAAATTGGAATATTAGGGAAGTTTTTTTGTAATACTCGTTGTGGATATTTATCTATCTCACAAAAGGCAACGGTGTTGATACCAAGCTCACGAAAAGCTAATGCCCAACCACCAATACCTGAACATAGGTCGAGATGATTCATATTAGTTCCCACACATACCTTCACATTCATCCATAAAGTCAAATTTAAACTGATCATCACCTTTATTGAAATCAATCTGGTCTATAGGCTCACAACTGTTGTGTAAAAACATTTTACTTTTCATGTTAATCTTAGCTTTAAATTTATCAGTGTCTCTGATCATATAATCTATCTTGACTACCTCCTCCCATTCTTCTTTGTTTCTTTTTATTTTGGACCATTCCTCACTAGAATGATAAGGGCAGAAAGTACAAGCACTTCTTGGTGGTTGTGGGTAATTATTTTTTTTCATCCATTCAAAACAATGCATGCGTGTAATATCTTTGTCAACCAAGGGGTAGACATTGGTAATGTATTTTAAACGATTAGGCTTCATTCGTTGCATCTCATCAGTAGAAATACCCATGATATTCTCTACTCTCCATTCTTTTAAATCTACACGTTGACCTTTACTATAACCCATCAGCTCTCTAGTCTTTTTAACCACTGGTTTAATTTTATAATCTGCGGTGCATTGTCTCATTAAAATACCTTTCTTACCTGTATCACTTAGTGTGTAAAAAGGAGCTGTAAAACCTTTATACTCACCTACAGCAGCAGCCATCACATCTTCCTTAAGATTTCTCCATTGCACTCGATGTAAAGGGTAAGACAGTTGTTTTTCTAACCAGTTTAAATGATCGTAAACTTCTTTAGGCTCTGCCCCAGTGTCTGCAAAAATAGCCCCATCCACCATTGGTATTTCGCCTTGTTCAATCATCAAGGCTAAGGTAGTGCTTTGTACCCCCGCCCCTAATGATAGTAGTCTTAATGTTTTCATATAGCTTCTCCAAAGTTTTGCCCTAAAGCAATATCTACTTTGCTTGGGACTTTTAATTCAATACAAGTTTCCATTATATTTTTAATTTTATCTACCTGGTCTTGACTCTCAATATTAAAACACAATTCATCGTGTATTTGTAGTAAAGGTAAAAAGCCCTCTTCAACACAACTAACCACAGCTTGTTTAGTTTGATCTGCAGCACTTCCCTGAATTAAACGATTCAATGCTTTGTAAGTAAATGCTCGTTTGATATTAGCTTGGCCATACTTAGCTGAAGCGTTCTCAAATTTCTCAGCAGTGTGTATACCAAAGTCTTTAGTTTCCCACATATCAAAACGACACTTGCGACCTAACTTAGTTCTAATAGTCCCTTCGTTGTTAGCTTTCTTCATGCACATATCTGACAGTTCTTTAACAAATGGAACTTTCTTATTGTATAAGCCAATCAACTCACTGGCTCTATCGTTATCAACACCAAGCATAACCCCTAACTTATTCTTACCCATACCGTACATCAACCCTAAGCCAATAGTCTTAGCTGACTTACGATCAATACCTACTAATTCAGCAACAGTTTGGTGAAAGTCTGCACCTTCATTTTCATAAGCTTTAACAAGTTCTTTTGACCCACCTAAACCATTGTTAACAGAAGCTGCATAATGAGTAACAATCCTAGGCTCTTGTTGTGAATAGTCAAAGCTACCCCACTGACAACCCTCTTCAGGTAAGAACAAACCCCTAATCAATGGACCAAACTCTTTAGAACGAGCAGGTAATTGTTGTAAGTTTGGGTTAGACATAGCTAATCTACCACTCACCGTGCCACCCAGATCATTCTTAATTTGTCTAATCTCACCGTGTATTCGACCTTTCTTTTCAAACTTTAGTATGGAGTTTATAAACGTGCTTTGAAATTTGTTTACTTCTCTAGCCTGGACAATAAGCCTACTAATTTTATGCTCGGAATTATTTAACCAACTTTGCGTAAAGCTAGGCTCTCCTGTTTTTGTCCTAGGGTATTCAATCTTTAATTTATCAAAGGCTTGGCCTATTTGTCTTGCTGCCCATATATCAACATCTACCCCAGATAACTTCCTAATATCTTTTAGGATAATTTTTTCTCTACTGGCAAAGTCTTTCTTCAAGTAACTGGCCTTCTCGACATCCACCCTAATACCTCTCATACGCATATCAATTAACGAGGGTAATAGTTTAGTTTCCAAAGTCCAAATTGTTTCTAAACTCTGCGTGTGTATCTCAGTTTTAAATCGTTGCCACAACATAAGCGTGAGCCGTGCATCTTGTTCTGCGTAAAACCCAACATGTTCTGCTGGTAACTTCCACATCTCCCCTTTAGGATCGACCCCATGCTGTAGTGCCGCTTCTCTTAAATCAGTCTCAGCTTTAAGCTCACCTAAATAATCTTTTGATAAAGAGTTTAACGTAAAGCTAAAACGGTTCTCATCAATCAAAGCTCCTGCAACCATAGTATCTACAATTTCACCATTTACCGGAATACCACTTGCAAGTAGCCACCCTACATCGTACTGAGCGTTGTGAAATATTTTTCTGGAAGGTAGGGCACACACATCTTTCATGTAATTCAAAACTTGTTCTCTGATTAGATTACCTCCACCGAAATGAGCGTAAGGGTAATAACCTTGCCAACCTGCTACTGCTACAGCAAAGCCTACAATCTCACCTGATTGGGTAGCCCAACCTGCACCCATACCAGCATTAATACCATCATCACGAGTTTCTAAATCAATGGCTATCTCGTCATAACCTGATAAATCCTTATACTCACTTGGCGCTGACCAAATGCTTTTCTTAAAATTAAAGTTAAGCTGTAGTCCTTTATCAACCATTATTTTTCTCCTGTAGATATACGAAATAATCTTCACCCATAGGGTAATTATAACGATGATCTGTAGATAGTAAATGCAACGAACCTTTAGCCCTAGTTGCACCAGTGTAGTAAACCCTCTTCTCATCCGCTTGTTCTTCTAAATTTTTATTAGAGTAAGCAGAAGGCCAATTTGTTTTTGAATACAATAAAACGTTATCGGCTTCGCCACCTTTAACAGAATGTATTGTATCTATAATTATTTTAGGATTACCATCTAAATTCTTTTGACCGTATCTTTGAAGTAAACGAATAAAGTAATTAACTTGCTCAGGCTTAAAGTTTCTTTGTAGTATCTGCCACCAAGATAACTTATTTGCTTCTTCAGGTAAATCTAAACCACACCACTCTTGTAAATGTTTAAAGTCATACTTTTGAGTGCTTGGCTCTTTCATCCAAAACTTAGGTTGTCTAAAAGCAATATCTTTTAAATCACGAATAAAGGTATACATATTCTCAGCCTGTACTTTATTAATCTTTTTACCGAGACTGATTGTTGTCCAAGCTTTAATAGCATCCCATTGTTTTTTATCAAAAGATTTATTACCTTTGTTATTAGAAAAATAAAGACCTGCATCTTTAGCGCACATCCTCAATTCATTAACCGTTGTGTTAACCCTGCCTAAGATATACCAAGTTCCAGGTGTATCACCTATAGGTACTTCATTAAAACTTAAATACCTTTTTACACTCCCTTCTTTATCCAGATAGTCATAATCTTTCTCAACACTGTCATATATACCTCTTCTAATAATTTGCGAGAAGTGGTGTATAGCTTCACCAAAACGTCTTGTCTTTCTTAAAAAAACCTCTCTACCTGGAAAGTAAGTTGTAAAATATTTAGGGTCAGCCCCATTCCATTTATAGATACCTTGATCATCATCACCCGCAAGATAAACACGTTTAACATTCTCAGCTATCTTGTATATAACTGACCACTGTAGGGGTGTAAAGTCTTGGGCCTCATCAAGTATTAAAACTTCTAAAGGTGGAAACTCTACTTCATCGATAGCACGTTGTATCATATCGGTAAAATCAATAAACGAACCTTTCTTATAATGCTCATAGGTAGCTATCTTTCTTAAATATATATCCATATTATCTTTCTTATAAGATTCTTTTTTGTATATGAGCCGTGGGTCTTCTAACATGTTTCTTGCTTTATCATACACCCCTAGCGACCAATCCTTATATGTGAAGTTATCGTCAGCCAATCTGTTATCTGATGTCTTAATTATCTTAGCTTCCATTGCATAATCCAACATACAGTTCTTAGGATCAAATACTTCTTCTGTAAAGTATCGGCGACAATATTTATGTAAGGTTTTAAAACGAGCAAAGTCCTCATCTGTAAATTGAGGGAAAGCAGCTAAGGCTCTATCTCGTGCCGTGTTGACAGCTTTGTTAGTAAAAGAAATAAAGGCGATGTTGCTAGGGTGTACGCCACGTTTAAGGTAGCCTTTTAAAACTCTCTCTATCAAAGTATACGTTTTACCTGTCCCTGGAGGACCAAAGATTTTAATTGTCTTGTGGTAAATCGCTTTCTGTTTTTGAATTCCTGAATTTATCATGATACCCATCGTCCATTTCATTTAAAGTGTCTTCTTTCATCTTAGTCTTAATTGCTTGGTGGTTTACAAAATCAGGCATCTCAACATACCAAACATTTTTCTCATGCTCATAATAATCCTTACGCTCACATTTTAATAAACGAAGAGCATCGGCGGTTGTGTTAAAAATACCATTGGCTTTCTTTTTCAAGAAGTTAGACAAGGTAATCTTTTTAAAATAACAAATATTTGTTTTAGAGTCTAAGACCACATAGCCGTCTTTTAACTTATCAAACTTATCTTGTTCAACGTGGGACTCAAAGAAATCTTTTAATACTTTGTACCTTTCTTCTTCCAAGGTATCCTCATAGGTATGTTCTTTATTTTCAATTGCTTTCTCCACAAGACCTTTCATCAATAGCTCAAAAGGTGAAGGACCTTTAGAAGGTTTTGGTAGCGTCATCCAATACAACCGATGTCGTAACAACTTGACTCTAAAGGACTTTTCATCCTTCATATCTTCCGGAGTAACCATGACATGTTGTTTTTTAAAATCAAACTCATACCAAACATTTTTAGGATCTTGTATGTAAGTTATGTTTTCAAAAGCATCTATTATTTCTGGTATAGCTTCACCAATACCAAGCCTTCTTGATTTACAAAGCTCTTTATTACAAATGGGTTGTAACTCTGCATGTTTAGGTGGGCATTGAAATTCATAGCCTTGTTTATGTACGGACTTGCATAAAGCACTAACTTCGTTTCTTGGTAGAGGGGTGGCAAATATCTCTGAGTTACGTGTTACGCCGATCTCTTCTAAGTTTTTTACAGCCAGTGTAGTATTCTTTTTCATTTCTAAAACCATAACATTGAATAAATAATTGTTACGATTGTTGCCCGACCAACCCTCTTGTATTAATTTTTGTACGCAAGGTGGGTAATGATTCCATTCTGACTCGGCATCATAATTCTGAACTTTAAATTTAAAAAAATCATCAGGCTTTATTTGCTTATCTTTAGCTAAATCAATAAAACCACCACACATGACAGGAGTGTTGTTTTCATCAAAAGCATATTCCATAGTTCTATTAGAGTTAAAATAAGGCATGTTAACTGCTTTGTTCATTGGAAACACTTCATTAGATAAGAAGTACTGCTCATTGATTTCATTAAGCTTTTTAGAAACTTTCTTTACAGAAGCTAACTCAGTAAAGAAAACAAATATGTGTAGGCCACCTGACTTTGATTTTACTGGAACAAAAGGTAATTTATATTCTTTAATAATTTCTACATATTTTTTTTCAGAATAATCTTTATAATTATTTGGATCAACATCTATACATCCCCATAAACAATCCTCACCTATTTCAGGTCTGATCCCTATACGAGACTTTCCGTCAAGATGAGCTTTCCAATGCTTGGGTGTAAGCTTCTCATGTATCGTTTGATATTGAGCTTTCTTCTTACCCCTCTCATCGTCCTCGCCAGTTAGCGAGGACTTGAGATAACAAGTATCGTCACCTTGAAAAAGTTTAAACAGTTCTTTATGCATGAGTTAAAAAGGAACGTTGTCTTTACTCTCGCCTTCTAAAACTTCAGAACTGGCTTTTACATTAGATGCTGCTTTGTCATCATTAAAATCAACACCGCTAACCATATCTAATTTCTTAGCATTCTCACTAAAACTTTTAGTAATCTGCAATAGATCAGAATCAGTTGGTTGATCTAGGAACCTATCAAATGATGTAGCCCAACCATACCAAGTACCTTTTGAGTTAGACTCCTGTACGGTAGTCATACGGTATACACTAGCCCATGAAGGAGGTGTAAAGAAACCTTTTTTACCCTGCATTCTTTTAGACATCATCATTGAATTCCAAAGTCTTGATTTCTTTTTCTGGGTAGATTTCATAGTAATTAGCGCACTCTCTACAGGGTTGTAGTCTTCATCTAGTATGTAAACAAAATGATTACCAGTGTCCTCGATGTAAGTTCCGCTTTCAGTTCTATCTCTACCGTCATCTGCTCTTTGTGTGGTTTTCATAATTGAAGGATCTCCATGAATAGCAACAGGTCTTCCAGCAGAATCCCCTCTATCAGCCCACTCATTAAAAGTGTTTACATATAAACAAGGTACAACCAACATACCCTCTTTACCTTTGTAAACAGTATTAGATACTTCATTAAATATATCACCGGGTTTTGCATCCTTATTATATTTAGCATCACTCTCATTAAGTGCGGGAGAGTTAGATGTTAATACTTTAATGATTGGTAACTTCACATCTCGTGCAGTTACATTTTCAAGACCGTCATTTGCAAACTGTTCTAATTCGCTCATAACATCGGTTGATATCTCAGTATTTTCTTTAGTCGCTACTTCTTTCTTCGTCATAATTTACTCCTGGTTACGTTTTACCGTGGTTCTGTTTGATGTGTATACTCCAAAAGTTTCCATAGGTACGTCTTTCCCATTCTGTATTTGCTCTTTAACAAATGCTTTCAAGGTCATTGGTTCTACTTTCATTTTTTGAGATACGTTATGCCCTTTACTTTTCAACTCACCGACAAGATCAGATGCTTCCCCATCTTGTGATTTACCAAATTGTAAGGTGACATTATTTTTAATAAGATCGCCAAACCCATTAGAACGAAGCCAATCGAAGGCTTCCTCTTGTTTGGATACGGGTATCTTAGCGGCATAGTAAGGTTTAACTTCGATAGATGTACCATCGGTAAGTTTTAAAGTTCTTACACCTGCCTGTTGCATCAAGTTAGGAATAGTTTGCTCAGAATACTCACGCTCAGTTTCTTTCAACTTTTTTAGTTGTTCTTCAAACTTGGCTACTTCATTCTGAGTCTCTATCAACTTGTTGCATGATGTGGCAATGTCATTTGTCATTACCGTGTCTACTGTTATAGTAGATTCAGCTTCAAGATCCATAGGACCCTCCTATATATTTATAGAACTTACACCTTATTAAATTTCTCTTGCAATGTCAACAGTCGGAGAATAAAATACTGCAATGTATGAATATAAAACTAAACCTTTCGAACATCAAAGGGAAGCGTTAATACAGGGGGCTCACAGGAAAGGTTTTGCTTACCTCATGGAAATGGGAACAGGTAAAACTAAAGTAACTATAGATAACGCTGCTTATTTATATTTAGAGAATAAAATAAGCCTAATGGTAGTTGTAGCTCCCAATTCAGTTTATCAAAACTGGAAAGATGAAATTTCTTTGCATTGCCCTTGCGACACTAATATTTTTACTTATAAGATAGATAAAAAGTTTTTATACGATGAGGGCAAACTCAATGTTGTTTTAATGAATGTAGAAGCTTTTAGCCATAAGTCGGGGGTCAAGTATCTTGAAGAGATACTTAAAGTTTGTGGCGCTGATGTTATGATGGTTATTGATGAGTCTACTACTATTAAGAACCGTACTGCGCAAAGAACTAAGTCATTGATTAAACTAGGTAAGATGACTGAATACCGTAGGATTTTAACAGGGTCTCCTATAACTAAATCACCTTTAGACTTGTTCGCTCAATTTGAATTCTTACAATCCGGGTTACTTGGAACAGATAACTTTTATGTGTTTCGAGCTCGTTATTGTGTCATGCATGATATAGCCTCGCCAAGTGGTAAAAGACTTAGCATACCTAGCTATTATGTAAACCTGGAAGAGTTAGAAAAAGTAATTAAAAAAAATTCATTTAGGGTATTAAAAAAAGATTGTTTAGATTTAAAACCAAAAGTTTATACCAAGCGTATGGTTAATTTAAAACCCCAACAAGCAGAAGCTTATAAAGAATTGGCTGATCGAGCCAGAACAGTAATTTTTGATGATGAAGTTAGTTACAGTAATAAACTTACAGAAGTACAGAAGTTGCGTGAGCTGACTGATGGTTTTTATACAACAGATACTGGAGAGAAAAAAGATTTACCTTCAGCCAAGCTAGAGGAACTTTTTAATGTTTTAGAAGAGACAGAAGGCAAAGTAATTATTTGGGCTAATTATATTATTACGCTTGAGAAAATTATTAAGGCTCTACAAAAAAGATACGGGGCAGATAGCACCGTTGCTATTTATGGAAAGATACCTGCAAAAGATAGACCTGAAATTATTAATCGTTTTCAAAATGATGACGCTACAAGATTCTTTGTTGGTAACCCACAAACAGCGGGATACGGTTTAAATCTTACCAGTGCCAATACTGTTATCTATTATAGTAATTCTTTTAACTTAGAAGAAAGACAACAATCAGAAGATCGAGCGCATCGAGTTGGTCAAAAAAAGAGTGTCTTGTATATCGATTTAATTGTCAAAGGCACCGTTGATGAAATGATTATTAAATCTTTAAAGAGTAAGATACAAATTAGTGCAAAAACTCTTGGAGAGGAGATTTTAGAGTATTTGTAAAAAAAACAACGCTCTGAAAGAGCCAGTATTAAGTTTTAAGATAGTACCTGATGTCATGACAAGCCAGAAATATTAAGCCCTGTGTATAAGCCTATTTAACACCTCTATAGTAATCCTCTACTCTAGCAAACCATTTTTCCTCGTATTCAGACAACAAATCTTGATTCATCATAAATCTTTGGAAAAGAAGGTCTTTGGTGCAAACCAGAATCATCCCTTGGACAATTTCACCGTACTGTTTTTTGTGAGCTAAACTATAAGCTGCAATTTGATAATAATAATCTTCAATCCATTCTTCTCGTTTTGGTTTATTAGATTGTTTAAAATCTGCAATCGTAGGTTTGCCATCATACACACAAACTAAATCAGTAGAACCCGCCCATTGATCTTCATAAGCAAGACCCACTTCTGTCCCATACACTTCAGATAGTTTATCTAAGTTCTCTACAATTTGATGCGCCATCATTCTAGGTTGAGAACCCTTTTTACTTAAATTCAAATAACCTTGACCCTTCATGTACTGCTCTAACACATAGTGCATTTCTGTACCACGAGTTGCCGCTTGGTTCGTGATCCGTGCTGCTTCTTCATAGCCCACTCGTTCACGCCACTTGTCTAGTGCTTCTCGTTTTTGTTTTGATTGCGTACCCGATAAGATAGTTGTGACACTAGGTACTTTTTTATCTTTGACGTTATAGGTCCGTGGCCCGTCATTATCATTTCGAGTGTATTCCCCGTAATGATATTTGTGATTTACTTTAAACCCATCAATCGTAAAGCTGGTATCAGTTCTTTTTATCCTCATGATCCTCATCTTTTAAAAGTTTGTTATACTCAGCGGCTTCTTTAATTATACTTAAATTAACACCATAATATAAAGCAGATTGTTTAATTGCCGCAGTGTCTTTAGGAAAACAATGCCCACCAAACCCACGTTCTTTAGTAACCTGGCTGTGGCTGGCCCCTACCCTGCGATCAAGGACTACTCCTTTTCTTACATGTTCAAAATCAATGCCGGAAGCTTTACAAAGGTCGTGTATTTGATTGAAGAAAGAAACTTTAGTTGCCAAGAAAGAATTTCTAAAATACTTAATCAATATAAGTTCTTTTGGTTCTGCCTGTATTATATGAGGGCAACTGGGAAAAACTTCTTTGAATAACTTTGACCAAAATTCTACTTCTGCCCCACCTAGCATAATAGTATCTTGTTGACGTAAATCTTCTAAAGCGGTAGCCCCTCTTAAAAACTCTGGGGAGAAAGACATACGCTTTTCATAGAAACTTGTTAAATGATCCCACCCTTCTATAGATATCGTGCTTTTGATTAGAATAGGTACATCGGGACAGTCCCGCATGACTTCAGAGACGTGTCTTATATTACAGCTTCCGTTGTTACCTTCTGGGGTAGGTACACAAATAATGACAGCCTCTGTGTCTTGGCTGACTTTTCTGTCGTAATGTTTTGGATCTACTATTTCAACTTCGTGATAGTTTTGTAAAACGGCGGCGTAAGCTCTGCCAACAAAGCCGTAGCCTGCTATAGTTATTTTCATTTATTTTTTCTTCAACTTAGTTTTAACAGTTGCGGATAGATCTTTTAAATGAAATAACTTTTTACTTGATTTGGTATGAGCTGCACCTGTGTGCAACGAGCCGTCAGCCATCTTATGTGTTTTACCTTTGAACAGCGTACCTGATTTAGTATAATGATTTACACCTTTCATAATATTAATTCCTATTTTTTAAACTTACCGATAGATTTTAGCCCAAAACTAGCAGCTATGGAAGCTAGTATTCCATATTGAATAAAATCTGGTGCTGTTTTTAGAAACTCAAACCCTCTCGCCATAGCGGGTTGTAATGGTTCAATGAAGCTGGCGGCAATAATAAGTACAAAAAAAATTGTCCAAAGTTCATCTTTAAAACTGTCATCAGAAGCCTTTGCCTGTGCGGTTTCCCAAGCTACATCTCCTTCTGCTATTTTTTTCTGTACGGCAACTTTAGCATCTATCTGTGCAATTTTTAAATTACTTTTAGCAACCGATTGTTTACTTTTGTTATCTAGGTATTGCCCAGCTATCTTAGTTATTCCTGAAAAAATAAGTCCAATCATGGATTTCCTCCGTATTTAAGTAAGCCTAAAATGACTCCTGCTATACTACCTATCCAGACTAAAGTTTTTACAGCCCCTTTTCCCATAGATATATTTGCTTGTAACTCTTTAATGTCTCTGCTGTTTTCTTCTACATCTTTATGGACGTGGTCTAACTTCTCTTCCAACCTTGCTAAACACTGTTCTGTCTTGGTAGCCATGTTATTTTCCTAAAGGGTTGTCGTTGATTATGTCATAGACTTTACCAATCTCTCTTTCCATCCAATCCGATAATTTTTCTTCCGTACGTTTCATTTCAGCATCTAATTTATCCATATTACCGTAAACTTCTTTTAAAGAGTCATTATTAAACTGAGTTAAGCTTTCGTTTGTGGTTAATCTGTCGTTTAAAGTGCCTGTATCACTACCAGCTACTTTACCTTCCATAGCCACTAAACGTGTGCTTAGGTCGGACATCCACCATACGAAGCCACCTGCTGCTGGAACTACTGATAAGACTATCGTAAGTAGCACTGCTGGTGAAAGCGTTAATGTCTTGCTCATATATAGCCTCCTGTGTTAATGACACTGTTTCTTCGATTATAATTGTTTCAGGTATTATTTGCAATAATACCATATTAGTAATGCTTACTTCCCCCAAGGGCTCAGTGCGGACATCAGATTTTGCAGTTTTATCCACAGGTTGTTTAGTAGATTTAACGGTTGTTTTTTCTTCAACTGTTTCTTTTTTTGCACTAGTTTTTTTGCTATTACTTTTTTCTTTACTACTTTTTTCTTTTTTATCATCGCTTTTCTCTGTTTTATTGTCGGACTCATTTTCCCCTCCGTCTGATAAGTCGCCGCTTTCATTTGCTGCAATCTTTGTTTTTGTCTTTGGCTCTGTCTTTGTTTCTGGTTCTGGTTCGGCTTCTGGTTCGGCTTCTGGTTCTGGTTCTGCTTCAACAACTTCAATTTCGGGCTCTGGTTCTGATGGTCCTTCAACGTTAATCTCCTTGATCTCTTCGATAGGTTGCACCTCTGCTATTTCCGGTAAGTCAGAAGGCATCTCTATTC